>Ga0193753_10003833_pt1 | contig 10977 bp, 5 predicted proteins | sample H1c2metaG_FD_144925 | JGI IMG/M metagenome (GOLD analysis project Ga0193753, IMG submission 144925) | Soil microbial communities from a riparian zone of the East river system, Colorado, United States - H1c2 | ecosystem: Environmental > Terrestrial > Soil > Riparian zone | place: USA: East River... | reverse complement strand
TGGATACGTTCCATGCGACAAAATGAGCGGGCTGCCATTCAACATCCACACGAAATCGACGCGCTCGAATATTTGTTTGGCGAGAACGCGAATTTCACGATCGGCTGAGAAGTACCCCTGCACCGTCAATACGCCGGCCAGGAATAGCGCCGTATCCACGCTCGAAATCTCCGAGTTCATCCGCCGCGCTCCGGTGCTGGCGTCCATGAAGTGGTAGAACCAGCCATGATCGTGGAACGCGTGCGCCCAAAAATAGCGCAAAGTGGTGGCCGCGCGCAGCCGTGCCTGCTCCTTTGGAATCCATCCGTGGCTCGCTCCAATGCAAAGCGCCGTGAGCCCGAACCCGGTTGCCGCCAGGCTCCCCACGTTGTTGCCCGAGGGCGAGCCATCCATATGGCCGCGGTCCAGAAAGATTCCAGTGTGCTGATTCCATTGGTCCCAGAAATAGCGAAAGGATCGTTTGGCGTAGTCTTCGAGGAATCGGCGTTCCTCGGCCTTCAGTCGAGAGCTCGCAGGCGATGGCGCGACCGCACCCTGCGCTTTCCCGGCCGCCAGCGCTGCGGCGGCGCCCGAGAATAGAAGCTCCCGCCGTGAGAGACCAACCGAATTGGAACTCACAAGGCTCAAAGCCAACCAGATTTAGGGAAACTAATTTCATTCTAGCCGCAAAAGGGGTGGCGCTGGCAACCGGATTTGCTCCTACTCCTATGAATGCAGTACGGGCCAAGCCGGCGTCCGGGCGGCTATACTGGCCGCTTACCATGTCGCAACTCCTGAGGACAAAAGACATTGATGCGCTGGTCGGGGAGACCGAAGTCGAAGGTAAGCGGCTGAAGCGATCCTTGGGCCCTTGGAGTCTGATGGCGTTCGGCATCGGCGCGGTCATCGGCAGCGGCATTTTTACGGTTACCGGCACCGCGGCGGCCGGTGAGAACGGCGCTCCTTCGATCCTCAAAGCGCCGCTCCTTGATCTGATTCTCCATGGCAGTGCGGCCACATCCATCACCGGCAGACCCGGCGCGGGACCGGGCTTGACAATCTCTTTCATCCTGGTGGCTATCACCTGCGGATTTGCGGCACTCTGCTACGCCGAATTGGCCTCCATGATGCCCATTGCCGGTAGCGCCTACACCTACGCCTACGCCACGCTCGGCGAAATATTCGCCTGGATCATAGGATGGGATCTCATTTTGGAATATGCGGTCTCCAACATGTCGGTCGCGGTCGGCTTCTCGGCCTATTTCAATGTCGCGTGCGACTACCTGTTCGGCGCCCATCTTCCGAAATATTTATCCGAGCCGGCATTCGTCGAATTTCAGCCGACTGGAAGTATCTTCAATGTCCCGGCGTTCCTGATCGTCATGCTCTTGAGCTGGCTGCTTGTTCGCGGAGTGAAAGAAAGCGCCGGCGCCAATAATGTGATGGTCGCGATCAAGGTAGTCGCGATTCTGCTCTTCGTGTTCGGCGCGGCGCACGCCGTCTCTTCGTCTAATCTGCACCCGTTTCTGCCCAACGGATTTCCGGGCGTGCTCAGCGGCGCGGCCATCGTCTTTTTTACCTTTATCGGTTTTGACTCGGTATCGACCGCCGCCGAAGAATGCCGGAATCCGCAGCGCAACATGCCCATCGGCATCATAGGAACGCTGGTTGCCTGCGCCGTTCTGTACACCGCCGTGGCGCTCGTGCTCACCGGAATCGTCAATTGGAAAACCTTGGGCAACGCCGCGCCGGTCGCCAATGCGCTAGCGGCCATCGGGATGCACAAGCTACGCTTCACCGTGACCGTGGGCGCATTGCTCGGTATGCTCTCTTCGCTGCTGGTGTATCAATACGGCCAAGCTCGCATTTGGTTTGCGATGTCGCGCGACCGGCTGCTGCCGGATCTGTTTTCACGCGTCCATCGAAAATATCGAACGCCCCACGTGAGCACCTGGATCGCTGGACTAGCTGTGGGAATTCCAGCCGGCATCGGGGACATTGGAAGTTTTGCGGATCTGTCGAACATCGGAACCTTATTCGCTTTCGTCGTCGTCTCGGTGGGTGTGGTTATGCTGCGGCGCGCTCAACCCGACCGGACACGATCCTTTCGCGTGCCTTTTGCGCCTGTCACGCCGATCATTTCCGTCGTATGCTGTTTTGGTCTGATGCTGGGACTTCCGCTCGAAACGTGGATCCGTTTCATCCTCTGGCTGCTGATCGGTCTGGTTATTTATTTCGCCTATAGCCGCCGCCGCAGCCTGCTGCGCGTTCGCCTGCCATGAAGAAGCCGTCTCTGCACTACATCGCGCTGGGGGCGCTGCTCGCCTGGTCCCTTGTGGCGCAGTTCACTTCTTCGGCCTATCGCACCTATATCCAGGTGACGGCGGGACAACACGTGCTGCCCCCTTTCATCCGAGCCGAATTTTCAGCCAAGATCGACCGGCTTCCGCCGCGCTATCGCGCGAGCGATCTGCGGATAGGCGACGAGATCATGGCGCTAAACGGTAAAGCGATCGAAAGCGCACAACAATTTGAAGGCTCGCTCTTACCCATGAAGCCCGGGCAGACTTTGGCCGTGACCGTAAAGCGCATGGAGAACGGCCGCGCCAAGACGATGGTTATTCCGGTGGAAATGCAAGGCGATTCTTCGCAAGCCATCGGCTGGACGCTCCTCATCGCTCTTCACGTGATTCTTCCGTTTAGCTGTCTGCTGGTGGGCTTCTATGTCGCCTTTGCCCGGCCGCACGATCCGCTCGCCTGGATCACCATGGCCATGCTGGCTTCTTTCGGCCAACTCGCCGGTGGGGACACATCGTGGGCGATTTCTTCGCCCTGGCGCGAGCTCTGGCAGGTCTATCACGAGATTCTTACGAATACGTGGCCGCTTTGGCTGGTGCTTTTTGCCCTCTATTTTCCAGTGCCGTTTCGCTTTTTGGCTAAACACCGCTGGGCGCCTTGGCTCTTGGCCTCTCCTATGGTCGTCTTAGCGGCACTCGAGCTCTACGGAGACTTTGAAGAACGGGCGCATCTCGATCGTCTGGCAGCGTTGGCCTCCTTTGAACACGCCAATCAAAAGTCAATTATTTTGCTGTTCACGGCCTACGTGTTCACCTTTTTCCTGCTGCTCGCCCGCAAGCGGAATGCAATTCATGACAATGATTCGCGCCGCCGTTCCCGGTTGATGATTACCGGCTGCACTCTTTCGCTCACACCGCTGTTCCTCGTGACCTGCTCGCGGCTCGGCGTTCTGCCGCGGTTGGCGCCTTGGGTGATTACGCTATGCCTCTGCATGCTCGTCGTGTTTCCGTTTACCATGGCATACGTCATCGTGGTGCAACGTGCCATGGACGTGCGCATGGTGGTGCGCAGCGGCGTGCAGTATGCGGTCGCGAGCGGCGGAATCAAAGTTCTGCGGGTGGCGCTTGTCGTCGTCGTGGTGCTGCTCACTCTTCGCCTGGCGCAGCAAAGCGATCATCGCGCGGGAGGCCTCCTCGCCGCCGCGTTGGGCCTCGCGCTCATTATTACTGTCGGCCGGCTCGCTCGCCGTGTCAGCAAGTGGATGGATCGCCGCTTCTTCCGCGAAGCGTATGACGCCGAGCAGATTCTTACGGAATTGAGCGGGTCGGTTGCCGGCATTCGCGATACCAAGGCTCTACTCGAAACGGTTGCTACGCGGATTGCCTCGTCGCTGCACGTCCCGCGCATTGCCGTGCTGCTCGAGCGTGGCGGCCTCTACCGGCCGGCCTACGCGCTGGGGTTCGGCAGCCCTGAGCTTCAGGTCGAATTCCGCCGCGACACAGCAACCATGGGCCTTCTCGCTCACCAGCAAACGCCCGCGCGCGTCTACTTTGACGACCCGGCGTCATGGGTGCACGCCGCGCCGCAACAAGAACAAAACGCTCTGCAAACGCTCGACAGCCAAGTTCTGCTTCCCTTGACGTTAAAGAGCCGCTTGCTCGGCATGATCAGCTTGGGCTCCAAACGCTCCGAATTGCCTTACACGAGCGCCGATCTACGGCTGCTCGGCGCGGTCGCATCGCAAACCGGACTAGCACTCGAAAACGCCCAGCTCACGGAAACTATCCGAAAGGAAGTCGCCCAACGCGAACGCCAGGAACGCGAGCTTGAAATCGCGCTCGAGGTGCAACAGCGGCTGTTCCCGCAAAATCTCCCAGAAGTGGAAGGCCTCGATTTCGCCGGCTACTGCCGCCCGGCCCTCGGCGTCGGTGGCGACTATTACGATTTCATTCGAGTGCCGGATGGCTGTCTCGGCATCGCGATCGGCGATGTCTCGGGGAAAGGAATTGCGGCGGCACTGATGATGGCAAGCTTGCAGGCGTCCTTGCGCGGTCAAACCATTAAGCCATCGGAATCGATCTCCGCAATGATCCAGCTCATTAACCGGCTGGTCTTCGAAGCGTCGGCTGAGAATAGATACGCGACATTCTTCTACGCTCAATACGACCCCGCCAAACGTCTACTCCGTTATGTAAACGCGGGTCACAACGCTCCGATCGTGTATCGCCAGGAAGACGGCGTGGCGCGATTTTTACGCTTGGAAGAAGGCGGCACCGTGATCGGCCTGTTTCCTGACGCGCAGTACCGGGAATCTCAACTCGACCTGAAGCCAGGCGACATACTGGTAGCCTTCACCGATGGCATCAGCGAAGCAATGAATCACGCGGACGAAGAATTTGACGAACCACGCCTTTTCGAAACGCTCCGCGCCTGCGACAAGCGCTCCGCGGCCGACATCATCACTTACATTCTGGAAAATGTGGATCGGTTCACGGCCGGCGCTGTACAACATGACGACATGACTGTCGTAGTTGCGCGGCTACAGTAGCTAATGAACAATTCCTGTCTCCGGCAGGACCAAGCTGAGTTGCGTCTTGCTCCCCCGATTGGCTTCAGTATTCAGATTGGCGGCAATCGTCTTCTCGCGTTCCGCCTGCGCTGTCTCGTGCTTGCGGAAGTAAAGAATCGATAGCTTGTAATGCGCCGCAGCGAGTTCGGGATCCTGACGAATTGCCTTCTCAAGGAACATCCGCGCCTCATTCAGCTTTCCTTTGCGCATCGTGATGTCACCCATCGCCATGTTCGCTTTCGCATCGTTCGGATTCTGCTTCAATACGCTCTCGAGGAGTTTCTCCGCGGAATCAAGTTCCCCGTCGTTCAGAGCTAGCTCCGCTAACTCGTAGCGCGCGCCGGTCAAACCGGGCGCCAGGGAAAGCGCCCTCTCTAGCTGCCGCCGCGCGTCGTCCACGTGATTCAATCTGACGTCTAGCCAGCCCATCGCATAATACGCCGGCGCAAATCCAGGAATCCGCGCGGAAAGCTCTTTGAAGAGATCATAGGCCGCCTGCCAATTCTGCAACGCGATGTTTGCCCGGGCAAGCAGGTACAAGACAGAATTATTCATAGGATCGAGTTGATGCGCCCTTGCCAATGCATCCTGCGCATCGGGTCCAAGATCCCGCCGTATGCAGACTTCACCAAAGTGCGCAAGCGTTGCTGTATCGTTTGGATCCGCGGCGCGGGCGCGGATGAGGTAAGCCAACGCTTTTTCATCTAAGTTCTGCTTCTCCGCCGCGGCTGCGGCGCCATTTAAGGCGCCTACGCTCGCGGGTTTCAGCGCAAGGGCCCGGTCAAAACTCGTTTCTGCGCGTGCGGGATCTTTCAGAAGCTCCGCCCTCCCGCGCTCCTCCCAATAATCGCCAAGGTTCCCTAATGCCGGTTCCAGCGAATTCAAACCGGCCAGTGCCTCGGTCTGCTCGCCGGTCCGGAGACGGGCTGCGGCCAGACTGAAAAGGACCCCCGGCTTTGGGTCGCTCAACTCGGCGGCACGGCGCAGATATTTCTTCGCGCTCTCATAATCCGCCTGCCGGAAAAGAAGCAAGCCGATGTTTTCATTCAGCGAAACGGAATCGGGCGCCAGTCGAAGTCCGCGCTCAAATGCGCTCTTCGCGGAGTCCGGGCGTTTCAATTCGGTCTCGGCGATGCCCAATAAGTTCCAGAGCTCAATATCCTTCGGATGCTGACGCAACTCTTGCTGTAGTAGCTCCGCGGCGGATTGAAAATTGCCGTTCTGAATCTGTCGAGTCGCAAGGTTCCCGGCTTTCTGCGCGCTATCTTGCGCGATCAGCAACGTTGTGATGAGAAACAGGGCGGCCTTCACAGAAAACCCGTTGTGACAATCAGGTTAGACGCGGCCCGAAGCATTATCGTATCGATCGCGATTGGCAGGTAATTTTCCGTGGCAAAAACTAAGGATCTCTTTTCGTTTCTGAGAGTTATAATCCTCCCACGGACTTTGCAAAAACAAGGGGGCCACGTGGCCGCTTCACTTCTAAAAAGACTTTCTCTCCTGTCAATTCTTGGACTCTCCACTCTACGGGCGCAAACTAATCAGGGAATATTGGCCGGTGTCGTGTTGGATCCTTCGGGCGCCGCAGTCGAAGGCGCCACTGTCAGTGCCAAAAACGAGGCCACAAACTATACCTTGAACACAACGACTGGGGCCGGCGGCGCATTCCGCTTTCCCTCCGTACCGATCGGGCTCTACGATGTTACGGTAACGAATCCCGGCTTTAGCTCGACTACGCAGACAGGAGTCGGCGTCCAAATCAGTACGACGACCGCGGTGAACATCACGCTTAGCGTTGGTAAATCGGAGCAAACCATAACTGTCCAGGCGGACACAACGAGAATCGAGACCGAAAGCTCCGACGTGGGGACCGTTATCACTACCACGCAGGTGCTCGAACTTCCGCTGGCTTTGGGCGGCGTCGGCGCCATGCGTTCGCCCGAAGCGTTTGTGTTCCTCGCGCCTGGAACGGCCGGTCCCGGAACCGCTAACAGCAACAACGGCATCTTCATCTCTAAGATTGGCGGCGGACAGAACTTCGGCGCTGACGTTCTGCTGGACGGTACCAGCATTCTGCGATCGGAAAACGGCTCGTCGTTCGACGAGGCGGCCCCTTCGGTAGAAGCGATTTCCGAATTCAAGGTACTGACATCGAGCATGCCCGCCATGTACGGGCGCACAACTGCCGCGGTCGAGACATTTACTACCAAATCCGGCACAAACATCTTCCACGGGACCGCTTACGACATTCTCCAGAACGAGGACTTCAACGCGAATTCCTGGTTCAACAATGCCTTCGCCGCCCAATGCCCGCCCGGCGCCGCCAATGCGGGTTGCCGATCTCAATACACGCGCTCTCCCGACAAGAAAAACGATTACGGCGTCAATCTGGGTGGGCCGGTCCTGATCCCAAAACTTTATAGCGGCAGAAATCGGAGCTTCTTTTTCTTTAACTGGGAACAATACAATCAGCACATCGGCGGAGTAGCTACAAACATCGTTCCCACCGCCGCGCAGCGAACGGGCGACTTCTCTGGGGTCGTAAATACCGGTGTCAATTTAGGTACGAATCCCTGCACGGGTGCGACGGTCTATCCGGGCCAGATTTTCGATCCAAATACGACAACCACTGGACCCAACGGTCTACCCTGCCGGACGCCCTTCCCGAACAATACGATTCCCGCGAGCCGCATCTCAAAGGTTTCCCAGAACTTTCTCGGCTTGATTCCGGCGCCCAACGCCAGCTTGCCGAACGGCCGGAACTATGTCCTCTCCAGCACGACTCCTTTGCAGAATACTACTTATACGATCCGCATCGATCATTCCATTTCCGATAAGAGCAAGATCTTCGGTATGTATGACACGCGCGATAACGCCCGTTTCACTGGCGGAAACTACAATCTGCCTCCACCTCTCGCCTCGAACGGCTGGGAACAGAACTTCGTTACGCATTATGGACGAGCCGGATGGGACTACATTCTTTCGCCCGCGGTGTTGAATCACCTGGCGCTCGGCTACAACCGCACCAATAGTCAGAATTACTCTAATGGAGCTTTGCAAGGCATCGGGCAGCATGTGAACTGGAACGCGAAATTCGGCATTTCCGGCATTTCGGGCGTCAATTTCCCGCTCACCAATCTCGGCGAGGGCGTCCCTCAGCTCAGCGCGGGAAATAATGACAATGAAGTCGACAATGGTGAGCGCCTGAACGACATGCTCACCTGGATCAAGGGGAAACACAGTTTCACCTTTGGCTTCGATTTCAGGAACCAAAACTTCGGTCGGCTGGGCGGAAACAACGACTCCGGAACTTACAATTTTGGGCGCGCTCAGACAGCGGTAGACCAAGCCTTGAACGGTACCAGCGGCAATTCGATCGCCAGCTTCCTTTTGGGCGCTATCAATTCGGGAAGCGCCTTCATACCTGCGCATACGCCGAGGTGGATCTCTCAATACTACGCAGGGTTTGCGCAAGACGATTGGAAAGTCAGTCCGCACCTGACACTGAACCTCGGTTTGCGCTGGAGCGTCGACGTGCCGCGCAGAGAGTCTTACAACGACACATCCAATTTCAGTCCCACGACACCCAACCCCGCGGCGAACAATCTTCCCGGCGCGTTGGATTTCGGAAATCTTTGCAGCGGCTGTAACCCGCGATGGGCGACCAGGAAATATCACGATTTTGAGCCAAGGTTCGGTTTCGCCTACAATCCGAACGGCGGCCGGATGGTCATTCGCGGCGGTTATGGAATCCTGTATTCGCCCCTGCAATACACTGATTTCGGCGGCAATCAGATCCAGGGATACTCTGGGACGCCGACCTTCAACAGTACGGACAATCTTTCGCCCGCGTTTAACTGGGACAACGGCTTTCCGGCCTCTCCAGCGCCGCCGTTCACCAATCCTTCGGCTGTAAATAAAGGAAATCCTAACTGGATACAACCGCGTTTTGGTCAGCCCGGCATTATCCAAAGCTGGAGCTTCCAAGTCCAGGAGCAAGTCTCGAAGGACATGATCGCCTCGCTCGCCTATGTTGGCAATCGAGCCCAGAACTTGCGCTCCGCGATCATGAACTGGAATAACGTTCCGGTTCAGAATCTAAGCCTCGGACCGGTGCTCAATCAGCCGGTGGCCAACAATACGCTTGGGGTCGCTGCTCCTTATCCGGGCTTCTTCACGGATTGGGGCAATAACGCTCCGGTGTGGCGCGCCATCCGTCCCTTTCCTCAATACGATTACATTTACATGGACGTGCTGCAGAATATCGGTCAGTCCACTTTCGAGTCGTTGCAAGCAACGCTCCAGCGGAGGCTGAGCGCGGGTTTGAGCATTCAGGCTTCCTTTACCTGGGCCAAGACCATCACGGACGCCGACAGCATCCTGCCTGGCACGAATGGCGGTATTAGCCAGGTTCAAAATACCGCCAATCTTAGCCAGGAGAAAGCGCTAAGCAGCCAGGATGTCCCCTACATGTTTACGGGCGCCTTCCTGTATAAATTACCCTTCGGCAAAGGAAAGCCGATGTTGACACATGGCATCGCGGGCGCTGTTTTGGGAGGCTGGGAGATTGGTAGCGTGCTGCGCTACCAGACCGGAGTGCCGATCTCATTCGGTTGCGCCAATGGTATCCCTGGCTGGCAGAACTGCATCCGGTTTAATCGCCAGTCGGCGTCTCCGCTCAATCCGGCCGTTACTAATGGCACGTTCAACCCCTTCACGCAGAACTTCTTCAATCCGGTCTGTAGTTATCTCGGACAAAGCGGCTGCGCATTTGCGGACCCCAATACCGAGTTAGTGGCGGCCGGTAGTACCGCCACGATCCAGCAGGCCAGGGGCGGCGCCTACTCGTTCGGCGATTATCCGCGCAACAACGGGGATGCTCGAACTCCTAACTTCTACAACGAGGATTTCAGCGTCCTTCGAAACTTTCCGCTTTACGAACGCGCTACGCTCCAATTGAAGGCTGAGTTCTTGAATGCCTTCAACCGGCATATCTTCAGCGCGCCGAATGCGAGCCCATATGCCTCTACATTCGGGCAAGTCACTGGAACGATCGATGCTCAGCGCGTCATACAATTTGCTATGCGTCTGAATTTTTGAGGGAACCAACGGCAATCCAACTCGTTGTCCTGCTGCCTCTTCTGTTGCCGGCTGAAACTGCGCGGGATTTCTTTAAGCTCGCGTCTACACAATTCCTCGAACGTCAATTTATCGAAGCGAAGGCGTCGTTTGCTCGCGCCACGCAAATTGACGCCAGCTATGCAGAAGCTTATAGGGGCCTCGGCATGACCGATCTGGAGTTGAAAGACTACAACGGAGCTTACCGGGCGTGGCTCAAAGCGGTCGAGTTGAATCCGAAGGACGAGAAATCAAAGTACTTCCTGGGTCGGCTTTTTTATGAAGCGGACTTGCCGAACGAGGCGGCAGCGTGGCTCCGAGAAGCGCTCGAACTTTCGCCCGGCGACTATCAGGCGGCCACCTATCTGGGTCTGTGTGCCGAAGCTCTTGGTCTGGACGATACAGCCGGTCCCCTATATCGCAACGCGCTCGCGGAGAGCAATGCGCAGAACAAGCCTTACTCGTGGGCCTACCTCAGCTTGGGCAATTTTCTCAAAAAGCATGGCGATGAAACGCAGGCGCTGCAAGTGTTGGAGGAAGGCGCCCGAAAGTGCCCCGAAGCCCATGAGCTCGCCGCATTCGGAGCGCTGCTGGCCACGCACGATCAGGCGCAGCGTGCCGAAGAAATTCTCCGTCAGGCCATCGCTTTGGATCCCTCGTTATCCCAGCCACACTATCGGCTCGGCCTGCTGCTCAAGTCCGCTGGCCGGTTGGGCGAATCTAAATCCGAGATGAGTAAGTTCCAACAAACGAAGGAACAGGAAGACAGGAACGCGAAAATCATTGTGCTGCGAAAGTGACCGCTTATTTCTCTGTTACAGGCAAAATTTTTCGCATCGGCGGATTTTCAATAATCTGCTTCGTTCCGCTCGGCCATGCGATTTCAATGCTACGGATCGCCCTTTCCCGGCCGATGCCAAAGAATAATCGTTTGTCCTGCGCGGATTGGTAACTTGCTGCCGTTCTTACCACCCCATATTGAACCCTTCCGGAGTCCGAAATAAGTTACCAAT
>Ga0193753_10003832_pt1 | contig 10978 bp, 21 predicted proteins | sample H1c2metaG_FD_144925 | JGI IMG/M metagenome (GOLD analysis project Ga0193753, IMG submission 144925) | Soil microbial communities from a riparian zone of the East river system, Colorado, United States - H1c2 | ecosystem: Environmental > Terrestrial > Soil > Riparian zone | place: USA: East... | reverse complement strand
GGGCGTAGCTCAGTTGGTTAGAGTGTCGGCCTGTCACGCCGAAGGTCGCGGGTTCGAGCCCCGTCGCTCCCGCCATTAAGTCTTTGACTTAATTGGCATCAGTTTTGGTTTGGGCCAGTTTTGGGCCAAAAACCAAGTTCAGCTTCCGAGCCTCAAGGCCGGAATCGGCCCCCTCGATCCACTTGGCGTAGTGCTTGAACAGCATGGCCGTATTCGCGTGACCGAGCTGGCGGGCAATATAGGCCGGATTCACCCCGGCCATCAGGGCCACGGTCGCATAGGTGTGGCGCGTGTTGTAGGCCGGCCGGCGGCGGATACCGCAGGCTTTCAGGGCTGGGTGGAAGAAGTCCTCCCGAAGCCGCCGCTCGGACAGCCAGCGGCGATTATATACTTGACTGAACACTGATTCGGGGGTACAAAGACTCAACTTAAACGCGAGCGCCTGCCAAATGGACCTCAAAAACCCCATTTTCAACGACGAAACGGCGGCCCGCCAGTATCTGGAAGCCACCCGTTGGCCCGATGGCCCGGTTTGCCCCTGCTGCGGCCTGACTGACAGGGTGTCAGCCATGCCCCCCAAAGGCTCCATGGGCACCGGCTGGTATCACTGCAATCAATGCCGCCAGAAGTTCACGGTCCGCGTCGGCACCCTGTACGAGCGCAGCCATGTCCCGCTGTTTAAGTGGCTGCTTGCCACCCATCTGCTTTGCTCAAGCAAGAAGGGCATGAGCAGCCACCAACTGCACCGTATGCTTGGCGTCACCTATAAGACGGCTTGGTTCATGTCCCACCGTATTCGTGAGGGCATGGTTTCCAGCAATCCCGGCCCCATGGGCGGGGAAGGTAAGGTGATCGAAGCCGACGAAACCTATATGGGCCACGCCAGCGAAATTCCTCATAAGAACACCAAGCGCAAGATCGTCGCCCTGGTCGAGCGTGGCGGTCCCGTCCGCTCCTTCTCAGTCAAGCGCGTGACGGGCGGCGCAGTTGCCAAGGCCCTGTTTATGAACGCTGACAGAAAGTCAGACCTCATGACCGACGAAAGCAACCTCTATGTCGGGATCGGCAAGCATTATGCCAGCCATGAAACGGTGAACCACGGCGAGCGTGAATATGCCCGCGATGCCGTCTCGACCAACACGATTGAAGGCGTCTTTTCGATCTTCAAGCGCGGCATGGTCGGCACCTATCAGCACTGCGGCGAACAGCATTTGCAGCGTTATCTGAACGAATTTGACTTCCGTTATTCAAACCGCGCCAAGCTTGGAATTAACGACACGATGCGTGCCGAGATCGCTATAAAGGGCATTGAAGGCAAGCGCCTGACCTATCGGCGGATTGGTCAAGCCTAAGACCGTAAAACAGCAAGCCAGGGCCTTCCTGCGCTGGAGGGGAAAGCATGGCCAATAGTGCGATTATTCCAACGGGGTTTGACGTTAAGGTCCACGAAGACGGCGAAATGATTAAGCTGATTTTTGACGATGACCAAAGTCATTCGTCTGAGGTTATTCTTGGTCGCTCAAACATACCGTTATTGATTTCGGAACTTCAAAAATTCGCACCCGCGCCACGAACTGAAATGCGCCCGGAAGATATTGCTCTTGGCAAAGTTCTAGCCCTTCGCGGTGTGAAGGTGGGGCCAGGGCAAGACGGTGGTGTTCGGCTAGTTCTTTCCATTGAGATGGATGAAAACAGCGGGATTGATCTGCCAATGAACCTCACGGCGCAAGAACGGGACGGGCTGGTTAGTCAACTGCTGGCTTTCGTTCGGAAGTCTTAGCTTTAGCCTTCGGCTTATGTGGCTTCGGCTTCGTGTTCAGGAAGTGCTTCACCACGCTTTGAAACTCAGCGTCTTTCGTAGGATCACCCAATTTCGATTTGGAGTTCGCCATGGACAACTACCCTAAGGGGTTCAGACCCATGTTACAGCATGAGCCTGGCTCGGAAGAAGAGCGCGACGCCAACAAATTCCTCACAGAATTTCATGAGTCCATCGGGGTCATGGTTCAATTTTTCCCCGCCATTGAGGGAATGCTATTCGACGTGCTTGGGCTCCTACTTATGGTACCGAGGAAATTTGCACTAGCTGTGTTTACAGATGTCCGCATCGACAAGGCCATGGAAGCTGCGCGGCGGCTGATACATGTCCGGAAAGAAACAAGTCCCAATAAGGCCCGCGAGGAGCGAATTGAGCGGTGGTTGATCTATGTTTTTGATCAACTCGCTTTGTTGAATAGCGTCAGAAACCATTTGGTGCATTACGGCGTAATTGGGTCTTTGGGTTTTGACGACAATCAAAACATCGTGTCGTCAAACCGGTCTAGGGCGCGCACAGAGGCCCACGTAAGGGAAATCCCCATCTCAATTGAATTGCTCAAGTCTATAATTACGGATGAGGGCGGTGTGACGTTGGCACTAAGTTATATAATTACGGCCCTCAACTTCCCTCAGGAGTTCGAGAAATCCGGGGAGGCGATTGAGCGTCAGATGAAAGAGACCACATGGCGCTATAAACCTCCCGCACAAGAAAATCGGAGGGGTAAGAGCCAGAATAAAGGTCAAAAGCAACCACACCGGCCTCAATCATCTCCGGCGTGATCTCAATCTCCGTGGCTTCCGCCCCGTGTCGGCCTGTCAGGACCATATTCCTATCGATAGTTATTTGTTCAGTCAAGTACACAATCGCCACCGTCAGACCGATGTCGTGACGCTCGTGCCTGCCGGCCTACGATAAACGCCGCCGCGCACCATGATCGCCCAGACAATCAAGCGCCCGGCAAGCACGTGCCCCTAGCCAGTTCACGCCTTCGGCTTGTGTTTCGCAGTGGTACGGCAAGTATAACATTGGGCGTCCATGTCATGCGTATAACGACGGGGACATTGGCGAAATCGTGAAGCTGATCGGGGGACTGGAAAATGACTATCAGGAGAGAAGGCCCGCAGGGGCGGTTAGGCAGTATCGCGACGGCCTAGCCCGATGTCAGCCCCCGTCGTTCCGCTTCTTGTGGGTTGCGTAGTAAGCCTCTGAACGGTCGAGATACTGAGTCCAATCCTGGGCAATACCTTTTTGTACATCTGACTTGTTCATTTTGCCGGCGCGTATCTGGGCGGCGAGGTAGTTCTCTACCAGATCCTTCTGCTTGAAAGACCTATCTTCTCCGGCCGCGCCTTCAGGGCCACATTGCGGCCAAATATTGTCGAGCGTATCTGCGCCGCCGAGTTCGATTGATATTAGGTGATCCAATTCACAAATCATGCGGCTCGCGATTGTCGGCCGGCTTGGTGATTGCATACCAGTCGTAAGTCATCTTTTTCTTGGTCGCAGACGATCGCCTGATCGCGCTCACATCCTGTCCTGAAGTTTTTATTTTTGAGGATGGCATTAGTCAGGGCAGGGTTTACAGCGCCTGGCGTGCAGGTCGGATCGGGAAACTGGAAACCGGCCTTTGTTTGGACCTTGCAAAGACCGGTTGAAGGAATCGCAACCGCGTCGAGCGGTCGGTCTCCCTTTACATTGAAGGCTGGGCATTTAGCTGGTTTTGCCAAGACAGGTCCGCTACATACCGCAATGGCGATCAGGCTGACGATGGCAATCCGTATAAATTGCATGGTGTGTCCCCCACAGATCGATCTATTATGAGATGCGCGATAGCTATTGATCATCGCTGGCGTCACATCCGAGTCATAACAGACCGGCGTATATCCACCAGGACGGCTATAGGCACGGCGCCATTTCCGGGGTCGGCCGCTAGTAGCCCGACAAGCTAGTAGCCCGACAAGCGCGAGGGCAATTCGCATAGTGCTCGATCTGCCCATCGCGATTAGCCGCGGTCTTTGAAGGCGAACACGAAAAATACAAGCGAGCCGACCAGGGACACTGTCCCTAGGGCCCCGATGCTTACGAGCCGCAATACACGATCAACTTGGATTACCTGAAACAGGGCTGCTACGCCCATAGCGGCCATAACTAGGCCAATTGCGAAGCTTTGCAGCCTGCCCATCCACCCCTCCCCAGAAGCGGGGGCAGGCTAGCCGATTGTGTCGTTGGAGCGAAGCCCTTCGTGCCCTAACGGTTGCGGACGTAAACGTTCTTGCCGGTGACGACAGTCTGCCCGCCTTTCAGCTCATAGCCATGCTCGATCTTAAGGGTGGTTTCGACGACCATCTCAGCGCCGTCCGCTGAGGGCGCTCGTGCTTCCCGGAATGCTATCGTCCGGCCCTCGATATCCACGGAGCCTTCGTCGATGAGCACTGGGCCGTCCCAGTATGCGCGGCGAACGCCGCTCACCTCCATCGTGGTGCTTGGGCGGGGCCCAATCGGATAGGTAGCCAGTTCCTTTTTCCCGTCGCGGGTGGTTTCGACCTTTAGGAACGACCCGGTCTGGGTGATGGCGACAATGACATCGCCGGTCGGCTGATCCTGCGCGGCTGACTCGCTTCGCTCCTTATCCATCTTCCAGACGCCTGAAAAATCCGGTGTGGTAGCTGGGATCGCTTGGGCGACGAGTGCACCTGGCAAGGCTACAGGATTTCCCTGCATCGCGGCGGGCGGCGAGCTTTTGACGTTGGTCGATGCCGATGTGACAGCAGCCGCTGATCCCGACCCGGCGGTGAGGGCCACGATGGCTATGCCTGTGATGACCGGGCTCATGATGAACTCCGCGTCAATGAAGCGATCAGACCCTTAAGTGTGAGCTTAACCCATACCGGGCCCATTCGCCACGGTCAGGGTGGGCGTACGGCCTCTGCCAGAGAAAGTCGTCGGCGAAGTCCGTACCGCTAAATCAAACCGTGGCCGGATTCTACGTAGTGTCCTAATTTGAATTTGCCGCCTTGGCAAAGCACCAAAGCTGCACATGGGCGTCATAGGAAAAAGAGCAGCCAAATAGTGCCCCGGCCCACTGAGCTGCTGTGAGACACACTGGGTCTGGACTCCCTGCCGTTATCCACGGCGGGAACCACAATTTGAGAACCTCGTCCGGGACGAAAAAAGGAGTTTCGGGCGGCAAATTTTCCAATATGGCCGTCAGGCTATTGAATTTTCCCGGACCAAACATCCGCCTTCACTTTGAAGACTGTTCCACCAATTCCTCAATCGACCACATCTTATCAGAAACACCTGCCGCCATGGCAGGGGTGACGCGCAGGGTCTTGTGCTGGCGCACGAAATTATAGTGCGCGAAGTGGAGGCCGACAGCCGCCCGGTGGTTTTCAGCCTTCTTGCTGAAGGCATTGGTCAGGCGCGTGAACCGGCGCCGTTCCTGGCGCCCAAACACACGGCCTTGTGGCTGGGCGAGAGTGGCAACGATCCGGCGGCAGCCAGGGCGGCCTGCAAGACCAGCGAGGGCGTCCGCTGGACCATGACCAAGGAGGAGCGCGCTGCCTCAAAAGTTAAGCGCGCAAAGCCAACAATTTCCGATCCAGGCGGGCTGTTCTGATGGCAGACGACTTCTAGGAAAAGAACACCGGGATCCCTCCGCAGCTCGTGAGCGACACCGTCATTTGCCGCGCTGCCAATCAGATGATCAAACGGTATAGCGATAAAGCTGCGATGAAAGCAGCATTGCGCGCCAACGCTGCCATGGAGATTGGCGATATGTTCAATTCTGAACTGTGGAACCGAGTCACGGTATCAGTGCAGGAATTGGAACGAACGAATCCTCCCGGTAAAGCTCTCAACTAAATGCTTTGTGACGGTTCATTATCGCCGAGGAACGCACTGATCAGGCCAACGTTCTCAACGCTGGGTGGGCGCCCCTTTGGACCCCAAGTCCAGCCTTCCCAGGTGGGGTGTCCGCCTGCTAGTTCCGGTTCCGATTTACCGTGTCGAACCGTACCCAGAATCGGATTGGCACTCGCCAATGTTTGGCATTAAATAATCAGATGCCGCGATATTTTTTCCATATCCTGCATCCCGATCGCGAGCCGATTCTTGATGAGGAGGGCGGCGACTTTGACGATTTCGAGATGGCTAGATCGGAAGCCGTACACAGTTTGCGCGACCTGGCTGTCGATATATTGAGGAATGGGCGCTACGCGCACAGCCTGTCCCTCCAAATCGTGGACAAGGATGGGACTGTATTGGAAACGCTTGATGCCCGAGAACTATTCACCTGATAGACGATCTAATGGAAACCAGAAAAGTCCGGCAGGACGGATTCCTCGCTAAGGCCCAAGAAGCACAGGATCAGGCCGACAAGGCCAAGGACGATTCTGTAAAAGCTAGCTGGCGGAAAATAGCTGAAAGTTATCGGGACTTAGCTCGTCGCCAGGGTGCAACGGATCAAAACTAGGAGCGGCTAGCTGCCGCTAGATATCCAGAACATTCCTGTGGTGGTAGCTTCGTAGCGGTCGCCTACTGCCTCTATGTAGCGCAGCCCTGTTAGTTTCAGCGCGTGTGCATCGGGGATCGGCGCGGCCAAAAGGACTCCGCAGCCTATCCGTGCAAGGGATGAGAACTCTTCAAGTGAAAGCGCCGACGCGATAGGCATGATACAAGGTTAAGCCCGATCCCGGCACCATGGAAGGGATATTCTGCCGCTTGCAACCAAAGGCCGCGATTACCGGGCAACTCCGCGGAGCGAGTGTTGAGCTAGTTCCCGGAACAGAGCGCCCTCCCATGGGTTTGAGATAACGAGCGGGCGTTGCGTTGAGACAGCCCAATCTACCCCCTCAGCGGGATGTCCCGCTCACCCACCACCGCAGCATTCCCGACGAAGAAAGCAACGATGCCAAAAGTTAGTGATCTGGAAGTCTGGCGCGCAGCCAACCGGTTGATAAAGCAATTCCCCATTGATCCAGCTATGGAAGCTGCCCAACGCGCCGACCATGCATACGAGCAAGGCGATATGTCCAATTTCAATCTGTGGACGCGGATAAATAAGGCGGTGCGGGAGTTGGAGCGGACCAAGCCCGAGGGGCCTAATGCAATCCACTGAAGGGGAAATCGAAATTATTGTTTCTCGGCAAGGGCTAGGTATTTAGCAGAGAGACGGTCGTAGGTCCGCGCAATTGATAGAAGTCCCTCCCGCGTCTCCGCGTGGTCATCCTGTTCGGCCAGCTGGCGCAAATTGGCAGCTTGGTCGCGGTAATGATTAGCTTTTGCGAGATTATCCACGTTGCCCCGGTACGATACTGGACCCTCCCAACGCATAGCCTAGGGATTTGTTTCCTTCCACGCTTGCTGAACGGAACGGACAAGTTGTCGCGACGTTGCTATGGAGGGCGGGCGCCCCATCACCCCCAGCCCTCTTAACCTTCCGGTGGGGTGTCCGCTCGCCTTCTACGCGAGCCGGTGCAAATCGCGAGGTTCGACATGTTTTCTCGCCAAGCGCTCCGGACCATCCCGTTAACAATCGGGGCATGTTTGCTGATGGGGTGTATGACGCCAAGTCCCTATGCGCCTCGGCTTCAAGGCCAGCAAACCGGCTACACCGATTTATCTCTTACTCAGAACCGCTATCGCGTCACTTTCACGGGAAATTCCGCAACCCCTCGGGAAACGGTGGAGGGATATCTTCTACTGCGCGCTGCCGAAGTTACGCGAGCTGCAGGCTATAACAGTTTTGTGTTCGACACCCGCAATACCGATGCCAACACGACGTACTCTACAACGCCGGGCTTCGGAGACCCCTTCTATGGAGGGTACGGAGGCTATGGCCGCAGAAGTGGTTTTTCATTTGGAACTGGTTTTGGAATTGGCACCGGCGGATATGGACGTGGTCTCGGGTATGGAAGCGGCTTCGGCTTTGGAAGTGGCTTCGGTTTTCCCTATGACCCCAACGTGGATATTGTAACGCGCACGAATTACGAGGCGTACGCCGAGATAGTGTTGTTGACGCCCGAACAAGCAGCGAAGGAAACTCGAGCCCTGAAGGCGAGCGATGTTATCTCACATCTGACCCCTGGTGCTGTTTCCAACCCGGCAACTTAGCGCTCTGACCACTAGCTCCAAGTTGAAGGGTTGGGCGGCGGTGAGCCGTTTTCGGGCGACCGAATCCAAGCTACAGCTTGATCGGCCAAGGCAGTGATGACAGCTACGGGAGACCAGAGCGCAATGTGCGACGTTCGAATATCGCGATTGCACCTCAAGAGAGGGCGAAAATGACCAATTTTCGCATCGGTCATTTCTCCTTGCGGACGCCCTTGAATTTCGCATCATCCTTTTTCTGAGCTAGAAATTCTCCAGTTTCCTTGCTCCGCTTCGTGAAGTGCTGCTCGCCCATGGTTTTGGTCTTGAGCTGCGAACGGTCCCTTACCGCACCGTTACTGTGGCCGTCGCCGGCGGGCTTATTCGTTGCCATATTTTGATATTTCCAGGTTTCAGAGCACGAACGGGCGGCAACGCGGCCGGGTTCCGCAAGTCGAGATTAGGCACGCCAAGGTATAGCGCCCAGTTCCTCCTCGATTTCGGATGATTCTCTACCGTGCTTGGAACGACTCACACAAAGGCAGGTTGAGTCGGTATGACGGTAGGTTTCCAGGGTTTCAGAAGCGCCCGATCGCTTGGTATCACTGACCAGCAGCGCGATGACGAAATCCGCTCGCAGCGGCGCCTAGAGACCGCCATCGCAGAACTGCGCCACGCCATCGCGGACGTAAACGCCAGCTCGGTCGTAGTAGAAATTGAGCCCTCCGCGCTGGACGATTTTGTGAGCGATGAGCTGCCCACTCCTGGGTATTGGGATGAAAAGCTGGCATTAGCTAGACATGGCTAGAGAACCCCGCCGCGGTCCGGGCCTTACGCTGGCTTGGCTAGCCTTCGCCATTTTCGTCTTGGTCGCCGCCATCGCCATGTTGGGATACTCAGTCGGCAGACCATAAAGATTTTGTTTATTACCTCGGCCTAGCTATTCTTAGAATGAAGATATCGAAAGAGAATGCGCATATGGCATGGGATAAAACCGATCAGAAAGCGACATTACGGTACCGCTTTCTGGAAATGCTCCTAGAAAGTGCCACAGACTACGCAATTATTGGACTGGATCTGGATGGTCTGGTCATGATCTGGAACAAGGGTGCCACTGCGATTCTCGGATGGTCAGAGGAAGAAATGATCGGGCAGCCCGCCGCATTGTTCTTCACCCCTGAAGATCGACAATCTGGCATCCCGCACGGTGAGATGCAGACATCCATTAAAAATGGCCGAGCCAGCGACGAGCGTTGGCATGTTAGAAATGATGGAAGCCGGTTTTGGGCCAGCGGCGAAATGATGCCATTAAAGGACGAATCTGGGACCGTGCGCGGTTTTGTTAAGATACTTCGTGATCAGACCAGACGGCGAATGGCTGAAGAACGACAAGCACTTTTGGCCCAAGAGTTAGCACATCGGGTTAAAAATACACTGGCCATCGTGCAGGCAATCTCATCCCAGACGCTCGCCGGAGAAGTTCCTTTTGCCGTAGCTCGCGAATCCTTCAATGCAAGACTAATGGCTCTTGCGCGAGCCCACGATGTCTTGATGAATGGCAGTTGGACAGAGGCTAGTCTCCTCGATCTGGTAGCCAGTACTGCCAGCCTCCATGGTAACCAAGATCCGCAACGATTTCACTTCGCGGGCCCAGATATTCGTGTTGGCCCGCGTGCGGCACTTGCGTTCGCGTTGGTACTCCACGAAATGTCCACCAATGCGGTTAAGTACGGGGCTCTCTCTGTGCCGAACGGCAAGGTTTCAGTTTTATGGGAGACCGTTGAAGACACTAGCGATCCCGAGCTTTGGTTCCGCTGGGAAGAGGCTGGCGGTCCCCCGGTCTTGCCTCCGGCCAAACGGGGATTCGGGTCGCGCTTGATTGAACACAGTTTCAGTCAGCATTCCGGTGGTGTCGTAAAGGTTGAGTACGCAACAGCAGGGGTTAGACTTAGCGTCAAATTTCCTTTGGCGTCGCTCCAGCGAGCTACTGATTAAAGTGACTGTCCCTTGATGGCTCACTATGGATCCCACAATTGAGCGAACGCGCCGGCTGTTCCCGGAAGACGGTGGACGACACTCGTGAAGCTCGGAACTTTCAACATCAATAACATCAACAAGCGGCTGCCCAACTTGCTGACTTGGCTCGCAGTAGCGAAGCCTGATGTGGTTTGCCTTCAAGAATTGAAAGCCGAGACACGTGCCTTTCCGCTGAACGCCATTGAAGAGGCCGGGTATCACGCCGTCTGGCAGGGTCAGCGCACCTGGAATGGCGTCGCAATCCTGTCGAAGAAGGAGCCTGTCTTGATCCGGCGCGGCCTTTGGCAGCCGCAAGCGCGGCTTTCGTCCGGTGGCTAATTGCTTCCCGCTCATGTTGCGCTACGACGGCCATGACGCCCACGGTCATTGTGTTGGCTTCCGGCAAATCAGCCGCCACGAACTCAACTCCGGCGTCGCGCAGAGTCATGAGAAAAGCCGCGTTTCTCGACAGGCGGTCGAGCTTGGCAACGACCAGAGTGGCGCTCGTCACCCGGCACCGCTTCAGCGCGGCCACCAACTCTGGCCTGTCATTGCGTTTGCCAGTTTCGACCTCCACGAACTCAGGCGCGACAATCCTCCCGCCCCGGCTACTGACAAATTGTCGGACGGCCTCGCGTTGCGCCTCTAGTCCGAGTCCTGAGCGTCCCTGCCTAGCGGTAGAAACGCGGAGATATGTCACGAACCTGGGTGCCTGCGGTCCTATTTGTCATTCCTCTCAACGTCCGTTGAGACGACTGACATGACGCGCCCGCTGAAGTCAAATCCACTGGGTTGCCCTCCATACTTTGGCGATCCCGTCGGCGACTATTTGTCTTTGCCGCGACTGTGGCCCGACGGGTTGTAACCAGAACCGATTGCAGCCACGTAGTAGGCGTAGAGAACCGCGAGAAGCCCATGGCCTGTCCACCGCATCCGGTCTCTACAATGTCTTGTGTGGATGGCTCCTGCATTGCAAGGGTTGATTTGATGGTTTGGCGTGGTGGTCGGGTGCAGTCTTGTGTTCGGCCTGTTGCTGCGGTGCACATGACCGCT
>Ga0193753_10003831_pt1 | contig 10978 bp, 7 predicted proteins | sample H1c2metaG_FD_144925 | JGI IMG/M metagenome (GOLD analysis project Ga0193753, IMG submission 144925) | Soil microbial communities from a riparian zone of the East river system, Colorado, United States - H1c2 | ecosystem: Environmental > Terrestrial > Soil > Riparian zone | place: USA: East River... | reverse complement strand
ATAATTAAGGTTGACGTTGGCATTGTGTCGCTTCATGCTGTTGTCGTTGTCGGCAAGCAGGATGCGATTAACTATGCCGGTAGTGGTATTAGAAATATGGGTCTTGCTGAAACTTTCTGAAGAAGGGTCGGAAAGAATTCCGTTTACCATAACCCCCAGGCTATTCTTTTTGTCGATGAAAAAATCAGCACCTGCCTTGAAATTATGTGACCTGCGGGTATCCAGCATGCTGCCCTGCTGGTCGAAAAGACTGTCCAGTACCGTTCTTTTGATTTTAATAAATTGCTGGTTAGGCGCATAGTCGAAGCTATAGCTGCTAAAAATGTTGATCTTTTGGTTTCGGTAATTCAGGGAAGCTCCTGCATTATATTTCGCATTAGTAGCAATATTCCATCCGGTGTTTATGGAACCATTTGTTCCGAGCGATTTATTCTTTTTCAAACGGATATTGATAATGCCGGCATTCCCTGCTGCATCATATTTGGCAGATGGATTGGTGATCAATTCGATCGCTTCGATCTGGGATGATTGCAGACTCTTGAGATAGTTGGCGAGATCGGCTCCCGATAATGGGGTTGATCTGCCGTCGACATAAACCTGTACCCCGTTTTTACCAGCCAAACTTATATTATCGTCCTTATCCAGTAAAATACCAGGTGATTTACGCAAAAGTTCCAGTGCGTTCGATCCTATGGCATTGATCGTACCATCCACATTCAGGATTGTCCTGTCTGCTTTCACTTCTACCATACGCTTTTCTGCTGTAATGGTTACACTCTTCATCGCCCCGGTTATTTTTACAAGTTTCAATTCCCGCAGGTTCGTTACAGTCGTACCCGCCTGGAATGTGGAAGAAAAGGCAGGCTTATAGCCCACATGGCTGGCCATCACTTTATAGTTCCCTTCTTTTACACCGGAAAAATTAAAGGCGCCATCGGGCCTGGTGACAGCGAGTTTCATAGTCGAGGAGTCGGTTGATCTCACCAGGCTGACTGTTGCACCACCAAGCGGTGATCCATTCTCATTCTTCGCAATTCCGTTTATTTGTTGTGCTTGTGATGAGATGGTTGTTATAGTCAGCAGAATTAGCAGCAGCGGTCGCATAACGTTTAATTTTAGATTGAGGCACGAACCTATACCACCTCAAAGGCGGAAGCAAAAACGTTATACCAACAGGGTTTTTGGGAGGACGAACTGGCCGGGCCCTGGTATTATCAGCGATTCTTCCAATTTTAAACGCAGGATCAGGTCAGCAGCAGCTAATTGATGCGTTGGTGGCACGCGATTTTCATTGGTTATCTGTAAAAAACAGTTAATATGAAAAATATAATAGCCCCGATTGCATTGAGCATGATGATTTTAGCCTGCGGCGACAGTACGGCTGACAATAAAGAGCCCGGAAAATTGAACTCAGAGGCACCCGTTGCTGGCGCCTATGTTCCACAAGAAGGAGATTTGGCGCTGAAAGATGGCAAACTAATGCTCAGAAAAGACAACGACTGGAAAGCAGCCGATGAGAAAATAAATCTCTCCAATGGCGCAGTTGCCGGCACGGATGGCCTGATAACAAAGGGCGACAAGGAGATCAAGCTTCAGGAAGGTGAAGTCATCACCAAAGAAGGAGATGTGTTTACCAAAGACGGACAAAAAGTCGATAACGCATGGAAAAACGTTAATGCAGCGGTAAAGGAAGCAGGTGTCGATACAAAGAAAGCCGTCGATGCAAAAGAAGCCAATAACAAGATTAACGCAGCCGCGGATAACGCAACTAAAAAGATCGAAAAAACCGCTGGCAAAGCAGAACGCAAAGTAGAGAGGCAGGCAAAGAGAGCGAAACGCAGAGTCGAAAATGCAGCGGACAACAAATAATTGATTGTTCGAAATGGTATGTATGCCCTTACCCGGGTACAAGTATTGGGAGACTTGCATACTTAGATTACAAATAGTCTCTCTCAAATCAGCCCGTGAGCATTTTGTTCACGGGCTGATCTATTTACTTCATGAATGTCATTTGGACTTTGGCCCATTTTCTGTGCGGTTGGGTTAAGTCTTTTCGTATAGGCCGATGTCACGGAGAAACGTTGGCAATCCAGGAGGCCCTTTAAAACGGATTATCGTTTCTTTGCAGCTATGCCACTACGTAAGCCATCCGAGCAGGAATTGCGATTTATTGCCTACATGATCCGGGAGGGAAAAGGAAAAGGCAAAGTCAAAGATTACTGGTCGGAGACCCTGATGGTGGCGCCGATGGACGATGGAGGCATGGGCAGCCTGCTACTCTACCCGGATGGAAAAATCGTCACCGGCAGAACGTTTGGCCGCATGCTGCATGAAGTCGAATTCAAGGATGCAGACCATGTGGCAGTCATCGCCTCCCTGAACCTGGACCAGCACGGCGAACTCTTCGAACTGGATATCTGGAAAGTCAATTTCGATGCGCTCATCCGCCTGCCGGAAGTTTAAGAAATATGCTCACCTACACGGCATCATCCACAGCGCAACTGTTTTCTTGCTGTTAATTCCTCCGAAGGAGGCGTGGAACCCTGGCCAAAACCATGAATAATTTTTAACTTGCCGCTCTTCAAAACCATTCAACATGACACCTCAGGAAATTGCTTCAAGACTCGTTACTTATTGCCGTAACTCGGAATGGATCAGAGCACTTCAGGAATTGTATGCCGATGACGCCGTCAGCATCGAACCCGTTGATACACCCGATTTCCCGAAACACACAAATGGAAAGGAACAAATGTTAGCAAAGGCACGCAAATTTACAGGCATGACGAAAGAAATGCATAGTGTCGAGCTGTCTGAACCTGTAGTCGCAGGAAATGCCTTCGCTTTGCGGCTCGACATGGATATTACCACTACCAATGGCCGCACTAAGATGTCGGAAATCTGCGTGTATGAAACCAGAGAAGGCAAGATTATTTCCGAACAATTCTTTTATTAGCGGATTTAACACCGGCGGCTTCACGGCTCGTTCAAAAGGCAATCGATCCGTAAAACGATTTGCTTCAACAGTCCATTTCATTATTTGCTTTTGAAAACGCCGAGCCAGGTCTGAGCATTTTTACTATAAATATTATCGATAACATATTTTGGCAGCTTCATACCCTTAAAACTTCCATCAAAGTCGGATGAAGTCATTTTTTCATCTGACGTAAAAAATTTCCAGTCGTTTGCCCACGTTTCATGGGCTGACTTTAATGTCTTTGCAGAATCAGGCTCCCTGGTAATCACAAGATCTGTTGCATAGAGCAGACGGTCGTTATACTTTATCAGAAAATCGTGCACTTTCTGCCAGTTGTCTCTCGCTTGTATTTCAAGATGAACGATGCGGGCAGCCATGTCTACCGCCATGTTCGGAAAACGGTCGAGGCGTGCGGCTAGTGAATCCACATTCCATTCGAGGCTGCCAAGGTGCGCACCCACAAATGTGAGTTTAGGATGCTTGGCCAGCATGTTGTCCCTGGCGCTGATCTGGTCTTCATAGGATGGCATTTCAGGATGTTTGTACATATGATAAACCGGCCACTGTGTGAAATAAGAGATATCGCCCCTGACCGTCATTTTATCCACCGGCAGCCAGCAGTTGCGCGGTTCGCCGAGATGGCCGACAACAGGAACGCGATTTTTTTCAAGGAAAGCGAACAGGGAGTCGAAACGAGGATCGTCGATCATTACAAGTTTACCCTGTCTATCGCGGAGACTCATACCAATCACTTTATAAATCTTGACGGCTTTCGCGCCTTTCGACAACGAATTGCGTATGTATGAAATACTTTGTGTTGCCCAGTCATCATCGTTAAATTTTCTTACGGATACGGTAGTGGCGTATTGAAAGTGTTCTGGGAAATTCTTTTGCAGAGCTAACGCGTATTCTTCCTGCAATTCCATAGGGGGAGGTTCGTTCACATCATCGTAATCGATACTAAACAGGTTAATATTATCCTTTATCGCCTGATTGATGAATGCCGAGTCAAATACCTGCACGTGAACATGCGCGTCTATTTTTTTTATCGTTGCAAAGTCGTCGGCTGAATAGAATGCTGTTGAATCGCTTTTATTCTCTGGATCGGTTGATTGCGGAGATGAACAGCATTGCAGGGTTACCAGGAGAATTGTAGTGAGAGCAGTATGTAGTAATATATTTTTCATGCTATGATTTTTTGGCCAACACAATACGGCGTAAAGTTTGGTATTTTTAAGGCGCAACCAATGAATTCACGCGCATATCTTCTCGCTGTTTTTTTGCTAGCTTTTTTTCCGGCGATGGCCCAGGTCAGCTACCGCACCGACCAGCTGACAACGGCCGACGGCCTGTCGGAAGGGTATATCTATGCGATCCACCAGGACAAAAAAGGGTTCATCTGGATCGGCACCCATGGTGGCCTGAACCGGTATGACGGTTACAATTTCAAATTATTCCAGTACGAACCGTTCAACGCGCATTCGCTGGGGGACAATTCCAGTTTCTTTATCCTTGAGCACCCGGTGACCGGAAAATTCTGGATCGGCGGCAGCTCACGGTTGAATGAATTCGATCCCGAGACCTATTTAAATACCCGGTACGATTACCCGCAGAAACAATTGGAGTTTTCCGACGGTGTTTTCATCAACGACCACCAAATCCTGCTGGCCTGCGAGTACGATGTCCTCCTTTTCGATGTGTCCACGAAACGCTTTACCCCGGTTGCACTGCAAGACGACAAAGGACAACCGGTCGCCGCGTCCCGGATCGAAAACACCGCGAAGGACCGGCACGGACATTTCATGATCCTTTGCGACAAAGGGGTTTTTGTCTACGACTCCAGTAGCGCCACTTGCCGCCGGGGAGCAGCGGGCCTTCCCGATTTTTCCCCGCTCAACGACAAACAGGTATTCAACCTGATCGAAGACCGGACAGGCAGCTACTGGCTGGCCACTTACTCAAGCGGTTTGCTTCGTTATGTCCCGGCCGGCCAGTCATTCGTCAGCAGGCCGCTGGCCGCAGGCCCAATTCAGGAGTACCCCCGTTTCGATGCGGTTTATGAGGACAGCGAAGGAATTATCTGGGCAGGAAGCGGCCGGGGACTTTTCAAAATAGATACTCGATCCGGGATAGCCCATACAGCCTCCGAATCCTTCCTGTCAAATTCGGTGCTGGTTGCCGAGATCAACGTGATATCCGAAGACCGGAATGGCGTGATGTGGATCGGAACCGTCGGCGGGGGCGTCAGAAAACTTGTTCGCCAGCAAACGGGTTTTAAAAATATCCAGGTAGCCGGAAACGAAGGAACGAAGCGCGCTGGCACCTACCTGATGGCCCTGCAATACAGGGATTCCGGCGTGTGGTTCATGAATATCTGGGATGAGATTGGCTTTGCCTCCGTTCCTGCTGGGAACGTATCGGTATGGGGCAAACCTGTGCTGCCTGCCAGCTATGCGTGGTACAGCGAGGGATCGCTCGCCGAAGCGGACAGTGGTAGCCTCTTGGCTCTGAACAACCAGGATGCCTACCGGCTGCACAAGCGCGGCGAAAACGGCGTTTATATGGAACCGTTACCAGCCCATGCGATCTCTTATATTCACCGAAAATCAGATGGCCGTTTTCTGTACATGGTAAAAGAAGAAGTCCGGGAAAACAGGCTGTCGGGTGATACGCTTTATGGCAACCAACTCTTCTTCGACGCGGTAAACGACAAAGCGGGCAACGTATGGATCGGAACCAGCCGCGGTCTGATCCGTCTCGACCTCTCAAATGGAAAACTTGAACAATTCAGGCACGACGAAGGCGATTCGACCAGCATCGCTTCGGATTTCATATATGCGGTGGAAGCAGATGACGGGCGAAATATGCTTTGGATGGCTGCTTATCATGGAGGCCTTTGCAGTTACGATATGGTCCGGCACATTTTTCACCGCTTCGATCGCCGGGACGGTATGGCAGATAACATCGTATATGCGTTGGAAAAAGACAAGCATGGAAACCTGTGGTTCAGTAGTAACTCTGGCATTTCTCGTTACGAAATGGCAAGTGGGAAATTCGTGAACTTCACCCTTTCCGACGGACTCCTCAACGAAGAATTCAACCGCCATTCCAGTACCCATGATCCGGCGGGAAATATCTATTTTGGCGGCATCAGCGGTATCGATTATTTCCATCCCGACAGTATCCGCAAACAGAAGACGGCTCCCACCCTGGCCTTTACGGGATTGCTGGTATCCGACCGCGAATATGTGCCTGACCCCCTTAGCAAAAATCCAACGATCACCCTGTTGCCGGGCGATGGATCGGTTACGCTCCAGTTTGCGGCGCTGGAATTCACCGACCAGCGCAACATCCAATATGCGTACCGGATCGGGAACGATTCCGTCTGGAACGCGCTCGGCAAGCAACACAGTTTATCCTTCGCCAATTGGGAACCCGGGCATCATGAAGTGTTTGTTCGTTCTACCAACACTTCCGGGGAATGGCTCGACAACGCCATTTCCTGCGTGGTGGATGTGCGCTCCGCCTGGTGGCAGACCAGGTTGTTCAGGTTTGGATTACTCCTTCTTACCGGTGGCATCGGGGTGCTGATCCTTCGGGTATACTTCAATCGAAAGCTTGAAAAACAACGCACCGTGCTGGAACGCGAACAGGCCGTGGAAAAAGAACGTACGCGTATTGCGACCGATATGCACGATGACCTCGGCGCTGGGTTGTCGCGCATCAAATTCCTGGCAGAAAATATCCGGCTCAAGATGACAGGAGATGACAAACTGCAGACCGATCTGCACCGGATATCGTCGCACAGCAATGAAATGGTGGAAAAAATGGGCGAGATCGTCTGGGCCCTCAACCAGAAGAACGATACGGTGGCGGACCTCGTCGTCTTTACACGGTCATACGCTATGGAATACTTGACTGGCCACGACATCAGCTGCTCAGTGTTCCAGCCTGATGAGTTCGCAGAGCTTGCCATCAACGGCGAGGTGCGCCGGAATGTCTTCCTGTCGGTAAAAGAATGTCTCTTCAATATCGTAAAACACGCGGACGCCAGGGAAGTGGTGATCGCGTTCATTGTATCACATGAGCTCGGGATCGATATCCACGACAATGGGAAAGGTATCGACTGGGAACATATCCGGCCATTCAGCAACGGCTTGGAAAACATCCGCCGCCGGATGCAGAATGTGGGTGGTTCCGCGCTTTTTCTGTCGGACCATGGAACCCGGGTCCGGCTGGTGGTACCGCTTGCGGCCGCCACCTAACTTTCATTCTATGCGGAGCTTTATTTAAACCGTTACATTTAAGCATGATTACCGTAGGGGTGGTGGAAGATTTGGAAGAAGTCAGGGAAGGCCTGATCAGTTTCATCCGGGCAGACAACGAACTTGACCTGTTGTTCAGCGCCGCAGGTGGGGAAGAAGCCATCACGCTCCTGCCCGCCTTTCAACCTGATGTGGTGATCATGGACATCAGTTTACCGGACATCAGCGGCATCGAATGCATCCGCCGGGTAAAACACGATTGCCGCAACACCCAGTTCATGATGTTCACCGTTTACGAGAACGACGACAAAGTATTTCATGCGCTTCAGGCCGGCGCATCGGGCTACCTGCTGAAGAGTGCGGATCCTGCCTTGATACTCGAGTCCCTGAAGGAACTTCACCGTGGCGGTTCACCCATGAGCCCAGTCATCGCCCGGAAACTTGTCAATATTTTCCGCGACCAGCAGACACCGTCAAATGAAACTCAGTCCCTGACCAAGCGGGAGAACGATATCCTGCAACTGCTTGCGCGCGGATTGCTGTACAAGGAAATATCGTCCGAGCTGGCCATCAGCATCGGAACCGTTCGCCAGCACATTCATCATATTTATGAAAAGCTGCACGTTCAAAACCGCACCGAAGCGCTGAATAAGGTCAGGCAAAACCGGTAACCCTTTTCGCATCTAACTTTCGTACTATTGTTTTGCGTGGCGCGTCCGGGTACTTTTGGCAAAACCCCTTCATATGTTTGCGTTCCCCTTACTTAACCGCCTGCTCGTACTCCTGCTCCTGTTAAGTTTATCCGCCTGTAAAAAATTAATCGATCCGAACATCAACCCTCCTCCTGGTGAAACAGAGGAACCTGCCGTGACGCCTGTCGGGCAACCGATAGGCGACCCGGTTTCCAAGACCATCGGCGATGCAGGCGGGAAACTCTCGTCGCTCGACGGCAAAATGGAGTTGTCGATACCGCAAGGTGCACTGCCAGGTGAAACCGAGATCTACATCCAGACGGTAACCAACGAATGTCCAGGTGGCATAGGTCTGTCGTATCACCTGATGCCCGACGGGATACAGTTTGCGACACCCGCCACCGTTACCTGGCATTACACGGACGAGGATCTGAATGGCACGCATCCGTATTTCTTTTTTATCGCCTTCCAGGACGCCGAAAACAAATGGGTGGCCGATCTGAAAAAACGCGATATAGATACAGTGGCCAAAACGATCAGCCTCTCGATCCAGCACTTCAGCATATGGTCGTTGATGGACGATGTCCGGATGTTTGCCGAGCCCAGTACCTTGTTCGAGAATGACGTAGCGAACCTGCGGATCGAAAAGATAATAAGCCCGGCTCACGATCTCGGCGACGGCCTCGCTTCCCTGCCTATATCGAGACAGATACCCGTAGAATCAATAGGCAGCTGGCTGGTGGATGGAGACGTAACATCGCCCTGGGGTGTGCTGTCCTCGCAGGGCGCGACCGCAACGTTTGCGGCACCGGCGGAAATAACAAGCGAACACACTGTTCAGATTTCTTCCGAGCTCAACTACAACCTGTTCATTTACGACAACGACGTACTCATTGCGCAATTCAACCGGTTCATTGTATTTGCCGATATAACGGTGACGCCAGGCCGCGCTAAATTCACTCTCAAGATCGTACTGACCGCTGACCAGGGAGGAGCGATATATCACGACAGCACGTTGCTTGATGTCGACATTGAAGGCGACCAGGTAACGTCAGCCAATTTCATGAACTACGTGCCGTTCGTAGACCCCGACCCGCAGGATATTGGGGGCGGTTGCACAGTGGATTGGAATCCCGGGCAAAAAGGCCTTCTCAACATTACTTCCACAACCGGTATTGTCGGGATGGATGCGAACAAACACCGGGCTATAATTCTCCGGCTGTTCAATACCGATTGCAACACCATCGGACAAACCACGACGTGCCCCGGTGTGCCGCAGTCGGTCGTTGCCTCGGAACCGCTTCCGGCTTCAGAGCTGGCCGCAAATTTCCTGGTCAAAGATTCGGCCCAACAAACAGTTTTTGGCGATATCGAGTCAACCCAGTATTCGTTCGAATGGAAGCCGAGGCAATGATGCGTTAATCTAGCGGGCAACTTTAGTCGAACCGATTAAGTTTGCTCCGAGGGAACTATTCCAAATATTATGATTCGCAAATTGTATACAACGCCTGTTAGTACTGGTTTCTTTAGGATCATTGATCTTTAAGAAAATATCATAGTCACCAGGAGGAACCTTACCAAATGCGTGCATATTAATAGAAAAGTTCAAAGTACGCCATGCAGCGGTATTGTCTGCTCTGCTATCCAACTCAGCCCGCCAATCCCTTGCGTCAAGGTTTGTAGTTGTCGTGTAAGAGTTAGAACCATTTTTGGTTTTCAGAATAACTGCCACCTTTTTCTTGTTTACCACATTACCAAAGCCGACGTTCTGGATCTTTCCCTGGAACCTTAGTGTACCATTCTGATTTACCCGTTCACTTGCTTTAGCCTCGCGCAACACTAACCGATAGCCCAGTCTGTCACGCATATATTCCATTCCACTCCTGCCGTTATATAGCGGATCGAAGATGGCCGTTCGAGTCACTCCATCGTGTGGAGGCGTAAACGGTGCAGTGACATTTTCTTTATTATAGACAAAATCACCCCAAAGTTTATACGTGCGTTGGTTCCAACCCGTATTTAAATGAGTTGTTCGGGCATAAGCGGCTTCATAAGGAACGTTCGGAAATCTCGGATAGATATTACTGTTAGAGCCGGGCCCAACTGTTTCACCGCCATAAAAGTTATTTTGATTTCTTATCCAGGTTAAGGCAGCGTTACGATTATAATCACCTTCCTTGCCCGTTCCGATTAAGGCATACCCTTCGGAAAGTGAGCCATTGTCATTATATCCGCCATTGTCCGAACCCGCTGAATAGCTGTCGTTGAACATACCGAAACGTTGTGCCGGTGTTCCGCGTGCCGGGGCAGGCATTAAATTGGTAAAGTTGTAATTGGTATTATACTCCACGTTATGCCATGCCATGACGCCGCCCGCATGAGCTAAAATTGAACGTGAAGCGGGAACATAGCCCAGCAACGCTTTCAAAAGCCAGTGATAACCCTCCCGGGTTCTTGCATATGATGACGAGTGCATTTCGCCCCACGGGCCAAAAACACCCGCCTTAACAGCCATGATGCAATCTTCGAATTCGCTAAAAACATGTCCAAGCTGCCACAAATGATATTGTACCCAGTTTTGGTTCTCATGACCCGGTATACCACACAAATCGGATTTATTAATCACACCGGTTTCATACCAAACCCGACCCTTCGGGGCGCCTGGTTCGCAATCATGAATGAGTTGATTAAATTTTTCATTATCGACATAAGTATGGCCCCGACCGTCATAATTAAATTTCACAATGGCAACAGCTTCGCTCTCCCTTACCTTTTGAAGCGCTACCCGTACATAATCAAGTGCGGCGGGCGTTAAAGGCTGAGTTTTTCCATAGTCAGGCGGCTGAGCACCACTCTTGCTCCAAGGTCCTACCGGCTTTCCATTAAGGGGCGCATTCGACGAAAAGTTTTTCAGGTCGAATTCCATATAAATGATGCGGGCTTCAACAGGCACCTTAGTCCCGCTTACAATGGTTGCCAAGTCGGGAAGACTTGGCGTTCCATTGTCGACAGGAACTACAAATTCTGCCGCTCTGTAAAAGCCCCTG
>Ga0193753_10003830_pt1 | contig 10979 bp, 10 predicted proteins | sample H1c2metaG_FD_144925 | JGI IMG/M metagenome (GOLD analysis project Ga0193753, IMG submission 144925) | Soil microbial communities from a riparian zone of the East river system, Colorado, United States - H1c2 | ecosystem: Environmental > Terrestrial > Soil > Riparian zone | place: USA: East... | reverse complement strand
AAGGCGCAGGCGGCAACCATCAACAATGCCCAACCCTGAAAACTTCGCATGATTCTCATAGGGCCTGTTTTAAAGCCAAGCCGCTGCTTAGACAAATGTCGCCACCATGCGACCGCCAACGCCTACGGGGGCTTGTAGCCGTCATTCAACGTGCGCAAAAACGTGACGATGTTCGCAATATCCGCATCGCTCAAAGCGGGCGCGTCGCCCGCATGCCGGTCAAACGGCGCCTGCGCGTCCAGATTGGCGCGATACGCCACCGGCAAATCATTGAATTTCAGCGTGCTGCCGTGGCTCGCGCGCGGGTACCATTTTTGCGGCTGCGTATCGCGCTCGGCGTAAAATCGCACGACATCGCTCAATGACTTGAAGACGCCGTTGTGCAAGTACACCGGCCTTCTCGCCGCGTTGCGCAACGAGGGAGTGCGGAACAGGCCGCAGTATTCGTGCCGGTCCTTTAAATCGGTACGCAGCGGTCCACACAGTCCGAGATCGTAATAGCCGCCGTCGGCATTCGCGGGTATGGCTGGATTGCGCGGCGCACCGATCGCGGCAAAACCAAAATCCGTGAACTGCGGAAATGCGCCCTTTTGCATGGCGCTCGGGTGGCAGCGCGCGCAGTTGCCTTTTTCAGGATCGTTGAACGCGGCAAGCCCGCGCAGCTCCTCGACGCTCAACGACGCTTCATGTCTCAAGAACGCATCGTACTTGCTGCTGTAGGGATAAAACTCGGCGGGACTTTGCTGATAGGCCTCGAGCGCCATGAGCACGCCCTTGAACGCCAGCGCCTTGTCCGCAAAGATCCGCTCGCCGAAGACTTTGCGGAATTGCACGGCGTAGCCGGCCTCTGTCCTGGCGGTCACGGCATCGGCGTTCGCGTTGGCCATTTCGAATGGCGAGAACAAGGGCAGACGCGCCTGGTCATGGAACGATTGGGAACGCCCGTCCCAGGTCCGCCCGCCGGCGGGCCCCTGATCGACGCTGTCATCGCCTTCGTCATCGAAGAAATGTTCCGTGAACGGCGGCACGTTTTGCGTGTACTTGAGCGAGGGAACGGCACGCACGCCGAAGCTGCGCCCATCGCCGCCGCCGCGCTGCACGGCCTGGGCATTGGCGGGCCCGAAGTCGTGCGTCGGATCGTGGCAAGTCGCGCAGGAAATTTTTCCGGACGCCGACAGCGCCGGATCCCTGAACAAGGCGCGGCCCAGCGAGGTCAGCGCCGCAGCATCGGGCACCCGTTCAAAACTATTCGCGTAGAAGGGCTGACGCTCGGCGCCGAACGCCGCGCCCAGCAGCGTCGCACCCAGCAGCATCGCGCCACCGAGCGCGGCACCCAACACCATCGAGTGCGGACGGGTAATCGTACTAGTGCACTGAACTGCCGCTGTCGGCGGCAACGGGCGCCTTGAACAGCTGCTCAACGTCCACGGCGTCGAAGACGTAGCCGCGGTTGCAAAAGTCGCAGTGCACTTCCACTTTGCCGCGCTCGGCAATTACCGAGCGGGTTTCAGCCTCGCCGAGACCCTGCAGCATGCCGGCGACCCGCTCACGCGAACAACGGCACCGAAAAAACACGGGCGAAGGTTCAAACAAGCGCAGATCGTCCTCGTTGAACAGACGATGCAGAATTTCCGCATCGGCCAGCGTGCGCAGCTCTTCCTTCGTCAGGGTATCGCCGATGAGCTGCACGCGCGCCCACGCATCCTCGAGGGCGGCGGCATCGGCGGGCGGCAGCGCGGCGGCTCCGGGGAGTTTTTGCAGCAACATGCCGGAGGCTCCTTGCTCGTCGGCATGCAGCCACAGTCGGGTCGGCAATTGCTCGGAATTCTGGAAATAGTGCTGCAGCGAGCCGGCCAGGCGTTCACCTTCAATGGGCACGATGCCTTGATAGCGCTGCGCGCCATCGTCGGTCTCCAGGGTCACGGTGAGATTGCCCGCGCCCACGAGGTCGCTGATCCGGTGCGAACCGCCCGCGCTCAAGTTGCGGTAGCGAGCCAGTCCTCGGACCCCTAAGCCGCTGGTGCACTGGACCAGCAGCAAATGCACGGGACCGTCGCCCTGCAGCTGCAGCGACAAGACGCCTTCGAATTTAATGGTGGCCGCAAGCAGGAGCGAGGCCACGACGGCTTCGCCCAACGTCTCGCGAATCGCGTCCGGGTAGGAGCGATGCTCGATCAGCGCGCGCCAGGCCGCATCCAGGTGCACCAGGTGTCCGCGAATGGGAAAGCGCTCGAATAAAAAGCGATGCAGCGTGTCGCGGTCATGCATGTCCGCCGCCGCCCAGCTTTTTCTTGAGCAGCTCGTTGAGCTGCGCGGGGTTCGCCTTGCCCTCCGTGGCCTTCATCACCTGCCCGACAAAGAAGCCGAACAGCTTATCCTTGCCGGAGCGGTAATCCGCCAACTGCTTCGGATTGGCGGCCATCACGGCATCGATCACGCCCTCGATGGCGCCGGCGTCGGTGATCTGCCGCAGACCCTTGGCCTCGATGATGGCATCGGCCGGCTTGCCTTCCGACCACATGGCCTCGAACACATCCTTGGCGATCTTGCCGGAAATGGTTTCATCCACGATCCGGTTCAACAGTCCGATCAGCTGCACCGGGTTGACCCGCGAGTGCTCGATGTCGACATTGTCGCGATTGAGCGCACTCGACAGCTCGCCCATGACCCAGTTTGCCGCGAGTTTCGCGTGGCCCGCCTTCAAGCCGGCGACCACCGCTTCGAAGTAGGCGCCCAGTTCGCGGCTGGCGGACAAGACGCCCGCATCGTAGGCCGAGAGCCCAAAGTCCTTGGCAAAGCGTGCCGCTTTTTGATCGGGGAGTTCGGGCAGCGTCAGGCGCACCGCCTCTATGAACTTCTCATCGATTTCCACCGGCAACAGATCCGGGTCCGGAAAGTAGCGGTAGTCGTTGGCCTCTTCCTTTGAGCGCATCGACCGGGTTTCATCCTTGTCGGAGTCGTACAGGCGCGTCTCCTGCACCACTTTGCCGCCGCTCTCGATGAGTTCGACCTGCCGCGCAATTTCGTACTGAATCGCCTTCTCGACGAAGCGGAATGAATTCAAGTTTTTGATTTCGGCGCGTGTGCCGAGCTTTTCCTCGCCCTTGGGCCGCACCGATACGTTGGCATCGCAGCGGAAGGAGCCTTCCTGCATGTTGCCGTCGCAAATCTCCAGGTAGCGCACCAAGGTGTGAACCTTCTTCATGTACGCCACCGCTTCCTTGGCGGAGCGCATGTCGGGCTCGGAGACGATTTCGAGCAGCGGCGTGCCGGCGCGATTCAGGTCGATGCCGGAGGCATTGGCCAATCCCTCGTGCAGCGACTTGCCGGCGTCCTCTTCCAGATGCGCACGCGTGATGCCGATGGTCTTGACCACACCGTCGTCCAGCATCACCTTCAGTGTGCCGCGGGCGACCACCGGCAGCTCGTACTGGCTGATCTGGTAGCCCTTGGGCAGATCCGGATAAAAGTAATTCTTGCGCGCGAACACTGAACGCCGCGCGACCGTGGCATCAACTGCCAGTCCGAACTTCACCGCCATCTGCACGGCGCGCGCGTTCAAGACCGGCAGCACGCCGGGATAAGCCAAGTCGACCAGATTGGCCTGCGTGTTCGGCGGCGCGCCGTACGCGGTCGCGGATCCGGAGAAGATCTTCGACATCGTCGCGAGCTGCGCGTGAATCTCGAGCCCAATGACAACTTCCCAATCGCGCATCACTCGTACCCGCGCGGCGCGTGCCGGTGCCAATCCGTGGCCTGCTGGTATTGATGCGCCGCATTCAGCAGTTTCGCCTCCCCGAAGTGCGGTCCGATCAGCTGCAGGCCCATGGGCAAATCGTCGACAAAACCGCAGGGCACCGACACGCCGGGAAGTCCCGCCAGGTTCGCGCCGATGGTGTAGATGTCATTCAAGTACATGAGAACAGGATCGTTCATCTTGGCGCCGATGTCGAAGGCAGGCGTCGGCGTGGTGGGGCTGATCACCAGATCGACTTTTTCGAACGCCGAGCGAAAATCGTTCGTGATCAGGCGGCGTGCTTTTTGCGCCTTCAGGTAATAGGCGTCGAAGTAGCCGGCGGACAGCACGTAAGTGCCCGTCATGATGCGCCGCTTCACCTCGGCACCGAAGCCCTCGCCTCGCGAGCGCTTGTACAGGTCCAATAGATCCTTGGGATTTTCGCAGCGGTATCCGAAGCGCACGCCGTCGAAGCGCGACAGGTTCGACGAGCACTCGGCCGGGGCCACGACATAGTACGTGGGCACCGACAGCGGCAGGTGCGGCAAGCTGACCTCGCGGGTCTCCGCGCCCAGACCGGTATAGATATTCAGGGCGTCTTCGATCAGGGCCGCATTGCGCGGCTCGAGCCCGTCGAAAAATTCACGCAGCAGCCCGATCTTCAACCCCTTGAGAGGCGACCCCAAGTCCTTGGAGTAGTCGGGTACGGGGACATCCACGCTGGTCGAGTCGCGCGCGTCGAACCCCGCCATGATTTGCAGGGCCGCGGCGGCATCGGCGGCGCTGCGCGCAAACACTCCCGCCTGATCGAGGCTGGATGCAAAGGCAATCATGCCGTAGCGCGACACCCGCCCATAGGTCGGTTTGAGTCCGGTGACACCGGTGAGGGCCGCCGGCTGGCGAATGGAACCGCCGGTGTCGGTGCCGGTGGCGAAGGGGGCCAGCCGGGCGGCGGTGGCCGCCGCCGATCCGCCGGACGATCCGCCGGGCACTTTGCTGATATCCCAGGGATTTTTGACCGGCCCGTAGTAGCTGGTCTCGTTGGAGGAGCCCATGGCGAACTCGTCCATGTTGGACTTGCCCAGCATCACGGTGCCGGCCGCCTTGAAGCGGGCCACGACGGTCGCGTCATAGGGTGCAACGAAGTTGTCCAGCATGCGCGAGCCGCAGCTGGTTTTGACCCCATCGGTGCAGAAAATATCTTTATGAATGAGGGGGATGCCCAGCAAGGGGCCCCGCTCGCCGGCCTGGAGCCGGGCATCGGCGGCAGCGGCATCGGCAAGCGCCTGCTCGGCCGTCAGGGTGATGAAAGCATTGAGCGCGGGGTTCAGACGCTCGATCCGGCTCAAGAAGTGCCGGGTGAGTTCCACGCTTGAAATTTGCCGCTTCTTTAAGCGTTCGGCGAGTTCGCCGATGAAAAGGTTATGCATCGCTGAAGAATAGCAGGCCTTACTCGATCACCCGCGGCACGACGTACAGGCCGGCGGTCACGGACGGGGCATTGCGCTGGTATTTCTCGTGGTTATCGGTTTCGGAGACCGCGTCGGCGCGCAGACGTTGATGCTGGCCGTCGAGCGGATGCGCCATGGGCAACACGCCCTCGGTGTCGGAGCGCGACAGCTCGTCGACAAAAGTGACGATGCTCGACAGGCTGCTCACGTACACCGGCATCTCTTGGTCGGTGATGGAGAGTCGCGCAAGGTGCGCGATTTTTTCGACGTCTTGACGGGTCAGGCTCATAGGGTTGGTGCTCAAAATGCGCAGCAACTCACGCAAATTAAGCCTGGGGGATGATACACGTTGCCTTGTGATATGTCGTGTCGGTTGTTACATTAGCCGATCTTTTTTTAACCCCTAATAGCCCAAGAAAATTCCCTATGTTCAAACGCCTTAGAGGTTATTTCTCCAATGACCTCTCAATCGATCTTGGAACCGCAAACACCCTGATTTACGTCCGCGAGAGAGGCATCGTTTTGAACGAGCCCTCCGTGGTCGCGGTGCAGGATGAGCCAACGCGGGGCGGCAAAATCATCGTCGCCGTCGGGGTCGAAGCCAAGAACATGTTGGGCCGCACGCCCGGCCATATCACCGCCGTTCGCCCCATGAAGGACGGGGTCATCGCGGATTTCACCTACACCGAGAAAATGCTGCAGTACTTCATCAAAAAGGTACACGGCAACCGCTTTTTGAGCCCTTCTCCCCGAGTGCTCGTGTGCGTCCCGTTCGGCTCCACCCAGGTCGAGCGGCGCGCCATCAAGGAATCGGCGGAGGGCGCCGGGGCGCGCAGCGTCGATATCGTCCCTGAGCCGATGGCCGCTGCCGTGGGCGCCGGCCTGCCCGTCCAAGAGGCACGCGGCTCCATGGTGCTCGACATCGGCGGCGGTACCTCCGAGGTTGCGGTCATTTCCTTGAACGGCATCGTGTACGCGGCCAGCGTGCGCATCGGCGGCGACAAGTTCGATGAGGCGATCACCAACTACGTGCGGCGCAACTACGGCATTTTGATCGGCGAGGCTACGGCCGAGCGCATCAAACTCGAGATCGGGTCCGCGTATCCCGGCCAAACGGTGCGGGAGATTTCGGTGAAAGGCCGCAATCTGTCCGAGGGCGTGCCGCGCAGCTTTACGCTGAACTCGAATGAAATTCTCGAAGCCTTGCAAGAACCGCTGCAGGGCATCGTCGGCGCGGTGAAGCAGGCGCTCGAACAGACACCGCCAGAACTCGGCGCCGATGTCGCCGAGCGTGGCATCGTGCTCACGGGCGGCGGCGCGCTGCTGCGCGACGTCGATAAGTTATTGATGGAGGAAACCGGTTTGCCGGTGGTGATCGCGGACGACCCTCTCACCTGCGTGGCGCGCGGCGGCGGCCGGATCCTCGAGCTCACCGAGGAACACGGGCCGGGCATTTTCGGACTGGAGTAATGCAAGCGACGAGGGATTCTTCCGCCCATGGTCGCCTTTCGTAGTACCGACGCCTCGGGTCGAACCACGGGACTGCTGTTCCGCTGCGTGCTGTTCTGCTTGCTCGCCCTCGCGTTGATCATCGTCGACAAACGCTTCGATCACCTGGGCAAGATCCGTCGGCTCCTATCGGTGGTCGCCTACCCCGTACAAGTGGCCGTCGCCTCGCCGTTCCAAGGCTGGCACTGGTTTCGCGACAGCGTCACCACGCGCGACGCGCTGCGTGCCGATAAGGGCAAGCTCGAGGCGGAGTTGCGGGTGGCGCAATTTCGCCTACAGCGCTATGAAGCCCTCGAGGCGGAAACACAGAGACTGCGCGCGCTTCGCGACAATACGGCCGGCGTCACAGACCGTTTCGTCATCGGCGAGGTCATGAACGTCGACCTGGATGCCTTTCGCGAGCGTGTCCTGGTGGACAAAGGTGCGGGCGACGGCGTTTACGTGGGTCAGGCGGTGCTCGATTCCGGCGGCGTGTTCGGTCAAGTCGCACGGGTCGGGCAGCTCACGAGCGAAGTCATCCTGGTCAGCGACGCCTCGCATGCCATTCCCGTGCAGATCAACCGCAACGGCCTGCGCACCGTGGCGGTGGGCACCGGCGAAACCAATCGCTTGAAATTGCCCTACTTGCCCACCAGCGCCGATGTGGTCGCCGGCGACCTGTTGGTGACGTCCGGCTTGGGCGGCGGATTTCCCGCCGGCTACCCGGTCGGCACCATTGCGGAGGTCAAGCGCGATCCGGCGCAGTCGCTCGCCGATGTCGACGTCAAACCGGCTGCCGCACTCGACCGTTCGACGGAATTGCTGTTCGTGTGGCTGAAACCGCAGGCCGCGGAACTGCTGCCGCCGCTCAAACCCGCACCGGTGCCCAAGAAATGATGCGCGAGACGCGAATCCGCCGCCTGCCCATGGCGTTATCCGCCATGGTCGCGCTCGCGATGGCCGTGCTGCCGCTGCCGGCGGTGCTGGATACGTTCCGGCCGGATTTTCTCGTCTTGGTGGTGTTCTACTGGTGCATCGAGTCGCCCCGTGCCGGCGGCCTGTCCTTGGCCTTCTTCTCAGGATTGGCGCTCGACGTGATTCACGGCGTAGTCTTAGGGCAGCATGCGCTCGCGCTCACCCTCATGGGCGCGTGGGCGACGCACCTTCGCTTGCGGATTCGCGTCTTCTCCATGATGTCGCAGTGTCTGGTGGTCTTCGCGCTGCTCACAGGCTATCAATTCGTGCTCTTCTGGGTCGATGGCGCAACCGGCAATCCGGTGACCGCCTTCGGCCGCTGGTTGGCGCCCCTCATCGGCGCGCTGCTGTGGCCGGTGCTCATCAGCATCATGGGAAAAGTGAATGAGCGTTGAAGCATGATCTACGACGAATTCTCGCCCTCGCGAACCCGCAGGACCCTGACCGCCGGCGGCCGCACCTTGCGCGCGCTGGGGTTGGACGGTCCGCTCACCGGGGTGCTCGCCATCATCGTCTTCATCGGCATCCTGGTGGTGTACAGCGCGTCCGGCCAGAACTGGAAAATGGTGCAGCATCACCTGGTGAATATCGGCATCGCAGTGGCGGCCATGCTCGCTCTCGCCAAGTTCGCGACGCCGCAATACCTGCGCATGTTTGCGCCGATCGCCTATGTGCTCGGCGTGCTGCTCCTGATCGTGGTCGATGTCACCGGACACGTCGGCAAAGGCGCGCAGCGCTGGCTCGATGTCGGTTTCATGCGCTTTCAGCCCTCCGAGATCATGAAGCTCGCGGTGCCGATGGCCTGCGCCTGGTACATGCATGAACGGCCCTTGCCGCCGACGTTGTGGGATTTGATCGTAATGGGAGTATTGATCGCGGTTCCGACCGCCATGATCGTCACCCAGCCGGACCTGGGCACGGCACTCTTGATCGCGGCCTCCGGCCTCATCGTTATGTTGCTGGCGGGATTGCAGATCCGGCTGATCCTCATCGCCCTTCCGCTGCTGGGTGGCGCCGCCTGGGGCGCATGGCATTTCATTCACGACTATCAGCGCCAGCGTATTTTGACTTTTCTCAATCCCGAGACCGATCGCCTGGGAGCCGGCTATCACATCATCCAGTCGCAAATCGCCATCGGCTCAGGCCATCTTTTCGGCAAGGGGTACATGATGGGCAGTCAGGCGCAGCTCGAATTTCTCCCCGAGCGTTCGACGGACTTCATCTTCGCGGTCATCGGTGAGGAATTTGGGCTCATGGGACAACTATTCATTCTGACGCTGTATGGCGTGGTGATCGGCCGCGCGCTGTACTTGTCGATGCAGGCGCAGGGAACCTTTGCACGCCTGACGGGCGGGGCCATCGCCTTGAGCTTCTTCGTGTACGTGTTCGTCAATTCCGGCATGGTCAGCGGCATCCTGCCGGTGGTCGGTGTGCCCCTGCCGCTGATCAGCTATGGCGGCACCTCGATGGTCACGCTGCTCGCCGGCTTCGGCATCCTCATGTCGCTGCATTCGCATCGCAAGCTGATCGGATCTTGAACCCTAAGCGGCACTTGATCGGCTCAAAGATCCTCGCCTGCGCGACGCAGCTCATGCTCTGCGCGGCACTGCTCACGATCGGAATCGAGCCGGCGGCGGCCATCGACTTGAAGCGCCCCGAAGTGAAGGAATTCATCAACCACATGGCAGACGGCTACGGCTTCAAGAAGCGCGCCCTGCGCAAGCTGCTCAAGTCCGCGCAGAGCCAGCCGGCCATTCTCGATGCCATGAGCAAACCGGCCGAGAAGGCCAAGCTCTGGTACGAGTACCGGCCGATTTTCCTCAATGAGCGCCGGATTCGCGAAGGCACCGAATTCTGGGCCGCCCACCGCGAGGCGCTCGATCAGGCCAGCATCAAGACCGGCGTCGCGCCGGAATATCTCGCCGCCATCTTGGGCGTTGAGACCTACTACGGCCGGCTCACCGGCAACTATCGGGTTCTGGACGCACTGGTCACCCTGTCCTTCGACTATCCGCCGCGCGAGAAATTCTTTCGCGAGGAGCTGGAACAATTTCTGCTGCTGACGCGCGATGCTCGCCTGAATCCGAACACGCTGAAAGGCTCCTATGCCGGCGCCATGGGCGCACCTCAGTTCATGCCCTCGAACTACCGCCGCTTCGCCGTTGACGCGGATGCGAATGGCCGCACCGACCTGTGGACCGACTGGCCGGATGTGTGCGCAAGCGTCGGCAATTACCTCAAGGAGCATGGCTGGAATTCCGGCGAACCGGTCCTGGCGGAAGCCACGGTCGCGCCGGAAAAGGCGGGCGACTTGGATGGCCGCAAATTGGCGCTGTCGGAAACCTTGGCCTCGCTGGCCGCGAAGGGCGTGAGCTTGGATGCCGCGGCGTTGCCGCCTGAGGCGCCGGCGATTTTGATCGCCGCCGATGAGGCGGATGGAATTCACTGGCGCGTCGGCTACAACAATTTCTTCGTCATCACCCGCTACAACCACAGTGCACTGTACGCCATGGCCGTCTTCGAACTCGCGGCCGCGGTCAAGCAGCGCATGCTCTCGAACGATGCCGCGGAGCTTGCCAGGTCCGCGACGACCGCGACGACGCCGTGAAATTGTCGCGTGCGCTGGCGCTGCCCTTCTGCGTCGTCATTGCGGCCGGGTTGGCCGCGTGCTTCAGCGCCCCGCGGCGCATTGAAAGCCCCAGCCCCGCGCCGGAGCCTGTTTCGCCGGCCGAAACGCCGCCGGCGCCGCAATCCGTGCCGGACATGGTGCCGCGGGTCGAGCCGCGTTCCCGCAGCGGTAATCCGCCGTTCTATGACGTGCTGGGCAAGCGCTACTTCGTCCTATCCTCGAGCGTGGGTTACGCGGAACGCGGCGTCGCCTCGTGGTATGGGCCCGGTTTCCACAAGGTGCGCACGTCCACCGGCGAGACCTACGACATGTACGCGATGACGGCGGCCCATAAGACGCTGCCCCTGCCGGCGTATGTGCGCGTGACCAATCTGCAAAACGGACGCAGCGTGGTGGTCCGCGTCAACGATCGGGGCCCGTTCGTCGGCAATCGCATCATCGATCTGTCGTACACCGCGGCAGCCAAGCTCGACATGCTGCGCAACGGCACGGCCATGGTGGAAGTTCGCACCCTGGAAGCGGTCCAAGGTGCGCCCTCCGCCGCGCCGGCACCTTCGGCCGCGCCGCTCAACGCAGCCCCTATCACCGCCGCAGCCGAGGCGCCGCCGCCTGAGGCGGCGGACTTGAGCAGCGGTGTCTCCACCGTGCCGGTCCCGGGCGCACTCTTTATTCAGGCGGGCGCCTTCAGCGATCCGAAGAA
>Ga0193753_10003829_pt1 | contig 10981 bp, 21 predicted proteins | sample H1c2metaG_FD_144925 | JGI IMG/M metagenome (GOLD analysis project Ga0193753, IMG submission 144925) | Soil microbial communities from a riparian zone of the East river system, Colorado, United States - H1c2 | ecosystem: Environmental > Terrestrial > Soil > Riparian zone | place: USA: East... | reverse complement strand
GGCGCGGTACATGGAGCGGCGCACGCTGAAGAAGGAGACCTTGGCGGTGGCGGAGCCGCCTAGGTCGGAGCAGCGGAGCCGGCCACTCGTTGAGACGCCGCGCGTTGCACCCGCGCCACCGCCGCGCGTGCCGGTGGAGCGTGATATCACTGAGGACAATATTGAACCGCCCGCGTTTCTGCGGCAGGGGCAGGTTCGCACCGACATACGCGACAGTCGACTGCCGACCCTCGACCTTGTCACGGATGAGGACAGCCTTCGCGGCATGCTCGGGTCGCTCGACAGCAGGAGGCAGGCATGAGTGAACATCGACGGTACGTTGCCGGTTTCCTCTTTCGCGCGGGCCGCGTGCTGCTCGTGCGCAAGACTCACCCCAAGTGGCAGGCTGGATACATGAACGGCATCGGCGGTGAAATTGAATCGGGCGAGAGCCGCGAACAGGCCATGCAGCGCGAGTTCGTGGAGGAGGCGAAGTATCTCACGAACCGCTGGGACTTCTTCGCCATAGAGAACGGCCCGGGCTACGAGGTCCACTTCTTCAGATACACCGCGATCGATCCGGACCTGCACTACGTCGCGCCGAAAGTCAACGACAAGGGTGAAGACCTTGAGTGGTGCGACCCGCTCAGCGTCAAGTATCCTGTGCTGGGGAATTTGAATTGGTTGCTACCACTAGCCCTTGACCCGCGCCCGATCAAGTGCAATGCCATAACAACGGGCGACATCAGAAAGCTAGGAACATGGTGAAGACACAGGAACCGCAGGGCAACATTCTCGTCGACATGGACGGAACGCTGTTCGAGTATCACGGCTGGACCAAGTGGGACGAGTTCGGTCGTCCTATCAAGATGATGGTCGACCGCGTGCTGGGATGGCTCGCCGAGGGCAAGGACGTTCGCATCTTCACCGCCCGCATGCCGCTGCCTCAGGACGAGTTGGTCGAGCAGACATGCTACAAGACCGGCGAGAAGTTCAACGGTGTTATGATGAAGAAGGCAATCGCCGATCACTGCGAGCGATCATTCGGTCACCGTCTGCGCGCGCAGTGCTACAAGGATCTCAACACGATCGAGATCTGGGACGATCGCGCAATCGGTGTCGTCGCCAATCTAGGCTTCACGCTCGTGGACGAGGCGCTCGCCGAGAAGGCCGCGCTTCAGGGCAAGGCGTTCGGCAGCGCGGGCTATCGCAAGCCACAAGACAACGACGGTCTCGAGATCGAATTCAAGGACTGAGCCACATGTCATTCTATCCTGATATCATGCTCGGGCCGCCGGGCACCGGCAAGACGACGACGCTGCTCAACATCTTAGACGAGGAGCTGACCAGCGGCACGAAGCCGAATCGCATCGGCTACGTGAGTTTCACTCAGCGGGCCGCCGACGAAGCCCGCACCCGCGCGATGAAGCGCTTCAATCTCGAGAAGGAGGACCTGCCATACTTTCAGACCATCCATAGTCTGTGTTTCCGCCAACTAGGACTGCGAAGCGCGATGGTTCTCGCCGGCTCCAAGCTCAACGAGTTTGCGGACTGGTGCGGCATTCGCGTGACGGGCAGGTCGTGGTCGAGTGACGGTACGCTATCAAACTTCGAGAGCGGCGACCGCATCCTGTTCATGGAGAATCTGGCCCGGGTGCGAGGCGTCGAGCTTCGTTCGCTGTTCGACGTCGACGACGACGACCAATCGTGGAGCGAGGTGGAGCGCGTGGCCAAGGCGCTCGGAAAGTACAAGAAGGAGCATCACCTCGTAGACTACACCGACATGCTCGGCAACTTCGTCAGGTCAGGCATCAAGCTCAACCTCGACGTGCTTCTGGTCGACGAGGCTCAGGACCTGAGTCATCTCCAGTGGCGCGTGGTGTTCCAGCTCGGCGACGAGTGTCGCAAGATAGTGGTCGCGGGCGACGACGATCAGGCCATCTACCGCTGGGCTGGCGCCGACGTCGAGCAGTTCATCGGACTCGAGGGCAGGGTGCAGGTTCTGGGCCAGAGCTGGCGCTGCCCGAAGGAGATACAGGACGTCAGCGCTGGTGTGATCGGCGGCGTGGTGCACAGGCGCTCGAAGAAATGGGCAGCGCGCAAGGGCAAGGGAGCCGTGAAGCGCGTGGTGGATTTCGACGAGGCCGATGTCAACGACAAGTGGCGAGAGGACTCACCGACATCCCCCGTTCTCATTCTGGCCCGCAACATATACGTGCTGACCGAACAGGTGGAGCCGCTGTTGCGAGAGCGGGGGATTGTGTATGAGGTCAACGGCAAGTCGTCGATACCGATGCGCGCGTTGCAGGCGGCCGAGGCGTGGGAGCAGCTCAAGGCGGGCAAGAAGGTGTCGCTCGGCGCGGCCCGTCACATGTACGACATGATGAATCCGAAGAATTCGCAGGGCCAGACACAGGTCAAGCACGGGTTCAAGAAGCTGGGAGGCTTCGGCGACGACCCTGAGCTGCTTCTCAGCATGCGCGACATGATACAGCACGGCGGGCTTCTCGTGAACACGAAGCTCATGTGGCACGAGGCTCTAGACCGCCTGCCACCGGACGATATGTCTTATATGTTAGCAGCAAGAAGGAGGGGAGAGAAACTGAGGGCATCACCACGAGTTCGGCTCAGCACCATCCATAGTGCCAAGGGTGCGGAGGCCGACCACGTGGTTCTGATGACCGAGATGGCGTGGCGCACGGCGCGCGAGGCGGAGCAGAATCCGGATGACGATCGTGAGTTCTCAAACGCAGAATGAGTGCCAGTGGATATAGGAGGAGAACCATGAGAATAGTGACGGTATATCTCAAGGGCGACTACGCGCGCCCGGGACAACACTCTGGTAAAGACTGGGACCGCGGAATCGTGCAGGTGCAATCGCAGACCAATATCGCACTGCAAGATAACGAGTACGGTCTGAACGTTCGCAGCTATCCAATGGGCAATGTCGCCCGAATCGAAGAGACAGGACACTGGTAATGCAAGACGTGATGGTTGATCTAGAAACATGGAGCACCCGCCCGGGCGCAATTCTGCGCAGCCTCGGCGCGGTGTTCTTCGATCCGGAGACGGGGCAGCTCGGCGACGAGTTCTACTGCAATATCAACGAGGCCTCGTGCAAGAAGCTGAAGATGCACAAGGACGAGAGCACGATCGAATGGTGGGCGAAGCCCGACAATGCGCTCGCGAACAAGCAACTCGCGATGGATCAGGTTCCCATCGTGGACGTGCTGAACAGGTTCGCGACGTTCTGGCGCAACGGGCGCGGTCTGTGGTTCTGGTCGCAGGGCGCAAACTTCGACGAGCCTCTGCTGGCATGGGCGTTCCACGCGGCTGGTATCAAGCAGCCGTGGGAGTTCTACCGCGCGCAGGACACGCGAACGGCCTATCGCATGGGTGGCTTCAACAGCCACACGGTGAAACGAGCCGGCACCTATCACAACGCACTCGACGACAGCAAGCATCAGGTCGTGTGCGTCTCGATGGCTCACAAGAAAGTGAGGGGCAAGCTGGTATGACACGCACGCCCGAGCAGGGCGGCATGATGAACGGCGGTCCGCTGAATGGCAAGATAATGGCATATGGCGGACCAGTCATGCCGGCTCTCGACAAGACAGGCAGGCGCATCGGCTCGTACGTATGGGACGATGACCACTGGGAGTTCGACAGTGATCCGACAGGCGAGGTGGTCTCGCTGTATGACTGGAGAGGAGACGAAGATGCCACGTAACTGTCCCAAATGCGACGCGATCATGGAGACGCAGGAGGACGACCCTGAGTGCGGAATTCAGGGCTGTCGCTTCTGTCCGGGCTGTGACTACGTTGAAGACATCGAGGACGACGACCAATATCTCGACGAAGCATCAAGGGAGAACTGATATGAGTCGCCGTGTCACCAAGCTCCAGCAGAAGGGATTGAACGCGTTCTTCGAGTACGCGCGCAACCGGCATCTGTGCTACATCATGAAATATGCTGAGCCATCGTGGGTCGTGCCTGATCCAATCTTACGTGACTACAGTTTCTGCAATATTTTTAGAGAGCTCGACAAGACAACGAAGTGGCTCGCGGACAATGTGCGGGGGCCGATGAACAAGGCGCGCGACCCGAACCTCATGCTCGCCGTGGTTCTGTTTCGCATGTTCAATCGCATTGAGACCGGCGAGGCCATGTTCCGCGATGACAACCTCCTCGGCGATTACAGCTCCTTCCACGAATACTGCGAGACGGGAAAGACAAGCGTGCTGCGCAGGGCCATCGTCAATCGTCTCGGCAAGAAGGGGCCATACGTGACGGGCTCGTACATCATCGCAGGCCCGGGCGGAATGTCGAAGCTCGACGGCATGCTCAAGGTCGTTGATCAGTTCCGCAGGGAGCAGGCATTGTTCGACCTGAATGACGTGGTCACGGAGCCGATGGGGGTCAAGCAGATGTCGCACTACATGACCGGGCACAAGGTGTCTCTGCAGAATGCGCACGCATGGTTCCGCCAGTTCCAGTTCTTCGGAACCTTCCACTCGTACGAAATCGTCACCGACCTGCGTCACACGCACCTGCTCAGTCGCGCGCCGGACATCTACACTTGGGCATCCCCCGGCCCCGGGTGCAGGCGGGGGCTGAACCGCGTCATGGGTCGAGACAAGGACGAGCGTAGCTGGGCGAACATAGAAGAGTTGCTCAACGAGATGGACATTCTCATCGAGGAGTCGCAGCTCGGTTATCAGTGGACGAAGTTCGCGCACGACTGCCTCGACAAGTATCCAAAACTGAAAACGCCGCTTGAATGGGAGATGCGCGATGTCGAACACACACTCTGCGAATTCGACAAGTATTGCCGCACGGCAAGCGGTGAGGGGCGACCACGTGGTAAGTATCGTGGACATGAGGCTGCTCGTAAGTAGATCGTGGCAGGCGACGGTCAAGCGCTTCGAGCTTCGGCCGGGCACCATAACTGAGTGGATGACTGGAGACATAATGGAGAGGTTGATAAAGATGGTCGAGAACAGTCGACAGAAAGTGTATCGACAGGAGGCAACGGTCAAGAAGATCGAGGAGCGTTTCCGAACCGAGTGGGTTCGTGGTCAGGGCAAGGACGCCGAGACCAAGGAAGTGAGCGACGGATGGTGGATCACGTTCACCGACAGTCTCAGCGCCATTCGATGCGACACGAAACCGGACTGCACAATCGGCGACAAGGCAGTCTGCACATGGGAGTTCCACAAGCCGTAACCAGCGGAGACCAGCGGCAATGAGAATTATCAAAGATCTCGTCATGTATCCTGTTTTGGCCCTAGGGATGATGGCGGGTATTCTGTGGGGCACTGGCTTGACAAAGGAGAATACGTATGACAAAGACAGAAGCGTTAGCGCTCATCGACGAGCACAAGAACAAGCTGACCAACCCCGTGGAAATGCTTCACTGGGTGTGGCTCCGCGTCACCATACTGAAAATATCAGACGAGGCGTGGGTCATGGCGTCTGGTGAAGCTGCTACCTCACTCTCGAACTGAACCTCAAACAAGGAGACGTCACATGTTACCCATTTTCATACCAAGTATGGATAGGGCCGGAGCGTTGTTCGGCAAGATATCCACGTTGACGCAAGTCAAGAAGATCAAGAATGACATATTCTTGGTCGTGCCGCCAGAGCAGGCCGCGCGCTACACGGCCGCGCTGTTCAACGCAAGCCGCGAAGATGTCAAGGTGTTGGAGTGTCCGGAGAAGGGCATCGCCAAGGTGCGACATTGGATCGGTCAGTACTGCAAGAAAAAGTCGCTGCCGAAATTCGCGATGTTCGACGACGATCTGAACTTCGCGGTGCGCAAGGGGCCGGACAACTGCTCGCTGCGTCCACAGGAGAACAAGGACATGGTCGACATGCTGGCATGGATCGACAAGGCGCTCGACAAGTACGCGCACGTCGGCATATCACCACGCGATGCGGCCAAGACACAGTCGGTCGAGACTGGCGACAGGCCTCTCACGCTGCTGAACAAGCGCACGCTGCGAACTCTGTGCTACCGCACGAAGGAGTTTCTGGCGATGAAGCACGGTCGCGTCGCGGTCATGGAAGACTTCGACGTCAACCTTCAGCTCATCGAGGCTGGCTTCTGGAACTGTCAGACGTACTGGTGGACCAACGACCAGCGCCAGACAGGCAGCCCGGGCGGGTGCGCCAGCTATCGCAGTCACGAGGTCCACGAGGCCAGCGCGCACAAGCTCGCGGAGCTTCACAAGCCGTTTGTCACCCTTCGCGAGAAGGTGAACAAGGCTCAGGTCGTCAAGGAGGCCAAGGCCTTCCAGACGCGCACCGAAGTCACCATCTACTGGGAGAAGGTCGCGATGAACGCGGGCTGGATCAAGGGAGCAAAGTGATGCAGAACGTTGGCATATTCTTCTTTCGACCGACACTCGGCGGTGGCACGACGACGTTCACGGCGCATCTGTTCAAGGCGATGGAGGCGGCGGGCGCGAATCCAATCATCTTCCGTGTCTGCGAACCGGGCAAGGGCAGCAACGGCAAGCGGCGCATGTTCGGCAAGTACGAAGGGGTCGAGTACCTGAAGATCGATCCCGAGACGGCGCGCAAGATGGTCAAGTCCATGCCGACGGTGATGGGCTCGCCGGCGAACGCGAAGTACATGCCGTTCGAGCCCGACATTATCAACAACCTGATGAAGATCGGAATGCGCACGGTCATTCACGACCCGAACGAGTTCACGATCTACAATCACCTTGGGAAGGGCGCGGTAAAGCTGCCGACGCGGCCCATCTGCATCAGGCCGACGATGAAGCGCTTCTACGCCGACGCGCTGTGGATACCACATCCATACATGGCTGTTTCTGGCGACGCCTTCGCCGACGTGAAGCGCAGCAAGCTGGCCGGCTCGACGGCTCGGATCGCCTCGGTGAAGCGCCCGCGCCTGATTCTCGACGCGAACATGAAACTGGCCAAGACCAAGCGGGTGCAGCTACGCGGGGCGGAGTATCGCATGTTCACGTACAATCTAATGAAGAAATATCCACCTGAGATATTCAAGCAGTGCGGCGGCACGTTCCAGTTTCCCATGACGTTCGAGGCACCTGTCAGGGTCGCCAAGGAGTATGCACTGAACTTCGACATGACGCTGTTCCCTGACGACGGCGGCGGTACGCAGTACGCGCAGATGGAGGCCATGAACGCCAGCACGGTCAACGTCATGCACGAAGACTGGTGGCGCTTCGACAAGGAATACAAGGGCGAGATGCGTCCGGGCAAACATGTCTTGACGGTCTCCGGCACCGATGATATAATCAAGCTTCTCAAGAATCCACCTCCTGCGGAGAAATTGCAGGAGATCGCCATCAACAGTATCCAACTTCTGCGCAATCACGCGCCGAAGGTCATAGGCAAGATGTATCTCGAGGAGTTGAACCGATGAAGTATCAGCAGGAACCACCGAACGCGGTGCAGATCGAACTGGTCGAGGGCTGCAACCTGCGTTGCGCGGTCTGCGGTCTGAACGGCATTCGCGGCAAGGACAACGACTACAAGGCCATGAAGTCAGACGTTCTCGCCAGCGCCATCACGCAGATGGTCGAACTCGGCTGGAATCCGCGCATCGAGTTCGCAATGCACGGCGAACCGTCCATGCATCCAGACTTCAACGCGATGATTTGGACGGCGAGACAAGCTGGCCCCCGATTCCAGATCATGATGACCTCGAACGGGGGAGGCTTCCTGTCGAAGCCCGGCCCGCGCGACAAGGTGCGTGGATTCTTCGAGGCTGGCGGCAACGTGCTGGCCTTCGACGACTATGAGAACGCGAACCTCGTGCCGAAGATTCGCAAGGCGCTGGAGCCGCACATCGAGCAGGCCGCAGACTCTAAGAACGCGGCGATACTCAAGTTTGCCTGGGAGCCGTACGTAGATGTCTACGAGTATCCACAGAACAGCAACGGCAATCCGCATCAGCGCGATCATATCAGCGTGAAGAAGCTGGTATTCATCCAAGACCTGATCACCGCCAGCAAGGGCACGCACTCGCACGTGAACAACCACGCCGGAGCCGGCGGCCCGCTGAACGAGAAGGGTGTCGGCAAGCGGTGCGCGAAACCGTTCCGCGAGCTGAGCATCCGATGGGACGGAAACGTGGCTGTCTGTTGCAATGACTGGCGCGGAATGTATCAGTGCGGCAACGTGGTCAAGGACGGCCTCGACGCGGTGTGGAACGGACCCGCCATGTACGCTGCTCGGCAGAAGCTCGTTATCGGGCAGCGCGACTTCGGCCCGTGCAAGGGCTGCGATGCACTCAGTACTCGCGTGGGTCTGCTCCCAGACAAGCTGGGGAAGGAGACCCTGCCAAAGCCCGGGCCTGCCACGAAGCGGGCCATAGAGGCCGCGCTGGCGAAGAAGCCGTACACCAAGCCCGTTCTCAGGCCGTGGGAGTTGACGAAATGAGCGAGAAAGCATTGTCGACGGCGACAAAGATACTGTGCGAGTGCTGCGAGCACGTCAAGGTCTGCCGGCTCTACGTCTTGCAGGACGGGCGCGCGGCATGGGTATGCGAGGAGTGTCGCAATGGTAAATCGTAGCGAGACCAGCGACACGCGCATAGTCTACGGCTTCTTCTGCTCGTGGTGGGGCGGCATCGAGGAGGCTGGCCAGCATCACAGCAAGACATCGAACCTGCCCGGGTGTCCTGTCTGCGGCAACGGCCTGATGCAGGTGGACGATGCGAAGACTTGGTGGGACGGTGTCGACGAGAAGGAGAAGACGATACCGGGCTACAAGGACTTCATATCATGGCTCAAGGGCAAGTGCTACTATGGAGCTGACGGTGCGGGCTTTCGCGCGGCGCTGGCGGTCTACAACGCCAAGCCCGGGCGAAAGCAGGTGGTGGTCTGATGGCACTGCTGAGCAGCAAGAAGAAACCGGCTAAGAAGGTGACAGCGGAGCCTGTCGCCAAGGGGCGGTATCGCGTCTGCGTTGCGAAGTTCGTCTCGCAACACGAGACGCACTCTGAGGCATCGCGCGAGCTGCTGAGGCTGGCGCTGAAGGGCGACGATATCGCGTTCATACTGGAGGTGAAGAGATGACGGGGAAAGTGGTCTACATCAACTATGTCAACTGGCGAGGGCAGACGCGGGGCCGCCGCATTCTGCCCCACAACCAGATACGGTACGGCACGACCGAGTTTCATCCCGAGCCGTGCTGGCTCTTTCTCGCCACTGATCTCACCGACGGCAAGCTCAAGGAGTTTGCAATGGAAGGTGTCAAGTGCTGGGAGCCGGCCGCCGATCAATCCCTGCCGTGGAGGTCGTGATGTGGAGTCTCGCAAAGACATTGTCAGAGGGCTGGCCTGACGAACTGCACGCGTCGCACGACACGCGAATATCGGACGCATCTAGCTTCGACGAGATCTGCACGAAGTGCGGACGACACGACATCGCGGGCGGTGGATGGGGTCTGCTGCGAATGCCGTGTCCGGCAGAAGACTGGATTCACTGCATCGCGGTTGTCGTCGTGGACGGCGACGTCGAGGCGTCGAACTACGTGGCCGTGCAGCTACGCGTGAACATGATGGGAGACTTCGAGATGCGCGGCGGTCCTCACTCGTTCAAGTGTTTCCGCAGGGGCGCGGGCCGCATCGCGTTCATGGACGGCGACTTCCAGAAGCTGCTCTACATGAATCTCTCGTTCGACATTCTCGATGGTGTCACTGTCAATCTCGCGAGACAGTGATGGTCAAGGCCGCGAAGAAAAAGGTTGCTGCACCGAAGAGAGTCGCGCCAGCGAAGAAAGCTGTCGTGGCCCTCTCCGGCGCGGACATCGAGAAACAGCTCGCGCTCGCGCACAAGATCATAGCGGGCGCGGGCTATCAAGTGAACTACATGCTGACGGTTCGTCGCTTGAACCTGAAGCGTATCGAGGAGGCTGCCGAGAAAACGCGCGATGCGGCAGACCACATGCAACGTCTAGTCGCGCTTCTGAGAGGAGAGAAATAATGAGCACGTTCGACACCGCCGATCTACCGCCATTCGTTCACTACATGCAGGTCATCGTTCTGGGCTGCATCATCGAGGCCGGGCATCGCGCCCGGTATCAACAGCACATGCAGCCCGATCAGGCTCGCATTCAGGCCATGGCGATGAACGTGTCGCCAGACAGCAACGAACACAAGGAGATGATCGCCGAGTCGTTTCGCGTGGCTGTCCGGCTGTGGAAGGCGTCGCGGGTGCTCGGCATGAGTTTCCTCGACAATCGCACGATTCCCGCCGCTGACCTCGTGATGGCGGGGCTGTAGTCTTATACAAAGTTATGCACAGGCCGCGCCTCAACGCTTGTTCTGGCGCGGCAAGTGCCCGAGAATAGTAGGCATTCAAATGGAGAGTTCAGTGTCAACAAATAAGCGCCCGGTTTTGATTGGGATGAACAATCCCGTTAGCAGCGATCCGGCGCACGCGCTGTATCCGCATCCAGAGGGATGCACGGGGCATCGTCTCTACGAAATGCTCAGGTCGCGCATTCCAGGTGTCAAGCGTCACGACTATCTCAGCGCGTTCGATCGCCGCAATGTCGTGCCGTACAAGCGCTTCGACAAGACAATGGCCGTCGAGGGCGCGCACATACTGGAGCGAGAGTTCTACGGGTCGGGTCGCACGATCGTACTCCTAGGCGCCGATACGGTGGCAGCCTTCGGCATCCCCCGGCTTCTCGTTCACCCGCAGATAATCGGGGGCTCGACGTGGCGGCAGATACCACACCCGAGCGGACGGAATATCTGGTACAACGACGAGCAGAACAAGCTGCTCGTGTCAATGCTTTTGGAGGATCTCTACAATGTCACAGCCTGACCAGTGCACCTGCGTCCATGAGTTGGACAAGCTGCACATTGTGAACGAATACGCGGACAATGTCGCCTGCGACTTTGTCGATGTGTTCGGCGGTATCTGTCCTGAGATGATGGACTACGTGGTCCAGAACATTGTCGTGCGATTCGTTCACATGGCGGTCTGGAGCCA
>Ga0193753_10003828_pt1 | contig 10981 bp, 10 predicted proteins | sample H1c2metaG_FD_144925 | JGI IMG/M metagenome (GOLD analysis project Ga0193753, IMG submission 144925) | Soil microbial communities from a riparian zone of the East river system, Colorado, United States - H1c2 | ecosystem: Environmental > Terrestrial > Soil > Riparian zone | place: USA: East... | reverse complement strand
CTGAAGGTCAAGTGGGCCTTTGCGTTCCCAGGCGATCTGCAGTCGTACTCGCAGAGCACGCTCGCCGGCGGGCGTCTCTTCGTCGGGAGCTGGGGCGGCAAGGTCTACGCGCTCAATGCCTCCACGGGGTGCATCCACTGGTATTTCGACGCCGGTGCGGGGGTGCGCTCCGCGATCAGCGTCGGACAGGTCGCCACCGCCGCCGGGCCGCGCTACGCGGCCTTCTTCGGCGACCAGGGCGGCAACGCCTATGCGGTGGACGCCACGACGGGCGCGCAGATCTGGAAGACGCGCGTCGACGACTTTCCGGTGGCGCGTGTGAGCGGCTCCCCGACCCTCCACAACGGCCGGCTGTATGTGCCCGTGGCATCGGGCGAGGAAGCCTCGGGAGCGGTGCCAACCTACGAGTGCTGCAAGTTCCGCGGCAGCATCGTGGCCCTGGACGCCGCCACCGGGCGACAGGTCTGGAAGACCTACACGATTGCCGAGACGCCGCAGCCGACGACGAAGAACTCGATTGGCGTCCAGCTCTTTGGGCCGTCTGGCGCGCCCGTATGGGCCACGCCAGCCATCGACGCGGTGAAGAACGCGCTCTACATCACGACGGGCAACAACTACAGCGATCCGACGTCGGCGATGAGCGACGCCTTCGTCGCGATGGATCTCGATACGGGACGGATCCTCTGGCAGCGGCAAATGACCGAGAAGGACGCCTACACCGCCGCGTGCCGGCTGCCCGACAAAACCAACTGCGCCGAATCGAACGGGCCCGATTTCGACTTCGGGGCGTCACCGATGCTGGTGACGCTCGCCAACGGCCGACGGATGCTCGTCGCGGGACAGAAATCGGGCATCGTCCACGCGCTCGACCCCGATCGCAACGGCGAGGTGCTGTGGCAGACGCGCGTCGGGCGGGGCGGCACGATGGGCGGCGTGCAGTGGGGCACGGCCACTGATGGCGCGAACGTCTACGTGGCCAACTCCGACATCGGACGCCTGATGCTGACCTTCAGCAACAGCACCGACGCCGATCCCAAGCAGGGCGGCGGCATGTTCGCGCTGCGGCTCTCGGACGGCGAGCGCGTGTGGTACACGCCGCCGGCCGGCTGCGGCACGCGGCCGCGGTGCAGCCCGGCGCAGTCGGCGGCCGTGAGCGCGATCCCCGGCGTGGCGTTCTCGGGATCGGTCGATGGCCACATGCGGGCCTACTCCACGGCCGACGGCACGGTGATGTGGGACGTCAACACGATCGACGTCTACGAGGGCGTCAACGGCGTGCTCGGCCGCGGCGGCTCGATCGACGGCCCCGGCCCCTCGATCGGCGGCGGCATGGTGTTCGTGAACTCCGGCTATCCCACCGCCGGTGGTACGCCGGGCAACGTCATCCTGGCGTACTCGGTGGACGGGAAATAAGAGGCGGCGGGTAGGGCGGGTAGGGCCCGGCCTTTCAGGCCGGTAAGGCCGGTAAGAACGCGGACGGTGGAAGACGGACGGTGGAAGACACTGTCACGCCACAATCTTCACGAACAGGCCCGCCAGGCCGGCGCCAATCAAGGGACCGATCACCGGGATCGGCGCATAGGCCCAATCCGCGTCACGCTTGCCGGGAATGGGCAGCACCGCGTGGGCGAGGCGAGGCCCAAGATCTCGTGCGGGGTTGATCGCGTAGCCGGTGGTGCCGCCCAGCGAGAGGCCAATGCCCCACACGAGACTCCCCACGAGATAGGGGCCGAGACCGGCGGCGAGGCCCGCCGGCGCCACACGCGTTGAGAAAATCGAGTCGGCCACCAGCACGAGCACGAACGTTCCGATGATCTCGCTGGCCAGGTTCGCGGGCATGTGCCGCACGGCTGGACTGGTGCAGAACGTGCCGAGCTTCAGGTTCGGATCGGCGGTGAGGCGCCAGTGCGGCGCGTAGTGAATCCACACGAGAGTCGCGCCGACAAACGCGCCCGCGAGCTGCGCGAGGCTGTAAGGCAGCACCTTGCTGAAGTCGCCCGTCATCACGGCGAATCCAAGCGTCACCGCCGGATTGAGATGGGCATCAGGGCTCCCGAACGCCATGGCCGTGAAAACCCCCGCGAAGACGGCGAACGCCCACCCGGCGGTGATCGCCAGCCACCCGGCGTTCTCCCCTTTCGACGCTTTCAACAGCACCCCCGCCACGACACCGTCGCCCAGCAGAATCAAGACGCATGTTCCAACCAGCTCTCCCAGGACAGGTGATGCCACGTGCGCGCGCTCCTCTCAGTCGACCCAGTCGAGCGAGCGGCCCACGGCCTTGGTCCACTGATGGACCAGCCGTTGCCGCATCGAATCGTCCATTTGTGGAGTCCACCGGCGGCTCTCGACCCAGCGGGATCGCAGATCGTCGACATCGTGGAACACCCCGATGGCGAGCCCCGCGGCAAACGCCGCGCCCAGCGCCGTGGTCTCTTTGACCGCCGGCCGCACCACGGGGCGATTGACGATGTCGGCCTGGAACTGCATGAGCAGCCCATCCTCGGTCATGCCGCCGTCGGCCCGAAGCGTCTCCAGGCTGACACCGGAGTCCTTCTCCATGGCCTGGAGCACTTCCCACGTCTGGAAGGCTGTCGCTTCGAGCACCGCGCGGGCCAGATGCCCGCGATTCGCAAACCGGGTCAGACCCGCGATGATTCCCCGCGCATGATCGTTCCAGTGCGGAGCGTACAGACCTGAAAAGGCCGGCACGAAGTAGACCCCGCCGTTGTCGGGCACCGACTGCGCCAGCGCCTCGATGTCCGCACTGTTTTGGATGAGCCCGAGATTGTCGCGCATCCACTGCACTAGCGCGCCCGTGATCGCGATGCTGCCCTCGAGCGCGTAGCGAGCCGGCTCGGTGCCGAAGCGATACGCGACGGTGGTCAAGAGGCCGCTCTGCGAGCGCACGCGCGACTCGCCGGTATTCAGCAGCAAGAAACAGCCGGTTCCGTAGGTGTTCTTGGCCTCGCCCGGGCGAAAGCAGGTTTGACCAACGAGGGCCGCCTGCTGATCGCCCAGGATGCCGGTGATCGGCACACCCGTGATGGGCTCCTCCGTGGCGGTTCCGTATCGCTCGCTGCTGGAGCGGATGGCCGGCAACATCGCACGGGGCACCTCGAACGCCGACAGGAGCTCCGGACTCCAATCCAGCGTCTGCAGGTCCATCAACTGCGTCCGGCTGGCGTTGGTCACGTCGGTGAGGTGAAGACCGCCGCGCGGCCCTCCAGTGAGATTCCACAATAGAAACGTGTCGATGTTGCCGAAGAGCGCCTCGCCGCGATCGGCCAGCTCGCGCGCGCCCGGCACGTGATCGAGAATCCAGCGGATCTTCAGGCCGCTGAAATAGCTCGATAGCGGTAGCCCGGTGCGATGGCGAAAGAACTCCACGCCCGGACGCGCGATGTACTTCGGCAGGTACTCGGAGACCCGTGTGTCTTGCCACACGAGCGCGTTGCAGAGCGGCACGCCGGACCGGCGGTCCCAGACCACGGTCGTTTCGCGCTGATTCGTGATGCCGATGGCGGCAAGGTCGCTCGGCTTCAACCCACCGGCGCGCAGCGCGCCGGCGATGACGGTCTGGGTATTGCGCCAGATCTCGACCGGATCGTGCTCGACCCATCCGGGTCGCGCATAGATCTGCGCATGCTCCTTCTGGGACTCGGCGACCACGCGCGTCGCGTCATCGAACACGATGAAGCGCGTGCTCGTGGTGCCCTGGTCGATGGCTCCGAGATAGGTCGGCAATCGGGGCGCATTGTGGCACCCCGAGGGCGCGCGAACAAGGCCGGATCTACGCGCCCCACTGCGGCCCGTGTTCGCCGTCGGGCAGTGACGTCTGTGTGACGTTCATGATCATCGCCAGCGTCGAGTAGTAGCCCACGGCGCCGGCCAGGTCGATCACGCCCTGCTCGCCAAATGCGGCGATCGCGCGCGCGTACAGCGCGTCGCCGACGCGGGCGTCCCGATGTAGCGCCGCACACAACTCCATGACCAGCGCCTCGTCGGGCTCGAGGGCCGGCGAAGTGGTTCCCGCCGCAATCGCGTCGATCGTCGACTCGGGGAGACCGGCGTCGCGCGCAAGCGGGACGTGCGTGCACCACTCGTAGTCCTGCGTCCACCTGCGAGCGGTCAGCAGGATCACCATTTCGCGCAGCCGCGGCGGCAGCGCCATCTCGTAGCGCAGATACTCGCCGAGCCGCTGCAGCCGGCGCATGAACTCCGGGCTGCGAACCGCGGCGACGAACGGGCCCGCCAGCTCACCGCGGCGCCCGGCCGCGATCTCCGCCGCCGCATCCCGTTGGGCCGCGGTCATCCGATCCGCCGCAATCGGCGGCATGCGTTCAGGAGAATCGCTCACCCCGCCAGTCTGGCCGATCGACGTGACCGCGCCAAGACCCCGATGAGCGCAGGCGGGTCTAAAGACCCGCCTCTACGTACCCATCAGGACTCTTCGCGTCGTGCCCAGCGTGAACTCGAGCGACTCGCGCGGCAGGCTCGTCACGAACGGGCCGACGGCCCATCCCAATCCATAGGGAATCCCGCGCGTCAGCGAGATCGACTCGCACTCGATGTACAGGCCGCCGTCGCGCTCCTCGAAGCGCCAGTAGCTATTGAGCCGCCAGAGATAGCCGCCGCCTTGTCCCACCGGCTCTTGCTTCTCCTCGGCCGTGCCGGCGTTGGCCACCTCCGCGAGACGGGTGCTGTGAATCCAGCTGCGCGCCCGATGGGGTCCGAGCGACGCAAAGCGCGCTTGATGCTCGCCGTCGACCACCACGGTGATGACCTTCGTCATCACGAAACGCAGCGAGAAGCGAAACTCGTCGCCGCTCTTCGAGAGGAGCCGCGACCGGGCCACGATTGGCGCGTACACCGCGCCATGACGGTCGTAATCCTGCAGTAGCTGCAGGGCTGCGGCCGTGGTCGCGTGCGGCACGAAGGCCGACCCGATCCAGTGGTGAATCAGGCCATCGGGCACGTCGATATCGCGGCCCTTGGATTTCGCGCGGAGCCGCTCGATGACTAGGCCACCGTTGCGAACCTCGCGGACGCGGCGATCGCGGTCGGCCGCGGGCAACGAGTCCAGCCACAGAAACGGCGAGGCCGGGCGCGCTTCGACTGCGGTGGCGTAGACGTCGAACGCTCGAGCCGTGGACTCATGGAGCTCGGCGGCACGCGGCTGCGCACCGACCACGAGGAGCCACATCGCGATCGTGCAGCAGCGCTTGGCCACCTTGCCAACCTTTCCGAACATTCCCGCTTGTCCTGCCAGCCTGTTCCTCATCGAATCTGTAGGTGCAAAGCGGTCACCACCCGGCTCAGACGAGCGTTTTTCCTCGAGAACTGGGCCGATTGACGGCAGGGCCGGGCAGGCGTAACGTCAGCAGTACGCCTAGGTCGCCAGCATTCTGGCGGCACGGGGGACCCAGGTTCTGGGGCGAATCCGGACGCGTCCGGTAGAGGACTTCCAACCTCGAGCCCGTCAGCTAACCCCGGCGGCGTGATTGGAGGCCTGCCGTGTTTGCGTTCCCTCACCCGTCGGTGTCCGGTATCCGTCTGTCTCATCGTGTTGCTCCACTGGCCGCGCTTGGAAGCGTCGCCGCCGTTCTCGTCGCAGTCGTCTGGCTCGTCGGATCCTCGAATCCCTTCACCCCGGCCGGCTACGTCGGCTATCTCACGAAGGGCGCCGTGTTCGGCCGCTCTTCGTTCTACGGTGTCCAGCGCGGCCCCACTTCCACCGGCCGCTCCTGGCTGCTGCGCGTCAGCAACGTCAGCATCACTCCCTACACCTACACGGAGAACTTCGTCGGCAAAGACGCGGTCCTGAGCCGCGACAATCTGACGATCGCGTTCGAAGTGCACACCGTGTGGCGGGTGGACGAGAGCCGTGTCCCGCTCTTCATGGAGCGCTACAGCACGACCGTCACCGATCACGGCCACGAAACCGGGCCTGATGCGATTGTGAAGGTCGCCTACCAGAACTTCGTGCGCGAACCACTGCGGACGTTCGCGCGCGACGAGGTCCAGCGCCGAAACGGGCTCGACGTGAAGGAGGCGCTCGTACCGATTGGCGATGCAGTGCTGGCCCGCATCCGCGCCTACGCGGCCGGCAGCCCGTTTGTCATCGCCAGCGTCGTCGTCGGCAACGTTCAGTATCCCGAGGAGGTTTCCACCGCGGTGTCGCGCAAGCTCGCGGCCACGCAGGAGCTGCAGCGCAAGGACACGGAAATTGAAATCGAGCGAAAGGAGCGGACCAAGCGCGAGGTCCAGGCGCAGGGCATCGCCAATGCGATGCAGATCATCCGCGGGCAGCTCAGTGCGATGTACATTCAGCACGAAGCGATCGAAGCGCAGAAGAACATGGTGAATTCACCCAACCATACGGTGGTCTACATTCCCGTCGGGCCGATGGGGGTTCCCTTGACCGCCACCTTACCTGCCGCGCAGGACGTTTCGCTGAAGTAATCACCACACGGCCGCGGGGCACTCCCGCGGCCGTTTCCCCATCGTTCGAATCCGCTGCCTCAACTTTTCGCTGGCACCAGCTCTTCCGTTCGCAGAGAATCTCTGCGTCGTTCATCCGCAACGGGCCACGCCTTCCCAGGCTTCCATCCAGGTGTCCAACGTTAGCCATGTCAGACATCGAACCCGGTCTCGACAACACGTCGGCAAGTGAACGTCCGCCCGTCCCGATCCGTGAAGGGCTGCCTCCGGCCTACCGGATGCGCGCCGACCCCCACTACGTCGAACAGCTCGATGCCCCTTCAAGTCCTTCGGTGCGCCTGATTGAGGCGCGGACGATCGAGGTGCGTGGTGACGATCCGCGGCCGGCCGCGTCGTTCGTCGAATCGATCAAGCGCTACGGCGTGTTGCAGCCAATCCTGGTGCAGACTCGCGGCGGACGCTATCGGCTGATCGCCGGCCGCAAGCGGCTGGCGGCCGCAATCACGGCCGGGCTCCGCGAGGTGCCATGCCTGGTGCAGCGCGTGGACGAAGAACAGGCGGGCGCCCTCGCCGAAGCCACCAACCTGCCGGCGCAGGACGCGCCGGCGGCCGCGCGCGCCACCGTCCAACCGCCGGATGGCACGGGCGCCATCGAACAGCTCGCGCAGTCGCTGCTGGCGCTCGCCTCGTCGGCCAATCTCCTTTCCGGAGGATCGCCGCTCACCGTGGCCGTCGCCGCCGACCTGGTGAAGGCCGAAGCGGCGCGGGCGCTGCAGTTGCTGCTGGCCAGCCGCGTCCTTCGCGACGAGGTGCCGGTGGCACGCCTGAAAGTCCCGATCCGTGCGGCAATCGACCGGGCGATGCAGCTGACCCTCGCCGAACGCCGGTTGCGCGGCAGCGACGTGCGCGTATCGGTCGACACCGTGCGCGACGCCGCCGTGCGCGGCGACGAGGAGCTGCTGGCGAGCGCGATCGCAGGGCTCGTGATGGCAACGGTTGGCCTCGTAGGCGAAAAAGGCGGTGCCACGTCGCTTTCCGCCTCGGTCAAAGACGGCCGCGTGATCGTGGCGGTCTCGCAGGAGTCGCTCTCGGTGCCTGAAAGCTGGGTAGAGAGGACCTTCGACGCTGCGTGGCCGCTCGCATCCGCCGCGACGGGCACCCTGGCGCTCGTGCAGTCGGCGCGGCGCATCGCCGAAACCCACGGCGGGCAGGCGACTGCCAGGTCGATCGAGTCGGGCACGACCTTCAGCCTCACCCTCCCGCTCGTCGCGCGAGAGATGTAGGCAACTCAGCGTGAAAATCGCTCTTGCGTCTCGCGGCGCGAGGGCTTATCTTGTGGCATGTTCGTTCGCGTCACACCACCGGTTGGCCCCGCGCCGTCTGGCGGAGATGCGAGCGCCCCCTCTGGTTCTTGTTTCTGTCGCCGGGAGGGCTGTTGATCAGCCGGCATGCTTTCGGGTCCCGCCTCCGCACTCAGCGCGAGCGACGGGGCGTCACACTCGAGTCGATCGTCGACTCCACCAAGATCAAACGATCGCTCCTCGTCGCGCTCGAGCGAGGGGACGCGTCGCAGTGGCCGCGCGGGCTCTATCGCCGCGCCTATATCCGCAACTACGCGGCCGCGATCGGCGTGCCGGCCGAGCCGCTCGTCGCTGAGTTCGTGGGCTTGTTTCCCGAGGACGGTGCGCCCGTCAGTGAGGACGCGGTCGAAAGCGTCGCTGAGCCCATGCGGCTTACCTTCGCGGTCGAGCCCGACGGGCGCATGCGCCGACTTGCAAACCACGCCGCGGCAGCTGGGATCGAGCTGGCGGTGGTCGTGTTGCTCGGTGCCGTCGCGTCCTTCGCCACCGGCTGGTCATTCATCACGGCGTCTGGGGCGGCGGCCCTGATCTTCTATCCGGTCGCCACCGCGCTGACCGGCCGCGTGCTATCGCCGATCCGGCTGCGCAGCCTGCTCAAAGGGCATCTGACCGGCCTGGCCCCGGACGCCGAGGCGGAGCCCGCGCCCCTTTATCTGGTGTCGCGCCAGCCCGCGGCCGCGACGCAGCTCGTAGCCGTCGGGGCCGACGAGTTCGCGCAGCCGCGTACGGCGGCGCGCTGATCGTCGGCCAACTGAATCGGCCGCCGCGGCGTGGCCTCTTCAAGGGCCTCTTGAAGGACGCTGTCGTCGCCACGCGCTCACGAACCCGGTCTGTCGCTCGTGGCTGATACCGACATCTCGGCGCAGCTCCGCCAGCTCACGCGGGAGCTCGACAACTTTCGCGACATCGCCAAGTACATCCTGCCGACGCCGGGCGAGATTCCGCGGCTGGAGGGCCTCGATATCTTCGGCGGCACGATGGCCTTCAGCGGGTCGGTCGGCGGCGATCACCTGATTTACGTGGACTTCAAGCGCCGCTTCGACCTCGATGCGCGCATCGCCCTGGCACGGGAGCAGGGCCTGTCGGAGGTCGTGACGCAGCTCGATCGGTGCCGTCGCAAGGCCGGGATCGCCCTCATCGACGTGTCGGGCCACCGCATGACCGATGCGCTGCTCGCGGCCATGCTGCATCAGGCCTTCCTCCTCGGAGCGATGTACGAGCTCGACACGCTGGGACGCATCACCCGCCGGCTGTTCGAGAACCTGAACACGCGCTTCTACCAGTCGTCGGGCGCGCACAAGTTCGTATCGCTCATCTACGGCGAGATCGCCGAGGATGCGACGTTCCGCTTTCTCTCGGCCGCGATGCCCTTTCCGGTGGTGTTTTCGACCCGCCACGATCGTTTCATGGAAGTGAGCCCAGACCTCTGCATCTCGTTTCCCCCGCTGGGGATGCTGCCCTCCTTCGACGTCATCGATCGCAGCACCACGACCAGCACCCTCGGGTTCAAGGATCACTACGCCATGAACAAGTGGCTGATCATGGGAGAAGGCGACATCCTGCTGCTGCACACGGACGGCCTGAGCGAGCACAAGCGCGGCGACGAGGACTACGTGCCGGACCGGCTCCAGGCGGTCATCCGCGAGGTCAAGCACAAGCCGGCGAGGGAGGTCTTCGAGGCCGTCAAGGCCGACGTCCTCGCGTTCAGCCCGCCGGCCGACGACGTGAGCCTCGTGGTCATCAAGCGCGCGTGAGCCGGTGTCCCGCCCGGCCGGCAAACGCGCTATTCTCTGAATAGTCTGAATAGAAAGTCAGAAACTCTTCAGACCAACGGCGCCGGGGGGCTCGCTAGCATGAGCCGCGGTGGCGCCGGCGCGCTGCAGAGAGGTGCGAGGCATGCGAAGACTTCACTGGGTAATGGTGGCCGGACTGGTGACTCTTGTGGCTGCGGCGTGCAGTTCGTCGAAGCCGGCCGAAGTGAAGGACACGGCTTCCGCGTTCCGGCTCACGGGCTCCATCAAAGACATCATGGATTCCGTGGTCGATCCGTCGGCCGACGTGCTGTGGGACTCCGTGGCCACGACCATCAGCCGGGCGGGCACCGACGAGAAGATGCCCCGCACCGATGAGGACTGGAAGGTGGTGCGCCGCAATGCGATCGCGCTCATCGAGGCCACCAACCTCCTGGTGATCGAAGGCCGGCGAGTGGCCAACCCGGGCGACAAGTCGGAGAATCCAGAGATTGAGCTCGCGCCCGAAGCCATCCAGAAGCTCGTCGACGCCGACCGTGCCACCTGGGTGAAGAACGCGCACGGCTTGCACGACGCCGCCATGGTGGCGCTCAAGGCCATCGACTCCAAGAGCGTAAAGGGGCTGCTCGACGCCGGCGAGGGGATCGACGCCGCCTGCGAGAACTGCCACAAGCAATACTGGTATCCTGACCAGAAGCCGTCCTGATCATGAGACCCGCCACGACTCTCGCCGCAGCCGCCATTGCGATTCTTTCGGCGACGGGAGTCATGCGCGCCCAGGAGCGGCCCGTGCCTGGAGACTCGGCGCGCGTGTCCGTTCCCGGCTGCGCCAAGGGCCGGGTCTTCATCGTGACCACGACACCGGAGCACGAGCCATCACAGGCCGACATCGCGCCGGGACGCCGCTTCAGACTCAGCGGAGAGAAAGACGTCCTCAACGACATCAAGAAGCGCGAAGGCCGGATGATCGAGGTCACCGGCCTCATTCGGAAGGCCGCGCTGGCCGGCCCTGGAGGCATCGCCGTCGCCGGAGGCCGCGTGCGCATCGGCGGCGGCGCGCCGCAGGCCTCCACCGGCGATCCTACGCGCTCACTCGAAGGCTACAACCAGGCCGTCCTCGACGTGGAAGGGTGGAGATTGCTGCCGGAGAACTGTGGGGGGAAGTAGCGCGGGCAAGTAATTCGAGCCCGCGCGGCTCAAGGCCCTGAGCCTACTCTCTTCCCGGCGCCGCTCCCGCCGGAGCCGCAGGCGTGGCAGCCGGGGCGGCGGCTCCCGGCGTCGCAGCAGGCGGCACCGCGGGCGCGTCCTCCACCCGGCACACGTTCAGGGCGCTATTCATCATCCCCAGCGTCGTGCCGGCGCAGCAGTACACCGTGCACTTATCCGGCGGCGTGTAGGTGGCCCGCAGCTTCTTGCCGTACTCGG
>Ga0193753_10003827_pt1 | contig 10982 bp, 7 predicted proteins | sample H1c2metaG_FD_144925 | JGI IMG/M metagenome (GOLD analysis project Ga0193753, IMG submission 144925) | Soil microbial communities from a riparian zone of the East river system, Colorado, United States - H1c2 | ecosystem: Environmental > Terrestrial > Soil > Riparian zone | place: USA: East River... | reverse complement strand
AACGCCCACGCCTGGGGCGGGACCAGGCCGACCGCTGGTCGCGCGAGGCCCCGCCGCAGATACGTCACGATCGCGTCCCGGTTGACGGCATAGCCGATGGCGTGGCGCACGCGGCGATCGCCCAAAATGGGGTCCCGCATGTTGAAGCCCAGGTACGAGAAGTCGAGGCCGGGGTCGCGCTGCACCGCGAACGCCTTGGTCGTCTCGAGCTCGTGCACCATGTCGGGGGGCAGGTCGTTGACGACGAGATCGACCGACCCTTTCCGCAGCTCGAGGCCGCGCATGGTGTCGTCGGGCACCACTTTCAGGATGATGCCCGCGTTGTTGGGCAGGCCATCGAAATACCCCTCGAACGCCGACAGCACCAGATGATCGTCGGCGGCATAGCTCACGAACCGGTAGGGACCGGTGCCGATGGGAAAGGCCCGCATGGCGTCCGCCGAACCCGCCGGGACGATCGGAGGAACGCCCGCGAGCTGCGCGGGAAAGGCCGCAAACGGCTCCCGCAGCTTGAATTCGACCGTGTAATCGTCGAGCGCGCGCACGGATTGCAGCACACGGAACCCGCCCTTGAACGGCGAAATGTAGGCGGGGTCGAGGAACGAGGCGTAGGTGTAGACGACGTCCTTGGACGTCAGTTCGTGGCCGTCGTGGAACCGCACCCCGTGGCGGAGGTGCGCCACGTAGGTGAGCGGGTCGGGGTTGTCGAGGCGCGACGCCAGGTGGGGCTTCACCCGCAGATCGGGCCCGACGTCCATCAAGGAGCTGAATATCAGCTGCGCCACGCGCTGCGACGCTTCGTCGTTGCCCTGACGCGGGTCGAGATTGTTGGGGGCCGTGCGGATGCCCACGACGACGACGTTGCGATCGCGCGGCGGCGTCCTGCCACCGCATCCCGCGCCCAGCGCCGCGGACAACACCAGGAGGGCGAGTGCACGACCGAGGCTCCACCGGCGGCCGGACATGCGCGGTGTCATCCCTCTTCCACCAGCCGCCGCAACTCGACCAGCACATCCAGCGCCTGGCGCGGCGTCGTCTGATCGGGATCGACGGCTCTTAGCCGGGCGAACACTTCCTGCGCGCGCGGATCGGGCCGGCTCTCTGCGCCCGTGGCTCCGAAGAGCGCCAGCTGCTGCGTGCCGTCGGCCGCCGAGCCCGACAGCGTCGGTCGGCCGCCGCGTGACAGCTCGTCGTGTTCCAGCCCCGCCAGGATCTCTTTTGCGCGACCGATGACCACCGGCGGCAGCCCCGCCAGCCGCGCCACCTGGATGCCGTAGCTGCGGTCGGCCCGGCCCGCCACGATCTTTCGCAGAAAGATGATGTCGTCCTTCCACTCGCGCGCCGCGACATGGGCGTTGACGACACCCGGCAGCGCGTCGGCCAGATCCGTCAGCTCGTGGTAGTGCGTGGCGAAGAGCGTCTTCGGCCTGGCCTTCGCCTGCGTCGCCAGGTACTCGGCCACCGCCCAGGCGATGCTCAAGCCGTCGAAGGTCGACGTGCCGCGGCCGATTTCGTCGAGCACCACCAGGCTCCGGTTCGTCGCCGTGTGCAGGATGTGGGCGGTCTCCTGCATCTCGACCATGAACGTCGAATGCCCGCGTGCGATGTTGTCGGAGGCGCCGACGCGCGCGAAGATCCGATCGACGAGGGGCAGCTTGGCGTCCCGCGCCGGCACGAACGAACCGATCTGCGCCAGCAGCGGCAGCAGCGCCGTCTGCCGCAGATAAGTGGACTTGCCGCCCATATTGGGGCCGGTGAGGATCACGACCTGGCGCGTCGTACCGTTGAGGTCGACGTCATTCGGCACGAACGCGTCGCTGGCGTGGCGCTCGACGACCGGGTGCCGCACGTCGGTCGCGGTGAGCTCGTCGCCGTCGTGCACGTGCGGCTTGGTGTAGTTGCAGATGGTCGCCGTCTCGGCCAGGCCGGCCAGCACGTCGATGGTCGCGAGGGCGCGCGCCGCATCCTGTACCCGCGGAGCCTCGGCGGCGACCGCCTGCCGGAGCCCGTCGAAGATCACGAGCTCGCGCGCGAGGATCTTCTCGTCGGCGCCGAGCACGCGTTCTTCGTACTCCTTGAGCGCGGGTGTCGTGAAGCGCTCGCCGCCGGCGATGGTCTGCTTGCGCTGATAGTCGCCGGGAGCCAGATGCAGGTTGGACTTCGAGATCTCGATGTAAAAGCCGAACACCCGGTTGAACTTGACCTTCAGCGACCCGATGCCGGTGCGGGCCCGCTCCCGCTCCTCCATGTCGGCAATCACCTGCCGGCCGGATCGGCTGACGAGGCGCAGCTCGTCGAGCTCGGCGTCAAAGCCGTCGCGGGTGAAGCCGCCGTCGCGCGCGAGCGCCGAAGGCTCGTCGAGGAGCGTTTCCCGGATCCGCTCGCGCAGATCGGCCAGGTCGTCGAGACCCGCCAGCAGGCTCTCGATGAGGGGCGCGTGCAGGCCGGCGAGCTCCGCGCGCACACGAGGGATCGCCGCGCACGAGTCGCGCAGCCCAACCAAGTCGCGCGGGCCGGCCGTGCCGAGCGACGCCCGGGCGACGAGCCGCTCCAGGTCGTGGACGGCGCCCAAAGCCTCGCGCAGTCGCCCACGCTCCGGCGTCCGGAACGCGAGCTCCTCGACCGCGTCGAGCCGATCGCGGATGGGCTCGAGCGTGAGCAGCGGCCGCAGCAGCCAGGCGCGGAGAAGCCGCCCGCCCATGGCCGTGGCCGTCCGATCGATCTCGTGCAGCAGCGAGCCCTGCACGCGCCCTTCGCTGCCGGCGACGACCTCGAGGTGCTTGAGCGTGACCGGGTCCACGATGAGACTGTCGGCCCCGGTGCGGTAGACCACGGCGCGGACGTGTGTGAGGTCGGCCTTCTGCGTCTCACGCAGATAGTGGGCAAGCCCTCCAGCGGCTTGTGTCGCCGCCTGGTGGCCATCGAGCCCGAAGCCCTCGAGGCTGTGCGCGTTGAGCTGGCGCAGGAGCGTGCGGCTCGCCGTCTCGGGGACGAAGGCAGCGGCGTCGATACGCGTGATGGGCAGCGAGAGCCGCACGACCTCTGGCAGGGCGTCGATGATGGGCGAGTCGGCGGGCACGACGATCTCGCGCGGCCGCAGCACCGCGATCTCATCTGCCAGCGCCTGAAGCCCCGGAGCGCCGCGATACTCGGTGGCGCTGAACTCGCCGGTCGAGAGGTCCACGAGCGCCGCCCCCACGATATCGTCCGGCCCGGGGGCGAGCACCGTGCGCCCGTCGTCGAGGTGGCGCGTGCCATGCCGGCGGCCGGGTACGATCGCCATGAGGAATGAAGGTTCGCGGGCGTCGAGGTAGGCACTGTCGGTGAGCGTGCCGGGTGAGACGACGCGGACCACCTCGCGCTTCACGAGGCCCTTGGCGGTCTTTGGGTCCTCGACCTGTTCGCAGATCGCCACCCGGAATCCCTTGCGGACGAGCCGCGCAAGGTAGCCGTCGGCCGCGTGGTACGGCACGCCGCACATCGGGATGCCGTTGCCGCCGGCGTCTTTCGACCGTGACGTCAGGGTGAGATCGAGCGCCCGCGCGGCCGTCAGCGCGTCCTCGTAGAACATCTCGTAGAAGTCGCCCATGCGGAAAAAGACGATGGCATCCCGATGCTGGCGTTTCGCTTCGAGGTACTGCCTCATCGCCGGCGTGGCGGTGGCGGTGCTGGACATCGTGGTGGGCGTCGTCGTGGGCGTCAACGGTGCGGCGGGCGGCCGCAGGGCTATTATCGCGTAATCCCGATGGTCACCCTCGCGCTCGACACGAGCACCCGTACTGGCAGCTGCGCCGTGCTGCGCGACGACGCCGTGCTGGCGGAAATCCCCGGCGACGCCACCCGCTCGCACGCCGAGCGCCTCCCGGCCGATCTCATCGCCGTCCTCGCGCTCGCACACCTGGAGTTGCCGGTGGTGGATGTCTTTGCCGTGGCGATCGGGCCCGGCTCCTTCACCGGACTGCGCGTCGGCATTGCCACCATGCAGGGATTGGCGCTGCCGGTGAGGGCGCCGCTGGTCGGCGTGTCGGCGCTCGATGCGCTGGCCTCTTCAGCCAACACAGCGGCCAACGCCGCAGCCAACGAGGCGGCCAACGAGGTGGCCCGCGGCCCGGCGGGGGAGTGGCCCGGGCGTACCAGCGCGCGCGTGGCCACGTGGATCGATGCCTGGCGCGGGGAGGTGTATGCCGCGCTGTACGAGGATGGCCGGTTGATCGAGGCCGCATCGGTCGAGCGGCCCGACAGGATCCTGGCCCGGCTGCACAGCGTCCGCACGCAGTTCATCGGGGATGGTGCCGCGGCGCGCGGCGACGCGATTCGGCAGGCGATGGGCACATTCGGCGTCCTCGCACCTGTGCCGGAACCGATGTTGGCGGGCATCATCGGCCGCATGGCGGTTGGCCTCGTGCGGGAGGGGCACCGGCCCGCGCCCGACGAGATCCATCCGCTGTACGTGCGGCGTCCGGACGTCGAGCTCGTGCGGGAGGCCCGTGTCGAACGCTGAGACGGCGACGCACTGGGTCGAGCCGCTCGCCGGCGAGGAGGACCTCGACGGCGTCCTGGCGGTCGAGGCGGCGTCGTTCTCGAACCCCTGGACGCGCGCTATGTACGAGTGGGAGCTGCAGAACCGCGCGGTGTGCCACGTCCTCGTGGTGCGGACCCCGGACTGCCGCGTGGCCGGCTTCTGCGCGTTCTGGCTCGTCGTCGACGAGATCCACATCAACAACCTGGCGGTGCTGCCCGATCTTCGCGGCCGGGGGCTGGGCACGACCTTGATGCGGCGTGTCCTCACGGAAGGGCTTCGTCTCGGGGCGTCGAACGAGGCCGCGCGGCGATTTTACGAAGGGCTCGGATTCCGGGCGACCGCAGTTCGCAAGCACTACTACACGAGTCCCACAGAAGATGCGCTGATCCTTTGGCGGGAGCCCGACGGTACACCTGACAGTCAACTCGACGGCGACGGCCAGACGACCCCTGGGTCAACGGGGGATTGAGCCGATGCAGCGTCTGTGTTACTTTGCGCGTGGCACCACGCGTCACCGCTCGTTCCCGAAAGGAGGGCACGACCATGAACATCGCGGAAGCGCAGGACGTCAAACACTTCCTGCTGCAAAGCCACGATCAGTACCGGGAGCTCGCTGAACGCCACCACGAGCTCGACGATCGCCTCCACACTCTCATCGGCAAGTCCCACCTCTCCGAATCCGAACAAGTCGAAGAAGTCACCCTCAAGAAGCGCAAGCTGGCCCTCAAGGATCGCATGGAGGAAATTGTCCTCGAGTGGGCGCGCGATCATCACGCATCGACCTCCTGACCCGCTGAACGGAGCCTTGGGCCCCGTTCGATCGCGGCTGTCGCACCGGCCGCGTGGTACGGGACAATGGCCCGGGTTCTGACTGATGCGTATCGACCCGGCCGGATGGCCATTCGTAGGTGCAGGAATTGTGACGGCGGCCCTCGTGGCCGCGGGAGCCGGAAGCATATATGGCGCGGCCGCCCTGGTGCTTCCGGCCTTCTTTCTCTTCTTTTTCCGCGATCCAGAGCGGCACACCAATCTGAAGCCGGGTGAGGTCGTGTCTCCTGCGGACGGCCGCGTCATGGTGGCGGGCCCCGCGACCGGGAGCTTCGCCTCGGGTGGCTGGCAGCAGGTGACGATTTTTCTCTCACCGATGGACGTCCATGTGAACCGCATGCCGGTCGGTGGCCGGGTGACGTCGGTGGCCTACCATCCTGGAAAGTTCTTGCCCGCCTACAAACGTGAAGCCGGCGACCTCAACGAGCACACCGAGGTGCGCGTCGACCATGACGGGCAGATGATCATCGTCCGGCAGATCGTGGGCGTCCTGGCGCGTCGCATCGTCTGCCGCATCCACGAAGGCGATGTCGTCGCCGCGGGCGGCCGGTTCGGCGTGATGAAATTCGGCTCCCGGATGGACGTGTTCCTGCCCCAGACCAGCGTCATCCGCGTCGCGGTAGGGGACCGCGTGGTGGCGGGCATCACGGTGATTGCGACCCTGCCCGCCTCGGCGACGACGGTGTCGCCGGCATCGGTGCCGCATGGGTCGGCGGTGAGATGAACGAGCCGCTCGAATCGCATCCGCATTCAGCGTCCCTGGCGCCGGCGTCGTCCCGGTCCGGCGAATCGGGCACACGGCGCGTGCGGCGCGGCGCCTACCTGCTGCCGAGCGCCTTCACCATGGCGAACCTCTTTTGCGGCTACGCGTGCATCGTGCACGCGATGCACCGAGAGTTTCACACCGCCGCAGGCTTTATCGGCATCGCGATCGTGCTCGACATGCTAGACGGGCGCATCGCGCGCATGACCGGCACGACGAGCGCCTTTGGCCTCGAGTTCGATTCGCTCGCCGATGTCGTGTCGTTTGGCGTGGCGCCGGCGATCCTGTCGTTTGCCTGGGGATTGCAGCCGCTTGGGCGCATCGGCTGGGCGGCCGGGTTCCTGTTCGTGGCGGCCGCCGCCGTGCGCCTGGCGCGCTTCAACATCCAGTCGGGATCGCAGGACAAACGCTTCTTCGTCGGGATGCCGAGCCCGCCCGCGGCCGGCGTGCCCGCGGCGACGGTGTTCGCCTATCCGTCGGGCTTCACCGGCCCGTGGGAAGCGGCGGCGGCCCTCGCCATCGTGATCGTGCCGGCGCTGCTGATGGTGAGCACGATTCGTTTCCGCAGCTTCAAGACCTTCGACCTGCAGTCGCGCCGCAGTTACCCGGTACTGCTGGTGATCGCGCTCGGACTGGCGGCTCTCGCCGCGCAGCCGGAAATCGTGCTGGTGGTGGCCGCCTACGCCTACCTCGCGTCGGCGTTCATCGGCTTTGCCTGGACGCGGATTCGGCGCAAGCCTGTCGGGGCCGAGCTCCCGCCGGCCTGACGGCGGCGCCCCTGAAGCCCAAGACCCAAGGCCCAAGGCCTAAGGCCTAAGGCCTAAGGCCTAGACAGTCGCGACTGGCAGACGGACGGTCACCGTCGTGCCTTGTTCGCGCGAGCTGCCGATGGCAATGGTCCCGCCGCTCAGCTCGACATTGCGCTTGGCGATCGGCAAGCCGAGCCCGGTACCCGTGCCCTTCGTCGAGAAGTAGGGTTCGAACGCCCGCGCGAGGGCCTCGGGGTCCATGCCCCCGCCGGTGTCGGAGACGGCAATGCTGACGAAGGTGAGGTCGCTGGTCGCCGTCACCGAGAGCGTGCCCGATGCCGGCATGGCGTGCAGGGCGTTCTCGACCAGGTTGGTCAGCGACCGCGTGACCAGCGTGCGGTCGACTCGCACTGGGGGGAGCGAGTCCGGAGCGTCGATTCGCAACTCGATTCGGCCCTCCAGTCCGGTGCGATACGGTTCCACGATGTCGTGCACGAGGTCGGGCACCCGCACGACGCTGGGCTTCGCCGTTGGCGACGAGGCGAAGTTCGAGAACTCCGAGGAGATCTGCCGGAGCAGCCGCACCTGGGCCAGGATGGTCTCGACGCACTCCTTGAGCACGGGCCCAAGCGGCTCGCCGCGATCGGCGTGGACGCGCCGCAGGTGCTCGGCGTTGAGCTGAATCGGCGTGAGCGGATTCTTGATCTCGTGCGCGACCTGCCGGGCCATTTCCGCCCAGGCTTCGAGGCGGTTCGTGCGCTCCAGCTCCTTGCGCTGGCGCAGCAGCTCCGACGCCATGCGGTTGAAATCTTCGACCAGGCGGCGCAGCTCGTCGGACGACGTCGCCACGACATGGACGTCGAGGTCGCCGCGCGCGATGCGCCCTGTGGCCCGCGTGAGGCGGCTCACCGGATCCGCGATGCGCTCGGCCATCGTGTAGCCGAGGCCGGCGCCGCCCAGGATGAACAGCAAGGCAGCCAGGAGCACGCGCCGATCGAGTGCGTCGATCTGGGCGTCGATCTCGCGCTGCTGCGAGGTGAGGGGCACCGTGAGGATTGCCTCCGTGCTGCGCACCAGCACCGGCGCCGCGGCCAGCAGGTACTCGAAGTCGCCAATGCGCTCGCGCGCGACGGCGGCGGCCTCGCGGCGCAGCGCGAGCGCCCGGTAGATGTCGGCGTTGGCGCGCGTGGGCAGCAGGCCCGACGCAAACAGGTTGCGCTCGCTCGTGGCGGCGAGGCGGGCGCCGGCGAAGATGTTCGCATCCTCGTCGATGAGGCGCGACACCCACACCATGAGGTTGTCGTCCACGCCGGCGCCCACCAGCGAGGCTCGGGGCGCGACCAGGTCTTCGACCACCCGCGTCGCCGCCCTGGCCGTGCGCTGCGCCTCTTGTTCCACGTTCGACCGCATCTCGTTGGCGACGAAGGTCCGGGTGACGAGCGCCAACAGGACGACCGGGACGAAGACGGCGGCGACGAAGGCGAGAAACAGCTTGCGATAGAAGCTCGCGCGCACTTCGCGCAGGAGCGACCGTCCGGAGGTGCGGCGCCGTCCAGCCGTCACGAAGATGGCGTTGGCGCCGAGGAGCAGCACATACGTCAACACCGCGATGACGGTGAGCTCGGCGACGTTGAAGAAGTGGCCGAAGGCGGTGACGCTGGGGAAGCCGAGGGCGTAGATGCCGCCGCGATCGTTCAGCAGGTAGACGTCGAAGGGCTCGGTGCCGCGCCGCAAACGCGCCCAGACCGGGTCACGGGACTGCTCCACGCGCGCAAAGACCGCGTCCTCGAGCGGCCAGGCGGTGCCGCGCGACGAGTAGAGCGGCGTGCGGCTCCAGCCGTATACCGCGTACTCGACGTCCTCTCCGGACTGACCGGCGCTGCGCAGCGGATCGGTGGCCTGCAAGACCTGGACATATGGGGTGCGCGACGACGTGAACGGCAGGTTTTCGTAGTCGAGCACCGCGTGCACGACCACCGATCCCACGATCGCGTCGGGCGAATTCCCCACGCAGATGGCGCGCCCGGCATGGAGGACCCGGCGCTCCTCGGCGAAGAAGGGCGAGACCTCCTCGGCGACATCCCAGGCACAGGCCCGCTCCTCCGACCGCGGGGCGGCGCTCAGGTCTTCCGGCAGGTTGAACGCGAACCGGCTCACCAATGCGCCATCGCGGCCATACACCTCGACCGATGACGTGACCGGGTAGCGGGCGAGGGAGGTCGCCTGCCAGATCTGGAACGCACGGTCGGTGATGGCGTCTGACCCTGGCGGCGGCGGGGCCGCGGCCACCAGATCGGCCAGTCCCGCAATCTGATCGATCTGCGACAGGCTTTCCTGCAGCTGTGCCTGCACCGTCGTACGCTGGCTGAGCGCGATGGGGGCGTACCGCGTTTCGACCAGCCGCGACTTGGCCTGCCACGCCAGGTGGAACATCGTGGGATAGAACGCCACGGCCGGCACCACCAGGCCCAGCGCGAGGAGGATCATCCGGAACGCCTGCGATCCGTGGCGGTAGCGGGCGCGAAGCGGGCGCGCGAAGAGCACGACCACGATGGCCGCGGCGAGCGCCGCCAGCTGCGGCGTCTGCTCCGCGGCCTCGATTCGGACGGCCGTCTGCCACCCGACCAGCGGCAGCGTCCAGCACGCGATCGTGAACGCGTGGCCGTACCAGCGCCGGCGTAGCCGCCACGGCGTGAGGCTGAGCTGCAGCAGCAGCGCGATCAACCCGAAGATCGCGGCGTGGGCGGCAACGAGCCCGACCTGCAAGGCGACGGTGGCCCCGTTCCACGGGGGGAGCGAGAAGCGAAGCAGATCGAGCGTCGATTGCGCCACCGTGTCGCGCAGGAACGCCGTGTGCCCGAGCAGAATGGCGGCCGCTGCGGCGCCGCCGGCCAGGTGCTGGCCGGCGTAGCGCAGCAGGCCGCCCACGCGGTCGATGGTGCGCCGGCGCCGTGGCCGCCGCCGCCACGCCTCGGCGGCGAACGCCAGCACGGCCACGATGCCGCCAAAGAGAAACGCGGTGAGCAGGAAGTCGATCGGCGACGAAAAGAACGGGCGCGGGAGGTCGGCCGGGTAGGCCTCGGACGTGACGAGCGGCCACGACAGCCAGCGTGCGGGCGACGCCGCTTCGAGCACCAGCCGAGCCCCGGCCAGTAGCGCGATCAAACCACCGGCGGCGGCGACGTGTTCCCGGCAGGTCATGGCCTGCCGGCGCCAGTCGAGGATGGGACCTGCGAGGATGAGCAGCCACGCGGCCAGGACGGCGAGCGTGATCGACTGGAGCCCCCGCCGCCAGCGTATGCGCGTCGCCTCGAGGTCCGCCCCGCTGACGCTCGCACTCAGGAGCCGTTGACCCGACGGCGCCAGGATGTCGAACGTGGACACGTCGCGCGTCGCGCCCGGGCGCTCGAAGGGCAGTTCGATCGACGCGGGTGCCAGGCTGGTGTCGAGGTGATAGCCCTCGGGTGCGCCCTGCAGCGTGGCGGAGGCGCGGCCACCCGAGACGTCGAGGTCGCGCTCGGCCGATACGAGGCCGATGCGGGTCGCGCCCTCCAGGACTGGCAGCACGTAGACGAGCCGCAGGCCCAGCGCGCCTTCGATGAACCAGGACTCGCCGCCCTGTGTCCGGTCCGCGGGCAGTTCGGAAGGACGGCCCGCCCACGCCAGGGGCTGCAGGCTGGCGGAGTAGACGCTGAGGGAGTCCTTGCCGGTGTTTCCGCCGGCCACCTCCGCGAGCTGCTCGAAGAGTGTGCGCGTGGCGGAGAGGTCGTCGCCGGCAGCGGCCCGGACCGGCGCAGGGTCCGCGAAGCCGCGCGCTTCCTGTTGGAGCTGCGTGGTGGTGGCGGAAAACGATGTCCGCACTTCGTCGACGATGCGCATCCGCATCGCCGCGTCGTCCGCGCCCAGCACGCGTGCGCTGACGAAGAGCCCGGTCAGGTAGACGAGCCCGGCGCAGAGCAGGCCCCACGCCGCCAGTCGAGCCAACGCGGTCCACGGGAAGGGCGCGGGACGCGCCGGGGCGCCCGGGTGAGGCACGAGGTCATTCTAGTGGCGCACGGGCGTGGAGGTAACATTGAGTGTGTGAGGCTGTTTCACACGCCGCGCCGCGCGCTCAAGCGCG
>Ga0193753_10003826_pt1 | contig 10982 bp, 8 predicted proteins | sample H1c2metaG_FD_144925 | JGI IMG/M metagenome (GOLD analysis project Ga0193753, IMG submission 144925) | Soil microbial communities from a riparian zone of the East river system, Colorado, United States - H1c2 | ecosystem: Environmental > Terrestrial > Soil > Riparian zone | place: USA: East River... | reverse complement strand
AACCGGCCTCGCGATCATGGGGCGCGTCGAGGACGAGGCCGGAGCCGCCGTCGAAGCCGCGAGAGTCACGCTTCGTCGCAAGCTCCGGGAAAGTGGCGCGGTGGAACAGCCCGACGGCGATCCGCGCGGCGATCGCAGGCAGAGCGCAGTTGTCGCGTCAGACGGTCGCTTCGTCTTCGCGAGCCTCGAGCCCGGACGCTTCACGGTCGAGGCGCAGGCGGTGGGCTTCCATGCACCGGAGCAAGCGGAGGTGGATCTCGAACCGGGTGCCACGTTCACCGTCCCGGCGATCGTCCTGCAACGCCAGAGCATCATCCGCGGCACGGTGCACCGGGCGGACGGGACGGCCGCGGAGGGCCTGGAGGTCTCGGTCGCGTCGCGCGGGCACGTGGACGTGGTCGACTACAAGGGACACTTCGAACTGCCGGGCCTCGCACCCGGCGCGTACACGCTGAGCGTCGGCAAGTGGACCCTTGGGCATCCGTTTCTGCAGGCGGACGTGACGCTGGCAGATTCGGAGACACGTGCGCTCGATCTCGTCATTCCGCGCCTCCCCGTGGTGCGCGGCCGCGTGACGGCGGGCGGCGTGGGGCTCGCTGGTTGCAACGTGCAGGCCATGCAGCAGAAGAGCGACCCGCCGTCGCGCCAGTACGCCGTGAACGCGAGCTGTGACGACGACGGCGCCTTCGTGCTCCAGCTCGAGCAGGAGGGCCAATTCCTCGTGACGGCGAGCACGTCCACCGGAGGGTGCTCGGCTCCCGTACCGGTGACCGCTGCCTGGGGACTGGATCTTCCGCTCGACTTCGAGCTGGGTGCGGCTTCCATTGCCGGCCACGTGGTCGATGCGGCCGACGGCACGTCACCGCCCGGCATGGAAGTGCAGCTGCTTCGTGAAGGCGAGCCGGCCACAGATTGGGTCGCCACGGATGAAGCAGGCCGTTTCTTCATCCATCCGCTCGCGGCCGGCAGTTACGTGCTGCAGTCGCGCAGCGAGGCCTGCCCGCTGACCCCGCTCGCGAGCGAGCTGCGATTGCTGGACGGACAGGCGCTTCAAGGTGTCGTCGTGCCGGTCTCGAAGGGCGCAGTCATCGACGGAACCGTGCTGGACGTGCACGGACAACCCGACGGGTCCTGGGTGTATTTCGTCTCCCTGGCTGATCCGAACAAGGCCACGCGATGCGGCGCGGCGGATGGCCGCTTCCACTTCGAAGGTCTTGCGCCCGGCGCCGGCAGGCTCGTCGTGGCCGGAGCCGGCTACGCGGATGAGTTGCTCGACGAGCACGCGGCTGCCTCCATCAAGGCCATGGAAGAGGCGTCCCTCGACATCGTGCTGGAGCCCGGCGAGCATCGGCAGGTGACGCTGCAGAAAGTGCGCTGAACCGCCAGGACGAGCGATCGTCGACGACGCGGCGGATTCGTGCCTGGCCAGAGTCGCCTCTCACATCGCGCTCATCGCACAGCTCCCATCAAGCGGCCGCTTTCGCGTCCCGCATCACGGCCGCGCCGTGTGATGTCGTCATCGCCCCGCGATCCATCCCTCGACGTTGCGCCGCAGCGCCGGCAGGCTCACTGCGCCGCTGCCCAGCACCACGTCGTGGAAGGCCGGCAGGTCGAAGCGCGCGCCGAGCCTGGCCTCGGCCTCGGCGCGCAGCGCGAGGATCTCGCGCTGGCCGACCTTGTAGGCGAGGGCCTGGGCCGGCGTCGCGATGTAGCGGTCCACCTCGTTCTCGATGTTGTTCGGCGCGAGCAGCGTGTTGGCGGTCATGTAGTCGATCGCCTGCTGGCGGCTCCAGCCGAAGGCGTGGAGCCCCGTGTCCACGACGAGGCGGCAGGCGCGCCACGCGTCGAAGCTCAGCACGCCGAGGCGGTCGCTGTCGCCGGAGTACAGGTGCAGTTCCTCGGCGAGGCGCTCGGTGTACAGCGCCCAGCCCTCCACGTACGCGGTCGGGCCGCCCTCGCGGCGGAAGCGCGGCAGGTCGGCCAGCTCCTGCGCGATGGAGATCTGCAGGTGGTGGCCCGGGATGGACTCGTGGAAGGCGAGCACCTCGGCCTCGTAGCGCGGCCGCGTCTCCGGCGCGAAGGTGTTGATGCAGTAACGCCCGGGCCGGCTGCCGTCGGCGGCGGGCTCGCGGTAGTAGGCGATGGTGGTGTCGCGCTCCTCGTGCGGCGCGATGCGCACGACCTCGCACGGCACCGGCGGCAGCAGCCCGAACGCCGACGGCACGGCGGCCGCCGCCCGCGCCAGCGCGCCCTCCGCCGCGGCCTGCACCTCGTCGCGCGTCGCGAAGTGCAGCGCCGGATCGCTGCGCAGCTTGTGCTGCACCGCGGCGACGATCGCGTCCTCGCGCAAGGCGACCGCTTCGAGTGAGGCGCCGGGCTCGCGGAGCGCGCCGTCGTCACGCGCCTCGCCTGTGTCGCGCGACGCGCCGGCCTCGGCGCCGGCCGCGACCTCCGCGCCGAAGACGCGCTCGCCCAGCACGGCCATCTCGTGGCGGATGCGCGCGACCTCGGAGCGGCCGAAGTCGTGCAGCTCCTGCGCGCCGAGCGGCAGGCCCGTCTGCGCGAGGATGAGCTGCGCGTACAGCTCCTTCCCGCCGGGCAGCGACGACAGGCCGGGCTGCTCGTCGCCGCGCGCGACCGGGAGCAGGCGGTCGTGCAGCACGGCGCGGTAGCCGGCCAGCGCGGGGGCGAGGTTCTCGCGCAGCCCGGCGCGCAGCTTCTCGAGCAGCGTGCGGTTCGTGAAGGACGCGACCGTCGGGTCGAGCGGCGGGTTCCCCAGCGGCCACTCGTCCGGCGAGCGCGCGAGGAGCGCATCGAGCTGCGCGATCGTCTTCTCGATCGCCGTGCGCGTGCCGACGCGGCCCTCGTGCAGGCCGGCGAGCAGCGCGAAGCTCGCCTGCCGCACGAAGGCCGGCATGGCGGCCCAGCGCGCGATCATCGCGTCGCGCTCCTCCGCCGTGTGCGCCGGCTGGTCCTCGACGAGGTTCTGCAGCTCGATGTGCGGCGCCCCGGACGGGTTCACGAGCCAGCGCTCGAAGTGCGCGTCGTGAACGATGAGCGCGCGCTCGATCTCCTCCCGCAGCAACTCCAGCGTGAGACGGTCCGGCGCCGAGAGCGGCTGAGTGGCGGGAGACGCAGCATCCGGTGCCGGCTGCGTGTCGGGAGGCTGCGCGCCGATGCCGGCCGCGGTCGCGGCGCCGTCCCACGCCGCGGCGCGCGCGGACAGCGCCTCCAGCCGCGTGCGGCGCGCGGCGAGGCCGCCGGGCGAGAGGTCCTTGAGCAGGCCGAGGTAGCGGTGATCGCCGAGGTTGCTGGCGGCGACCGGGTCGGCGCGCAGCATCTCCTCCCAGAAGTCGGCGGCGAGGGCTGCCAGCCCGGGATCGGATGTGGCGCCGGCCGCGTCGGGCCATGGCGTGGAGCCCGCGGGCCCGGTCGGAGAGCCCGCGCCGGAAGCGGCGCCTGCGCTGCCGGAGGAGGAGATCGGCTCGCCGGATGGCGGGAGCGAGCAGGCCAGCAGCAGCATCGGCAGCAGGGACAGCAGCAGGGGCAGCGCGGACAGCGAGCGCATCGGCGACTCCGGCAGTGGGGGCTCGCAGGCACGGCGCGAGCACGGGACGTCCCGCCGCGCGGCTCTCGCGCCGTCCGCGCGACTTGCGCGAGGCGGCGCGCGGGACCGCGCAGGGTGGTCCCAGAATGCCCCGGTGCTCCCTGCCCGATCCACTTCCCGTTCCGCTGCCCTTCGTCATGCTTCCTCCGCGGCGAGCGCCGGCAGTCACCGACTCTGGAGTCGCGCCCGGGCACTGCTCTCGCGCTCGGGCCTGACATCGCCCGGCGCGCGCGCTCGCGTCGGCGCGGCGGATGTGCTGCGATACGGCGGCTCTCCGGAGGCCCTGGCTTGCACATCCGCACGCGATCCGTCCTGGTGCTGGCGCTGCTCGCCGCCTGCGTGGCGCCCGCGGCGCCGCGGCTCTGGAAGGTCGCCTTTCCGCGCACGGCCACCGTGGCGCAGAGCGACGACTACCACGGCACGGCCATCGCCGATCCCTACCGCTGGCTCGAGGACGACAACAGCGCGCAGACGGCCGGCTGGGTCGCGGAGCAGAACGCGCTCACGGAGTCCGTGCTGTCGCGGCTGCCGCAGCGCGCGGCGCTCACCGCGCGCCTCACGGAGCTGTGGAATTACCAGCGGCTCTCGGCCCCTGCCAAGCACGGCTCGCTGTGGAGCTGGTCGCGCAACGACGGGCTCCAGCCGCAGTCCGTCACGGTGGTGGGGCGCCAGCCGGGCGTCGAGGAGCGCGTGCTGCTCGATCCCAACGCGTGGAGCGCGGACGGCACGGTGGCGCTCGGCGCGGAGAGCTGGAGCGACGACGGGCGGCTCGTCGCGTACACGGTCGCGGAAGGCGGCTCGGACTGGGTCGTGATCCGCGTGAAGGACGCGCTCACGGGCGCCGACCTCCCGGACCGCATCGAGCACGTGAAGTTCAGCACGCCCGCGTGGCGGCCGGACGCCACGGGCTTCTTCTACTCGCGCTACCCGGCGCCCGCGCCAGGCGAGGAGCTGTCCGCCAGCAACCACGACATGGCGGTCTACTTCCACCGCCTCGGCACCGCGCAGGGCGCCGACCTGCCCGTGCACAGCAACCCCGCGGAGCCGCAGTGGAATTTCCACGCGTCGCCGACCGAGGACGGGCGCTGGCTCGTGCTCGTCACCTACCGCGGCGACGCGGGCCGCAACCTGATGCACGTGCGGCCGCTCGACGCGCCGCAGGGCACGCCGTTCGCCGCGCTGGACGACACCTGGGAGACGAAGCTGGACTACGTCGGCAACGACGGCGACCGCTTCTACCTGCTCACCACGTGGCAGGCGCCGCGCGGCCGCCTGGTGGAGGTGGATGCGCGCGACCCGGCGCGCGCACGCTGGAAGACGCTCATCGCGGAGTCCGACGCGACGCTGGAGCACGCCGCGCTCTTCGGCGACACGCTGGTGCTCACGCGCATGCGCGACGCGCACCACGTCGTGACGCTGGCTGACCTGCACAGCGGCGACGAGGAGCCGGTGCCGCTCCCGGGCCTCGGGTCCGTCTCCGGCTTCGCCGGCACGCGCGCGCAGGACGAGACCTGCTTCGCCTTCACGTCCTTCACGGACCCCGGCGCGATCTGGCGCCTGCGGCTCGCCGACGCGTCCACCAGCCTCGTCTTCCGGCCGAAGGTCGCCTTCGACCCCGACGCGTTCGTCACCGAGCAGGTCTTCTGCCGCAGCAAGGACGGCACGCGCGTGCCGATGTTCCTCGTGCACCGCGCGGGCCTGGCGCCGGACGGCGCGCGGCCCGTGACGCTCTATGGATACGGCGGCTTCGACGTCTCGCTGAACCCGGCCTTCAACGTGCAGATCATCCCGCTGCTCGAGCACGACGGCGTGTACGCGCAGCCGAGCCTGCGCGGCGGCGGCGAGTACGGCGAGACCTGGCACGAGGCCGGCCGGCTGGAGCGCAAGCAGAACGTCTTCGACGACTTCCTCGCCGCGGCGCAATTCCTCATCGACCAGCGCTGGACTTCCCCGGCGCACCTCGCGATCACGGGGCGCAGCAACGGCGGCCTGCTCGTCGGCGCGGCGCTCACGCAGCGGCCCGAGCTCTTCGGCTGCGCGATCCCCGGCGTGGGCGTGATGGACATGCTGCGCTACCACCGCTTCACGATCGGCTGGGCCTGGGTGCCGGAGTACGGCAGCGCGGACGACCCCGCGCAGTTCCCGTTCCTGCGCGCCTACTCGCCGCTGCACAACCTGCGTCCCGGCACGCACTATCCGCCGACGCTCGTGCTCACCGCGGACCACGACGACCGCGTCGTGCCGGCGCACTCGTTCAAGTTCGCGGCCGCGCTGCAGGCCGCGCAGGGCGGGAACGGCCCCGTGCTCATCCGCGTGGAGACGCGCGCGGGGCACGGCTCGGGGAAGCCGCTGGCCATGCGCATCTCGGAAGCCGCCGACAGCCTCGCCTTCGAATTCGCCGCGCTGGGAGTGAACTGAGCATGCCGGGAGAGCCAGGCAGCGGGCCGGGAGCCGACGCTCCGCTGCGCGGGCGCGTGGCGGTGATCACCGGCGCTTCGTCGGGCATCGGCGCGGCGACGGCGGCGCGGCTCGCGTCGCTCGGCATGGCGGTCGTGCTCGGCGCGCGGCGCACGGAGCGCGTCGAGGCGCTCGCGCGGCAGCTCGCGGCGGCGCACGGCGTGCGCGCGCTGGGCCTGCCGCTCGACGTGCGCGAGGCGGAGTCCGTGGACGCCTTCGCGTCCGCGGCGCAGGACTTCGCGGGGGCGGAGGGCGTCGCGGCGCTGGTGAACAATGCGGGGCTCGCCCGCGGCGTCGCGCGCATCCCCGCCGCGACGGCGCAGGACGAGGCCGGCTGGGAGCAGATGTTCGCGGTCAACGTGCTCGGGCTGCTGCGCGTCACGCGCCGCTTCGTTCCGGGCATGGTGGCCGCCGACCGCGGGCACGTGGTCAACCTCGGCTCGCTCGCGGGCCTGGAGACCTACGAGGGCGGCTCGGTGTACTGCGCGACCAAGGCCTCGGTGCGCGTGATCAGCAAGGCGCTGCGGCTGGAGCTCCTCGGCACGGCCGTGCGCGTCACGTGCATCAATCCCGGCATGGTCGCCGGCAACGATTTCTCGCTCGTGCGCCTGGGGTCGGAGGAGAAGGCCGCGGCCGTGTACGCCGGCATGACGCCGCTCACCTCGCAGGACATCGCCGCGACGATCGGCTGGGTGCTGGCCCAGCCGGCGCACGTGAGCATCGAAGAGCTGAACCTGCAGCCCGTGGACCAGGCCTCCGCGCAGAAGGTCCACCGCCGCCCGCAGGGCTGAGCCGGCGGCGCGCCGCCGCTCGCCCGGGCGCCGGCGCGGGCGAGTGCGCCGCCGCACCGACGCCGCGAGCCGTGCACGCGCCGCCGCGCTTGCAAGCGCCTGTCCCGGTCGCGAAACTCTGCGGCATGGTGAAGCCGCAGCGCATCGTGGTGGGAGTGGATGTCGACGGCTCGACGGACCTCGCCGTCACCGCGGCGATCGAGCTGGCGCAGCGCTTCCACGCCGAGTTCGAGATGGTGCACGCGGTCCCGTCGGCGGACCGGCTGTCGGCGGAGCAGGCCGAGGGCAGGCTCGCGCAGGCGCGGCGCGCGGTGCGCGTGCACCTGGAGGCCTCGCTCCCCGGGGCGATGCTTCCGTACGTGAGCGAGGAGCACCACCTGCTCGTCCGCGCGGGCGCGCAGGGCGAGGTCCTGCTGGCGCGCGCGTCGGAGCCGGGCGCGGGGCTGCTCGTGCTCGGCGCGCACCGCCGCCGCGGGCTGCTCGACCTGCGCAGCACGGCGCACTACCTGCTCGCGCGTGCGCCGTGCCCGGTGTGGGTCCAGGCCGGCGAGGTGCGGCCCGTGCGCCGCATCCTCGTGCCCGTGGACCTCTCCGACGAGAGCCTCGCGGCGCTGGCGCGCGCCTGCCGCTGGGGCCGCGAGTTCGGCGCGAGCGTCACCGCGCTCTCGTGCTTCGAGACGCCGGAGTTCGCGTACGGTCCCGACGGCCCCGCGGTCGGGCCGACCTACGTCCTCGACCACCTGCGCGAGGACTCGCGCGCCGCCTTCGAGAAGGTCATGGCCGGCTTCGAGTGGGGCGAGGTCCCGCACGCCACGCTGTTCCAGGAGTCGCACCCGGTGGCTGCCATCCTCGCGCACCAGGACGAGGCGGACCTCATCATGCTCGGCACGCACGGCCGCACCGGCCTGTCGGCGCTGCTGCTCGGCAGCGTGGCCAACTCCGTCGTGCGCGAGGCGCACGTGCCCGTCGTCACGCTGCGCGCGGGCAGCCGCCGCTGGCTGAGGCCGGACTGACGCGATGGTGAGCCGAGTCGCGAGCGGGATCGAGGAGGCCGGGCCCGGCTTCGTGCGCAGCGAGCTGGAGCGCCTGGCCGTCGTCTTCGACGACCCGCGCGTGCTCGCCATCGACGTGCGCTTCAGCCGGCGCATGAGCCGCAGCCTCGCGCGCGCGTACCTCGAGCGCGACGAGGTCCGCGTCTCGGTGGAGGTGCTCTCCAGCCGCCACCTGCCGGAGATCATGACGCACGAGGTCGCGCACCTGGTGTGCTACTGGCGCCACGGGCGCACGCGGCCGCACGGCCGCGAGTGGAAGGACCTCATGCGCATGGCGGGCGAGCGCCCGCGCGCCTGCCTGGATCCGGTCGACATCCCGAAGCCCGTCGTGCGCCGCCGCCGGCGCCGCGCGCAGCCGTCCTTCACCATGCGCCAGGCGCGGGCCTTCTTCCGTTCGCTGCTGTGACCGGGCTGATCAGCGTGTACATCACCGCGCCGGACGCGGCGGCGGCCGAAGGCCTCGGACGCGCGCTCGTCGAGGAGCGGCTCGCGGCGTGCGCGAACGTGCTGCCGGGCGCCGTGTCGCTGTACCGCTGGGAGGGCGCGGTGCAGCGCGAGCAGGAGGCCGTGCTGCTGCTCAAGACGCGCGCGGAGCTGTTCGAGGCGCTGGCCGCGCGCGCCAGGGCGCTGCACACCTCGCAATTGCCCTGCGTAGTCGCCTGGCCGATCGTCGCCGCGAGCGCGGACTACGCCGCCTGGGTCCGCGCGCAGACCGCCGGCGGGTCTTGACGCGGACAGGCCTCACACCTCGTAATCAGTGTTCGTAGGCGTACGCTTCCAACGGCTGGACCGGTTCCCGATGCGACCGGTGCGGGCGGAGGCACGGGAGGCGCGGGGTGGCCCGCCGCCGAACCGGGCACGCGACAGGACATTCCGGGAGACTGCATGTCCGCAACGATCGAGATCAGGAACCTCACGCGGCGCTTCGGCCCCTTCACCGCCGTCGACGACATCTCCTTCTCGGTGCGCGACGGCGAGGTGCTGGGCTTCCTGGGGCCCAACGGCGCCGGCAAGTCCACCACCATGAAGATGATCACGGGCTTCCTGCCGCCCACGGGCGGGTCCGTCTCCGTCTGCGGCCACGACGTGCAGTCCCGGCCGCGCGAGGCCAAGCGCGTCATCGGCTACCTGCCCGAGGGCGCGCCGGCCTACCCCGACATGACGCCGGTGGGCTTCCTGAAATTCATCGCGGGGATCCGCGGCTACTCCGGCGCGGAGGCCGACGGGCGCGTGCAGCGCGCGGCGCAGCGCGCGGGCCTCGCCGGCGTGATGCACCAGCGCATCGAGACGCTGTCCAAGGGCTTCAAGCGCCGCGTCGGCATCGCGCAGGCCATCCTGCACGATCCGCCCGTGCTCATCATGGACGAGCCGACGGACGGCCTCGATCCCAACCAGAAGCACGAGGTGCGCGCGCTCATCCGGCAGATGGCGCACGACAAGGTGATCATCCTCTCCACGCACATCCTGGAGGAGGTGCACGCGGTCTGCACGCGCGCCATCGTGATCGCCGCGGGCCGGCTGCTCGTGGACGGCACGCCGGCGGAGCTGGAGGCGCGCTCGCCGCGGCACAACGCGGTGCTGCTCACGCTGCCGGCCGCCGCCGGCGCGCGCGCGAAGGACGAGCTGACGACCCTGCCGGGCGTGGCGCGCGTCGAGACGCTGCCGGCGCCCGAGGGCAGCCTGCGCCTGCGCGTGCTGCCGGCGTCGGGGCGCGTCATCGCGGACGTCGTGGCGCGCCACGCGCGCGAGCGCGGCTGGGCGCTGGACGAGCTCACGGTCGAGCGCGGCTCCCTGGACGACGTCTTCCGCCAGATCACCGGCGGGGCGGCCGCGGGCGGGCGCGGCGCGGACACGATGGTGGCGCCCGGAGCGGTCGGCGTCGCGGGAGGGGCACGGTGAGGAACACGCTGGTGATCTTCAGGCGCGAGCTGGTGGGCTACTTCGCCACGCCGGTCGCGTACGTCTTCCTGGTCATCTTCCTCGTGCTCGCGGGTGCGATGACCTTCAAGTTCGGCCGGCTGTTCGAGAACGGACAGGCCTCGCTGGAAGCCTTCTTCACCTGGCACCCGTGGCTGTACCTGTTCCTCGTTCCGGCGATCTCCATGCGCCTGTGGGCCGAGGAGCGCAAGTCGGGCACGATCGAGCTGCTGCTCACGCTGCCCATCTCGATGACCGAGGCGGTGCTCGGCAAGTTCCTCGCGGCGTGGTGCTTCACGGGCATCGCGCTGCTGCTCACCACGCCGATGTGGATCACCGTGAACTACCTCGGCACGCCGGACAACGGCGTGATCCTCGCGAGCTACGTCGGCAGCCTGCTCATGGCGGGCGGCTACCTCGCGATCGGCTCGGCCATCTCGGCCCTCACGCGCAACCAGGTCATCGCCTTCGTGGTCTCCGTCGCGGTGTGCTTCGTGTTCGTGATGGCGGGCTACTCGATCGTCGGCGACACGCTGCACGGCTGGGCGCCGCAGGGTCTCGTGGAGGTCGTGGCCTCGCTGGGGTTCCTCACGCACTTCGCCGCCATCACGAAGGGCGTCATCGACCTCGGCGACCTCGTGTTCTTCGTCTCGCTGATGGCTTTCTTCCTCTTCGCCAACGCGGTGGTGCTCGACCTCCGCAAGGCCGAGTGACGGGGAGGTACCGCACATGAATCGCACGCTGCTCGGCACCGGCGGACTGCTCGTCGCGCTGGTCCTGTTCCTGCTGGTCAACACCTTCTCCAACAAGGCGCTCAGCGGCAGCCGCATCGACCTCACGGAGAACCACCTCTACACGCTCTCGCAGGGCAGCCGCAACATCATGGCGGCGCTCGAGGAGCCCGTGACCGCGCGCTTCTACTACAGCGCACGCATCGGCGTGGAGAACCCCGGCGTGCAGACGTACGCGGAGCGCGTGCGCGGCCTGCTGCGCGAGTTCGTCATCGCGTCCGGCGGGAAGCTGCACCTGCAGGAGACCGACCCCGAGCCCTTCACCGAGGAGGAGGACGCCGCGGTGGAGGCCGGCCTGCAGGGCGTGCAGATCTCCGAGAACCCTTCCGAGCAGCTGTACTTCGGCCTCGTGGTGACGGGCTCGGTC
>Ga0193753_10003825_pt1 | contig 10982 bp, 8 predicted proteins | sample H1c2metaG_FD_144925 | JGI IMG/M metagenome (GOLD analysis project Ga0193753, IMG submission 144925) | Soil microbial communities from a riparian zone of the East river system, Colorado, United States - H1c2 | ecosystem: Environmental > Terrestrial > Soil > Riparian zone | place: USA: East River... | reverse complement strand
GACCATCGGGAGGCTGTAGGCGAAGCCCGGTATACCCCCCACGAAGTGGGCTAGAGGCCGAGGCCGCCGTCGACTGCGAGGAGCTGGCCGGTGATGAAGTGGGGTGCGGTCGCGAAGAAGAGGGCGGCTGCGGCTACATCCTCTGCAGTTCCGTTGCGCTGCATGGGGGTTTTGCGGGCGAAGTGCTCATAGACTTCGTCGACCTCGCCCTGCACGATCATGCCGGGGGCGACGCAGTTGACGCTGATCTCGGGAGCCCAGGCCTTGGCCATGGTCTGAGAGAGCATGTGCAGGGCTGCCTTCGAGGTGCAGTAGTGGGCATGAGTGGCCCAGGGGTGGATGCCGCCAAGTGAGCCGATGTTGATGATGCGTCCGCCGGCGGCGCGGAGGTGGGGGTGGGCGGCTTTGGCGACGAGGAAAGGGGCGCGGGTGTTGGTGGCGAACATGGCGTCCCACTGCTCGACGGAGATGTCCTGCAAGGGCGCGGAGGCGAAGACGCCGGCGTTGTTGACGAGGAGGTCGAGTCTGCCGAATTCGTCTATGACGGCGGCGATGGTCTGCTCGATGCTCTCGGGGTCGCGGAGGTCGCAGCGGACGGCCATTGCGTCGATGTCGTACTCGGCGAGGGAGCGAAGGGTTTGTTCGGCTTCGTCCTGGGAGCTGAGATAGGTGATCGCCACGCTGGCTCCGGCTTCAGCCAATGTGAGTGCGATGGAGCGGCCGATGCGCTTGGCCGCTCCGGTGACGAGCGCAGTCTTGCCTGTGAGGGGCTTGCTATTCATGCTTTGGCTACTGCTTCGGCGATACGGTGGGAGCGGTGGGGTCCTGCGTGGGAGCTGGAGCGGCAGGAGCGGGCTTGGTGGCCGGCTTCGTCGGCCGGACTGGCTCCTGTACGCCGGGCTTGCGGCTGGAGGCTTTGCCGTCGTTGTCCTGATAGGCGGAGACCTGCTCCTGGGGCCGGACCATGGAGATGGAGATCTCTTTGCTGGGTCCGTCGACCAGGTAGTCCTGGGCGTAGGTGGAGAAGCCGTTGGCGATGATCTGGACGCGGACCGTGCTGCCGGTGGGGATGACGTCAATGGCCGCCTTGCCGTCGGGGCCGGTTTTGACCTCGAGGTTGCCGAGGTCCTTGCCATCCTTGAACGGGTTGAAGATGACGGCTGCATTCGAGATGGGCTTGCCGTTGAGCTTTTTCAGAATCTCAACTTCGATGTGCGAGGTCTCGGGGGGCGCCTTGTATTTGCGACCGTGGCGTGACGAATCCTGACCGAAGGCATGGAGCGATGCGAGCGTGAAGCACAGCAAAAGGGCGAATTGAGACAAACGGGCGCGACGTGACGACATGCGTAACATTCTACGACGTTCGGCGTTGGGTTGGCACGACGAGGGGAGTTTGCAGGCATGCGCGACTTTCACTCACATTTCACAGGGGCGGGTTGACAGAGGCGGGAGTGCTGCCCTATCGTTAGCAATCGGAAGGCTTGAGTGCTAATCAGCTGGAAAGATTTGAGCGCCGAGCCGATTCCAGGCAATTATCGCGTTGTGCGCGGGTGACGATGCCTGCGAATTTCGCGCAATACAACCGCGAACGGAGGATCGTTCGCCCAATCGCACCAAGGAGATGTAAGCAATGGCGACAACATCATTTACCCCGCTGCATGACCGCATTCTGGTTCGCCGCGTTGAAGAGGGCGAAAGCATTCGTGGCGGCATCATCATTCCGGATTCCGCAAAAGAGAAGCCTCAGCAGGGCGAGGTCATCTCCGTCGGCAAGGGCAAGTCGAACGACGAGGGCAAGGTATTCCCGCTGGATGTGAAGGCTGGCGACAGCATCCTGTTCGGCAAGTACTCGGGCACAGAGATCAAGATCGATGGCGAAGAGCTTCTGATCATGCGCGAGGAAGAAGTTCTCGGAATCCTCAAGAAGTAAGCACTGCGTGCGGCGACTTTCGCCGCAAAAGTGGCGCTTCGGGCGCCTTAATTCAACATTTGATCGGTCGATAGGCCGGTAACAGGAGTTACACAATGGCAAAGCAGATTCTGCACGGAGAAGATTCACGTCAGGCTATCCTGCGTGGGGTCAATATTTTGGCCGACGCAGTGAAGGTGACACTTGGACCCAAGGGTCGCAACGTGGTCATCGAGAAGAAGTTCGGTTCGCCGACGATTACCAAGGACGGCGTTACGGTTGCCAAGGAGATCGAGCTGAGCAATCCGCTCGAGAACATGGGCGCCCAGATGGTGAAGGAAGTTGCCTCGAAGACCTCGGATGTTGCCGGCGACGGCACGACGACCGCGACGGTTCTGGCCCAGGCCATCTACCGCGAGGGCGTGAAAACGGTTGCCGCTGGTGCAAACCCGATGGCGCTGAAGCGTGGTATCGACAAGGCTGTCGAGGCCATCATCGGCAAGCGCGATGAGCAGGGCACGGTTATCGGCGGCGCACTGAGCAAGCTGTCGAAGCCGGTTTCGGGCGACATGATTGCCCAGGTCGGAACGATCTCTGCCAACTCGGACTCGCAGATCGGCGTGATCATCGCCGAGGCGATGAAGAAGGTGGGCAAGGACGGCGTCATCACGGTGGAAGAGTCGCGCACGATGGAGACGCAGCTCGATGTCGTCGAGGGCATGCAGTTCGATCGTGGCTATCTCTCTCCTTACTTCGTGACGGATGCGGAGCGGATGGAAGTCGCGCTCGAGAACCCCTACATCCTGATCTACGAGAAGAAGATCTCGTCGATGAAGGACCTGCTTCCCTTGCTGGAGCAGATTGCCCGTACGGCCAAGCCGCTGATCATCATTGCTGAGGATGTCGATGGCGAAGCACTGGCGACTCTGGTGGTGAACAAGCTGCGTGGAACGTTGAACGTTGCCGCCGTGAAGGCACCTGGCTTCGGCGATCGCCGCAAGGCAATGCTGCAGGATATCGCTATCCTGACGGGCGGCAAGGCGATTACGGAAGACCTCGGCATCAAGCTGGAGGGCGTCAAGATCGAAGATCTGGGCACCGCCAAGCGCGTGACGATCGACAAGGACAACACCACCATCGTCGATGGCGGCGGTGAGGACAACGACATTTCGGGCCGGGTGAAGGAGATCCGCGCGCAGGTTGAGAAGACCACCTCCGACTACGACCGCGAGAAGCTGCAGGAGCGTTTGGCCAAGCTGGTTGGCGGCGTTGCAGTGATCAAGGTGGGCGCGGCAACCGAGACCGAGATGAAGGAAAAGAAGGCTCGCGTCGAAGATGCCATGCATGCGACACGCGCGGCCGTGGAAGAAGGCATCGTTCCGGGCGGCGGCGTGGCGCTGGTTCGCTGCTCGGCTGCTGTCGAGGAAGTGATCAAGAGCCTCGAAGGCGATGAGAAGATCGGTGCATCGATCATTCGCCGTGCGATCGAAGAGCCGTTGCGCATGATCGTCTCGAACGCCGGTGAAGAGGGTGCGGTTGTGATCGGCAAGATCCACGAATCGAAGGAGTCCAACTTCGGCTACAACGCCGGAACGGGCGCCTACGAGGACCTGGTGAAGGCCGGTGTGATCGATCCGACGAAGGTGACGCGCACTGCCCTGCAGAACGCGGCGTCCATCGCTGGATTGATGCTGACGACCGAAGCCATGGTCGCCGATATCCCCGAGAAGAAGGAAGCAGCGGGCGGCGGACACCAGCACGGTGGCGGCGGCATGGATGGAATGTACTAAACAGCTTTGAGCTTACGGCTTTGAGCTTTGAAGGGCCCTCCGTTGTTTGCGGAGGGCTCTTTTTTCTTGGTTATTTGGGCGGAGGGCTTTGATCAGGCCGTGGAGTAGTTTGCGGACCTCTACGATTGAGGCTGAGGCGCGGCGGAGTTGGCTGGTGAGGCCGAAGAGCTCGGCCCTGGGCCACGCTTCCGTTGCGCGATAGATATGGAGGACGAGCGGGTGCGACGGCTTTCATGCTTCGAGGGTGCGGAGATCTTTCAAGGAGCAACTCCTTCTTCATGTCTCTTGCAGATTTCTCATGCTATTGCTTTATGCTGGTCGGCATAGGATTTACTGGTTGCGGAGGTTGTGGATGAGTTTGTCGCGGCGCGAGTTTTCGAGGCTTGGAGCTATGGGGATGGCGGCGCAGATGCTGCCTTTGGGAATGGCGCAGGGGAGCGAGCGGAAGGTTGGGTATTGCGTGATCGGGCTGGGGCGCATCGCAGACCATTTTATGCGAGGGACGAAGCTGACGACCGGGTCGCAGATTACGGGGCTGGTGAGCGGGCATCGCGACAAGGCCGAGAGGATTGCGGCGGAGTATGGGGTGCCGAAGAGCTCGATCTACAGCTACGAAGACATGGACAGGATGCGGGAGAACAAGGCGATCGACGCGGTGTATGTCGCGCTGCCGAACAGCATGCACGCGGAGTATACGATTCGATCGGCGAAGGCAGGCAAGCATGTGCTCTGCGAGAAGCCGATGTCGACGACGGTGAGCGAGGCGGAGTCGATGATTGCGGCGTGCAAGGCGGCGAAGGTGAAGCTGATGATCGCGTACCGGCTGCACTATGAGCCTACGACGCTGCGGGCGATCAAGCTGGTTCAAGAGGGGACGGTGGGGCAGGTGCAGTCCATTGTGAGCGCCAACGGCTTCAACGAGAAGGCCGGCGAATGGAGGTTGAACAAGGCGTTGAGCGGGGGTGGGCCTCTGCTCGACGTGGGGATCTACTGCCTGAATGCGATGCGATACATCACGCGGGAGGAGCCGGTGAAGTTTGCGGCCTACGTTTCGACGATCGACCATGATGGGCGGTTCGATTCGGTGGAGGAGAATACGTCGTGGACGATGCAGTTCCCTTCCGGCATCCTGGCGAGCTGCACGACGACGTATGGGGCCCAGATGCCTGGGTTTTACCGGGTGTATGGATCGAAGGGATGGCTGCAGGTGGATGAGTTCGGGTATGAAGGGCTGCGGCTGCGGGCGAACTATGCAGTCGCGGATCGGAAGCGGGTGGAGTTGGATGAGCCGAATACGGAGCGCGATCCAATGCAGTTCAAGCGGCAGGCAGACCACATGACCGAGTGCATTTTGCGTGACCAGACGCCGAAGACCCCCGGTGAGGAGGGTCTTCGGGATATGCAATATATGCAGGCGATCTATAAATCGGCAAGCTCAACGTCAGCAAGCTAGCGTTAAGCCGGGGGGGCCTGGGTGTTGGAGAGTCGGGTGCCGGGGCGGACCTGAGCGGCGGCGTGGACCCTGGTGTGGGGCAGGTTGGTGTTGACCTTGAGGTTGACGAAGTCCCTGCGGCTGGATGCGGGGAAGGTGAGGAGGTAGGTGTTGGCGACCGCCTCCTGGAATCTCTTGAGGAAGGGCGCGAGGGAGACGGGGCTGCCTGTGCCCTGGTAAAAGGCGGTGCCGCCGGTGCCCTCAGCGACCTGCTGGAGGTAGCTCTGGCCGCTGAAGCTGGCGCGGGCTCCGCGCCCGCCGAAGCCGCCGCCGCCGCCGCCGAAGCCTGCGTCGGAGAAGTAGATGGAGTAGACGGGGATGCCGGCGCGCTGGGCGTCATGGACGGCAGTGTCGACGTAGGGGCTGTTCTGGTTCAGGATGCTGGTGCTGCCGTTGTAGGGGTCGACGCCGTTGGTGAGCATGAGGACGATGCGGGCCTTGCGGGCGGGGGCAACGGTCTGCCGGGCGAGCCGGTTCTCATCGGAGGGCCAGTTCTTGACGAAGTCGGAGAGGCAGAAGTAGGGGCTGGCGCTGATGCCGGGAGAGCTGAGGGGGATGCGCAGGGCGGCGGCGGCGGCGGCGTGGTCGGTGGTGAAGCCCTGGGCAGGGGCGACACGGCCGTTCTGCATGTAGCCGACGAAGACTTCGGCAGCGGGGGGGAGGCCTTGAAGGAAGTCGCGGAGGGAGCCGATTTCGCGGCCGACGCTGGTGCGGAGGCCGTCGTCGATGAGGAGGGCGATCTGGACACCGGTGGGGGGGACGGGGTCGACGGCTGCGAGTTGGACGGCTTTGTTGTCGACCTTGACGGTGAGGTTTGCCGAGGTGGGGGCAGCGGGGGTGTTGGATTCGAGGCTGATGAGGGTCTGGGTGGTGGCGGGGCCTTCCTGCTGGGCAGGGGATGCGGTTGCGGCGAGGAGTGCGAGAGCTAAGACGTATCGGGTCATGGTGTTTCCCTTCAAGGGTTAGACGGATGAGGAGGGCTCGGGAGTGCAGGTCTCTTTGGTGAGGTGTTCCCCGTTGTGAGAGTACTCCCCCTCCCCCATCTATTTCTATAAAGTATCTGCTTTCAATGGTATAGCTCAGCCTGTTCTTGCTAAAGTATTGCATTCAGATACTTTACGGGTAAAGTCTTCATTGCAAAAGAGATAAGGCCAGGGTGTATCGTCCCCAGCCCTATCTCCAAGTTCTATTCTAGTGGATTGGAGAGGTGGAATCGGCAGGTGTTTTCTCTTTGTTTCGTTGGATTTAGGGGGATTGGGGGTTGACAGGGTTTGGGGGGAGTTTCTTTGCTGAGGGAGGCTGGGGGAGGACAGGCAAGGGCAAGGGTGGCAGGGTTAGACAGGGCCATTGACTGTTGGGCGGGTTTCGAAGAGCGGCATGGCAATATTGAGTCGTTACGCCCTTCGGGCTGCACTCCGGCCTTCGGCAGAGCGGTCACGCCTTCGGCGTGGCTTTTTTCTCGTGGGGCTGAAGCCCCACGCTTAATCCCAAGGGCAACGGCAAAGACAACAGCAACAGCAGATACCCTTCGGGGATGACAAACAAAAAAGACAGGCAAGAGCAAAAGCAAATGCAAGGGCAAGGGTTGGCTGGGGAGGCGGTACGACCCACCCGGCTTTGTTGGAGGTTTGGAAGAGAGCGGTTCGCGCTGAGCGCGCGAATATCCCACCTTGGCGACGATGAGACCGTCGCGAAGATGGGGCACCCGGTTCTGTGGCTGGTTGGGAGGACAGCAACGGCAAGGGTAGCCGCAGGAAGGGATGAGGGCGATGGTTTGGGTTAGTTGCCGCCGATTCTTATTTTGAGGCCGGAGCGGAAGGTGAAGGGCAGGCCGGGGTAGCCGATGGGGCCGATGTGCTGCTGGCCGAGGAGGTTGTCGAGCTGGGTGAAGACGGTGACGTGGCGGGTGGCGGCGTAGAGGAGGTTGAAGTCGAGCTTGGTGTAGCCGAAGTTGAGATCGTGGTTGGGGAGGAGGAGGGTGTTGCCCAGGTTGGAGTCGAAGCCGTCGAGATAGGTGGAGTCGTCGGAGCGGCTGGCCATTGCGCCCTTGAGGGCGGCGGAAAATTTGCTGCCCGTGTACTGGACGGCAAAGAAGCCGGTGTGGGCCGGGCGGCGGAAGGGGCGGGCTCCAAGGAGGGGGCTCTCTGCCCCGATGGGGATGCCGGGCAGGTTGGGATTGGTGGTTGGGGTGCCGTTGTTGGCGTTGAGGGCGTCGTTGGCGAAGGACTGGAGGACGACGGAGTTGAGATAGGTGTAGCCGCCGCGCAGGAAGACGCGGTGGAGGGGCTGCCACTGGACCTCGGTTTCGAGGCCCTGGGCGCGGAAGGCGAGTGAGTTGAGGTAGGCCGATAAGAGGCCGGAGACGACGCTAGGGGGGAAGCCGAAGAACTGCTGGAGCGCGCCGGACTGGACGCCTTCAAGCTGATGGTCGAAGACGTTGTGGAAGTAGCCCGCCTTGAAGATGAGGCGTTCGCCCTTGATGTTCTGATCGATGCCGATGTCGTAGGTGCGGGAGCGCTGCGCGCCGACCGGGGTGATGTGGTATTTGGCGATGTCGTCGGTGTTGCCTGCCAGCTGGAGCTGCTTGTAGAGGCTTTGGAATTCGATGCCGAGGGAGGGCTCCTGCACGCCGGTGGCGACGTTGGCGCGGAGCTTGGTGCCTTTGAACCAGCCGGGGCGGGAGCGGACGGGGACGTAGGCGAGGCCGAGCCGTGGGGTTCCGGCGATGCCGTAGACGTGGTTCTTTTCGATGGCTCCGCCGAGGGAGTAGAAGAGGCGGTTCTTGATGTCGCCCTGGAACTGGAGGGTGTACTGGAAGTTGGTGCGCTTGATCTGCTCGTTGAGAAAGCCGGGTTCGACGAAGCTGCCGCGCTCGTTCTCGTAGCGGAAGCCGAAGAGGGCGGTAATGCGCTTGGGGAAGGTGTAGTCGGACTGGTAGTAGAGCTCGTCGCGGTTGGAGACCGAGTCTTCGTTGGGGATGAAGAAGGAGGCCTGGCCGGTGGCGGTGTAGCCGTTGGCTCCGCGAATGGTAACTTGATTGCCGAAGTACAGGGTAAAGGGGCCGGTGCCGAAGTCGTAGGTGATGGGCTGGCCGATGTTGGTGAACTGCCGCTCCTGTTCGCGCTTGCGGGCGATGCCGTAGCGGACGAGGTTGTGCCAGTTCCCTGCCAGGCGATTTTCGACGGTGAGGCCGGAGTAGATGTCCTGATCGCCCTGCTTGCCGTCGCTGGAGATGGCGTAGAAGTCGTGCGCGCTGGGCAGGCCGGAGGCGGAGACGGCGTTGCGGATGGTAAAGCGGGCCTGAGTGTTGGTGGTGATGTTGTAGCCGAGGTTGGCGGCGGAGGTGGCGGAGTGGTACTTGTCGCGCTGGAGGGCGTTGGAGGTGTCGAAGCGGGAGAAGGCGCCGTAGTAGTCGAACTTGTTCCAGGCTCCGCTGAGGGCGGCTTCGTTGCGGTAGGTGTGGAAGTTGCCGGCGTCGCCGGAGTAGTTGAGGACGGGACGGAGGGAGTTGCCGCGCGGAGTGGCGAGGTTGACGACGGAGGCTCCGGCGTCGGAGCCGTAGAGGACGGAGTTGGGGCCGCGATAGAGCTCGAGGCCGGTGAGGGCGGTGGAGGAGACGGTGCCGTAGTCGAAGACGCCGCCGACGTCCTCTGCGGGAATGCCGTCGATGAGGACCTTGTTGGCGGTGGAGTTGCCGCCGCGAACGAAGAGCGAGGTGGCTCCGCCGTACTGTCCGGTCTGGACTGCGGCTACGCCGGGAGACTGGCGGAGGTCGTTGACGATGCCAAGCTGGGTGATGAGGTCGGACTGGGGGATGAGATTGACGGCGGAGCTGAGCTGCTGCAAGGGCGTGGGGATGCCGGTGGCGGTGACGGAGACCTGCGCGGTGAAGGTGGCGATCTCAAGGGTGACGTTGCGGGTGACGACGTCGGTGCGGCCGCCGTAGAAGTCCTGGCCGATGGCGGGGGTGAAGGTGGCGGCGGAGGTGAGGAGGGTGAAGCGGCCGGGGGAGCCGCTGCGGATCTCGAAGGTGCCGTCGGAGTCGGTGATGGCGAAGGCGGCGACCTGGCGGCCATGGATGAGCTGGACGCGGGCGTTGGCGACGGGGAGACCGAGGGGGTCGGTGACGGTGCCGCGGACGACGACGGCATGGGCTGCGAGAGAGAGGAGGAAGAGGAAGGCGAGGGGTGCGGCTTTGAGCAAGGAGGCGAAATGAGACGACGAGGCCGAGAGACGGCGCACGGATGATGCTGACATGGATGAGGCTCCTCCGCTCCCCCCCGGGAACGTGGTTGCTGTTCGCTGTAAGAACCGGTCTCCTGACTTACGCGATGCATGCCGGCGGTGATACGGGACATTCCCTTCCCGGCGCCGGACGGCGATAGTGGGAGATCTCTGGCCGGCATTCACACTTCGCATTGACACGGGCGGTGGTGTGCGCGCTTACAGTTGCGGGGCAGTGGCGGAGTTTCACCGCGCTTCCCGAACATTCCGTTGCGGGACAAAGGTTGGGTTGAACGGCTGGCGGTGTGGTGCCTGTCGCAGGAAGGGGTTAGGTTTCAGTTGTATGCGATGGGGTGGGGGAAAGTCAAAAGCGGCGACCGCGGATTGCGCGCATACCGGCGGACAAAAGCGGGTGGAGCGACGGCTATTTGTCGGTGTCTTCGAGGGCGAATCTGCCCATGTCGAAGGGGTGCGTGGTCACAGGTTTGGGGTTGACCATGTTGACGGGAAAGGGCTGCGGGCCGCCGGTGGGAAAGCCCCAGATTCTGCCGTTGCGCATGTCGATGGCTACCTTTCCGTAGACCTGGGTGGTGCCGTCGGGCGTTCGCAGGAGGTAGGTTCCGGGTTCGAAGAAGAAGGGGTAGGGGGCGACGTCCTGCGCCTGGACCGGGGTTGGTGTTTCGAAGTGCCGGAACGCGATGGTGGCGAGGAGGGCGGCGATGAGAAGGAGGAGGAGGTTGGTGAGGCTGTTGGGTTTCATCGGGATCCTTGGGGCGGGATTGATTCGGCGCGTTCAGATTCATGTTTCGGATTCATGTTTCAGGGGATGAGGAGGAGTTTGCCGGTGGTCTTGCGGGACTCGATGTCGCGGTGGGCCTGGGCGGCTTCGGTGAGGGGGTAGGTGTGCTCGAGGCGGAGCTTGAGGGTGCCGTCTGCGACGGCGTTGAAGACGGGGATGGCGCGGGATTCGAGCTCGTCGCGGGTGGCGACGTAGTCCTTGAGGGTGGGGCGGGTGACGAAGAGGGAGCCCATGGTGGAGAGCTTGATGAGGTCGAAGGGAGGGACGGCGCCCGAGGAGCCGCCGAAGAGGACCAGGGTGCCGCGAGGGCGGAGGACTTCGAGGGACTTGTCGAAGGTGGACTTGCCGACGGAGTCGTAGACGGCCTGGAGGCCGGGGCCGGAGGCGAGGGTTTTGATCCTGGCGGCGAAATCTTCGCGGGTGTAGAGGATGACCTCGTCGGCTCCGGCGGTGCGGGCGAGGGCGGCTTTTTCGTCGGTGGAGACGGTGGTGAAGACACGGGCGCCGAGAGACTTCGCTATCTGGATGAGGAGGAGGCCTACGCCGCCGGCTCCGGCGTGGATGAGGACCTCGTCGCCGGGCTGGATGGGGTAGGTGGAGTGGGCGAGATAGTGGGCGGTCATGCCCTGGAGGATGGCGGCGGCAGCCTGCTGGGTGGTGAGGGCGTCGGGAATTTTGACGAGGCGGTCGGCGGGAGCGACGGCAAACTGGGCGTAGGTTCCGGGGATGCTGCACCAGGCGACACGGTCGCCGGGTTTGACGGCGGTA
>Ga0193753_10003823_pt1 | contig 10986 bp, 5 predicted proteins | sample H1c2metaG_FD_144925 | JGI IMG/M metagenome (GOLD analysis project Ga0193753, IMG submission 144925) | Soil microbial communities from a riparian zone of the East river system, Colorado, United States - H1c2 | ecosystem: Environmental > Terrestrial > Soil > Riparian zone | place: USA: East River... | reverse complement strand
CCAGCTCCGCCGCCTCCCTCTGAACCCGGAGCGCCTCCGTCTCAATAAAGCGATCTACCGCCAAATGACACTAAAAATAGTTAAGCGAACAGACCAGGGCAACGCTCGCATGCGACCATAGTTCCATCCCATCGCACTGCGAGGAGTGGGTCATGCAGACGCTGCTTCAGGATCTCCGCTACGCAATACGACAGCTCTCGAAAAGTCCAGGCTTTACCTTCGCGGCAGTCATCTCCCTGGCTCTCGGTATCGGAGCGACGACTGCGGTCTTCAGCGTCATCTATGCGGCGTTGATCAATCCATACCCCTACAAAGCAGCGGATCGCATCGTTCGGCTCTCCATCAAGAGCAAGACAGGCGGCGACCAGACCGTCGACATAAATGGACCGCAGATTCGTGCCTTGCGGCAGTCCTCTGTCGTAGAGGACCTTATAGCGATGGACGGCTGGTCCTTGCCGTTGACCGGTGGCGACTTCCCCGAAGATGTGGAGACCATCTTCGTTACATCGAACGGCTTTGATTTTCTTGGCGAACCCCTCCTGCTGGGGCGCGGCATCCTGCCCTCCGACGCAGTCGATGGACAGGAGCCACAACCGGTGCTCGTACTCGGTTATAAGTTCTGGCAGCGGCATTTCAACGGAAATCCAGATGCGGTCGGCCAGACACTGCAACTGAATCGGAAGAGCTACAAAATCGTCGGCATCGCCGCTCCGCGCTTCACCTGGTACAGCGGAGATGTCTACCTGCCGCTTAAGGTATCGCAGGACCCGAACCTGACACACACCGTCGATCTCCGCATCAAACCGGGCGTAACCCGCGAAGCAGCCGGCGCGGCTCTTCAGCCACTGATGGAGCAGTTCGCTCATGAGATGCCAAAGCGCTTTCCCAAAGATTTTCAGGTAAGCCTCCAGGGACTGAACGACTGGGTGGTCAAAGGCATGGGGCGCACGCTGTATCTGCTCCTGGGCGGGGTGGCGCTGCTCCTCGCGATTGGGTGCGGCAACGTCTCTATCCTGTTGCTTGCGCGTGGCACGGCGCGGGAGCACGAGCTCGCCGTGCGAACCGCCATTGGAGCCGGTCGCGGACGGATCGTCCGCCAACTGCTCACCGAATCGCTTCTGCTCGCTATCACCGGAGCTGCGATGGGCGTCCTGTTGGCCTATGGCGCGGTTGCGGCCATGAGAACACTTCTGCCCCCCTACTCCTTCGCCCCGGAGGTCGCGATCGAGATCAGCCTGCCTGTACTCTTCTTCAGCGTCGGCATGGCGCTCTTGACCGGCATCCTCTTCGGGCTGTCGCCGGCGATACAGCTCTCACGACCGGAGCCGGGGAAGGCCCTTCAGTCAGGCATGCGCAGAATTGCCGGAAGCGTGCGAAGCCGCAGAGCGCATAGCATACTCATCTCCAGTCAGATCGCCCTGACGCTCTTGTTGCTCGCAGGGGCAGGTGCAGCCATAGAAGGCTTTATGCGTATGATCCACGCACCGCTCGGCTACGATCCGCACAATGTGATCTCCATCTGGATTCCGATCCCCGAGAATACGTTCACGAACTGGAGCAGCCGGTCAGCCTATTTCGAGCAGCTTCGGGAGAGGATCAACCAGGTCCCAGGTGTCACTGCGACAGCATTCGCACCCAACGCCACGCCACCACAGGCCGGCTCGAAGATGCCATTTGAAATCCTGGGCCTGCCTGGGCTTAGCCAGCGAACCGCGCTCATGAACCTGACAGGGCCGGAGTTTTTCTCCACCCTGCGGATTCCGCTTATGCAGGGACGAATATGGAGCAAGACGGAAGACCACAACGGCGCTCATCTCGTAGTCATCAATCAGGCCTTCGCTCGGCTTTACTTTCCGAATGGCGATGCCATAGGACACTCCATCAAGCTTCCCGGCTTGGAGAGTCGTCCGCCCATTCTCATCTCGGCTCCGGAGATTGCGAACTCCTGGTTACAGATCATTGGTGTAGTGGGGGATAGCCGGGACGATGGCCTGCGCAATCCTGTCCTCCCCGCGATCTTCATGCCCTGGACCCTGTATCTTACCCCGGGCACGCAGATTCTCGTTCGATCGAAGACGCCGCCGCTCGGGCTGCTGCGCGAGATCAGGCACGCACTGGCCACGGTAAACCCCGATCAACAGGCCGGGCGTGTTGTCTCCGATCTCGACAAATGGATCAGCGACCAGCAGGAGTGGCAGCAGGAACACCTGGTAGCCTGGCTCTTCGCATCCTTCGCGGTATTAGCTCTCAGCCTTGCGGCAGTCGGACTCTACAGTGCAGTCTCGTACTCGGTCGAACAGCGAACCAACGAGTTCGGGATACGCATGGCTCTCGGTGCGCAACGCGGGCATGTGCTTCGGATCGTCTTTGCTTCAATCGCAATGAGCGTCGGGGTCGGTGTGTTAGCTGGCATAGGACTCACTCTGGCCCTCAACACTCTTCTCTCAAGCGTGGTTGGCGGCAACCTGCGCGACCCCCTCCTGTTACCCGCAGGAGCTGTTCTGATGAGCCTGGTCTCTGCAATTGCCTGCTTTTTGCCGGCCCGACGAGCCTCTCATGTCGATCCCATGACCGCACTGCGCTGCGACTAGAGCAAATTTGCTGCAGGTGTATAGCGAGGCATGGGTCTCATGGCCGTTTTTTGCCAGGAAAAACGGCGCTCTTCAGAATCCTTCCGCGTCACAGTAACAGAAAATTTTCTCTAAGCTAAGCCGACAGCATCTTCTGTATCCGCCTGTCGCCGGCATCGATCTTCATACATGCAAGCGACGTACTCTGTACCCGAACCACAGGCAATCCAACCGCAATCATCTCCACAAGCCACTGCAAAACACCCGGGTGATACTTATCGCAGTCGTGCCACATAAAAGTACTCTCCCCTTTCGCCATCGCGAAACAGCGCATCGTGTCGCTTCGGGCATACTCGTAGGTATGTGATCCATCCACAAGAAAAAGCGTCACGGCATCCCGGATAACACTGTAGTCATAGGTTGCGGTGTCGCCCTGGTGCTGCACAATCTTCTCTTCCAGCTGAGTTCCCCGGAACGATCTTCCCAACTTCCGCCCCTGAATCAGATGCAGATCATCGACCGGCTTCCCTTCCACCAGAGCGCTCGCTTCGGAATCATCTTCCGGCAGATCGATCGTATGGATGCGCGCTTCGGGAAGATTCAACGCGAGATTCGCCGTCGTCGAACCGAAATACGTCCCAAATTCAAGCACCGCTTGGGGATTCTGCTTCTTTGCCAAAACGAGAATAGCGAGGAGGTCGCGCAACGGAGTTGCCCCATCCGTATCGACGAAGCGCAGATCGAGTGTCACCTGTTCTGGTACTCCCCCCAGAGTCTCAAGCAACACCTCCGGAACGCGGTCCAGCATCTTGCTGCAGGTACCGTGCTTTATCGGAGAAAATGGCGATACCGCCCGGTAGGTATCGTCCAGGCTCTGCAGCCCTTCTTTTACACCACCCAGCGACATTCGGATAAGGCTCGCAAGGCTCACTGACAATGCAGCCTTACCCGTTCGATACAAGAGATTCGCATTTTCCGGCATGCGAGCCACCTTTACGCGAATAAAAAGCTGGAGCTGTTGCATCGCTGCCAGCCTTCTACTCCTGAATTCCCTTCGACCGAAATCAAACCCCGGCTGTGCTTCACACTGTAGCTGAAGTAGACGAGCCATGCCAAGAGCCAGCAAGACAATCAACCCGGACCCCGTCTTCGCCCTGCACAGTGGGTTCCATCCCCACAGGCTGCCTATCGGTACCGAACACAAACCCGGATGACGCAGCTTTATTTCTCATCACGTTTAGTTCTGTAAATTCTTTTGCTGATAATCGAAGAGGAAGTGGCGCTCCCCTGTAGATTTTTTGTGCCGATGAGAAGTTCAAATGGTGGGATCGTTCCATCCTTATTGGCGATGGAGTTGAGCCAATCCGCGAAATCGTGATTGCTAAAAATGAAGTTGGCGGCAGACTGCGTTCCCGACATCCATAAACCACTGAGGGCGAGGACCATGCCCTGACCGCTGGGGTTGGGGAGATAGGCTACGTCTCCGAAGACGATAGAGGCACCCAGATTCCCCGATCCTTGGGAGGGTAAGTATTGCTGCTGTTCTCCTGCGAGCGGATGTCGGTTAAGGAAATAAAATTTTGCATTGCCGCTCGTCTGGAGGAGGAAGGTCATCGACGGCTCGATGAGCGAAATCCAGGGATTGGCCTGTCTTGAACCTATAAGGATGAGGTTGGAGGCGTTCGCGTCGGAGGGCCGAAGATCGCGGGCGAAGACCGTCTCCGCATGTTCGTGGCTCCACTGGGGGAGATGTGAAAGCTGCGACGAGATGCCAAGGTCGACGAAGCTGGTGTAACGGCGAGCGGCGAGGTCGACAGTAAGGGCGCGCGAAGCGGTGGATGGGATGTTGGCCTGTTCGTTGGCGTCGCGATAACCACCGTTAATGTAGGCGGCGAGGGTGATCTCGTGGCCGGTAACGGTCTCGTAGAGCACGAGGCCGCTGTCGCCGGGGACAATGAGGGTACGCCCATTTACAGGGAAAAGAGTGCTCCAGAACCGACGCTCAACCTCTGTTTGTTTCGTGCGGGATAAGTCGGATCGCAGGTCGGCATCTCGCCGGAGATGAAGGAAGACGGCGACCGCTATCACGGCGACAACGAGGCCGCAAAGAAAAGGATTGATCCATGCCCTGCGGGAAGACTTCTCTGGAAGTGACCCCGCCGGCGAAGGGCTGAGATCCGCTTGAATAACAGGAGCCAACTCAACGCGCTGGGTTAATTCCGTGACGGGAGTTGCCGCTGTTTCCAGAGCGTAAAAGTGGGGGACGTACCCACCGCGTGGAACTTCGATCCGCAGAGTCTCGTGGGCGCCTTCGCTGCCAAAGTAGAGTTCGAGACGTTGCCGCAGGCGGGTTGCATGAGAGCGCACGATTCCGTCTACGGCTGGATCGTAGTTGGGGGAGCGGCCGAAGACATCGACACCGATGCGCTGTTCGTTGATCTCGTCGGAGCGGCCTGCGACCGTCATCTTGCAGACATAAAGCAGGAGCTTTGGCATCTGCTCTGACTTCGCGAAGGTTGCCGACCTGGCAATGCGACGCGCAAGTTCCCACCGTTCATCTCGTATATGTTGCCTGGGTTCTCGTTCGGCGCTTTCCAGTGTGGTGGACATTTCGTCTGGCTTTAGTAGAGACGAACTGCGTGAACAGAATGTTACGCACGCCGTTGCAACAGTTGCAACGAGGCTTCGTAAACGCAAAGTAAATCATTCATCTGGCAATGCTTGTGCCGTGTTGCGCGGTTTCACTGTGAAACACCGGCGCGGAGTGTGCCGATGGCAACCTACAGTACGGTTAGTTCGAAGGCAACTCGTTTCTCCCTATACAAAACACGCTCCATCAGCTCCTAAATTGACTTAGAGGATGGCCATGCTTCGCTTACGTTTCATCTGTCCGATTATTTTTCTCTTCTTCCTTGTTGGGCCGGGGCGAGTCTTTGCCCAGGCTGTGAACGCAACGATGGCCGGTATTGTGCACGACCAGACCGGAGCCACAATTGCCGGGGCGCAGGTAACGGTGACGAACATTGAGACAAACATCTCGCATACGGCAACGACAAACCAGAGCGGACAATATACGGTGCTGAATCTGCCAGCGGCCAGTTACAAGCTGGAGGTGGATGCGAAGGGGTTTGGCCACTATGTGCAGACCGGCATCACGCTGGACGTGGGCCAGAAGGCGACTCAGGACATTGCGCTGCAACTGGGCTCGGCGAACAGCACGGTCACGGTGGCCGCGGACACGAATACGATCCAGACGACAGATGCGACGCTGAGCGATGTGGTGACGGGCAAGTCGATACGCGACTTGCCGTTGAACTCGCGCAACCCGTACTCGCTGATTGCGCTGACAGCGGGTTTCTCTGGTTCAGTCGGCAACAACTATAACTCGGTCGGCTACTCGATTAATGGATCACGTCAGGGCTATACAGACGTTCTGGTAGATGGAATTCCCGGCGGGTTCCCAACGGTCAATGGCAACTCCGGCGTTGGCGTGTTTCCTTCCGTGGACGCGATCAATGAGTTCCGCGTACTGGGGCAGAACTACGCCGCCGAGTTTGGCCACAGCCTTGGCGGTATTTTGAATACGGCGTTCAAGAGCGGAAGCAATACCTTCCATGGGACGTTGTACGAATTCGCACGCAACTCTGCCCTGGATGCGAACGATTTCTTCTCGAACCGCAATGGGAAGCCACTCCCGAGTTTTCAACGCAACCAGTTTGGCGGTGTGCTCTCTGGTCCAATCCAGCATGACAAGATGTTCTTCCTTGTATCTGCGGAGCTGCTTCGTCAGAGCAGCTTCATTTCGACAACGACGACAGTGCCGACGCTGCTGCAGCGACAGGGAGACTTCTCGCAAACCTTTACCTCGACCGGAACACAGGTGAAAATCTTCGACCCGTTTACGACGCGGGCAAATCCCGCTGGAAATGGATATGTACGCGCGCAGTTTACCAACAATGTGATTCCGACGAGCCGCATCAACCCGGTTGCGCTCAAGGTAATGCAGTATTACCCCGCGCCGAACGTTGCGGGGAATTCGCTGACTGGTGCGAATAATTTCTTTGCTACGAGCACCGAAGATAACCGTATTGATAGCTGGGATGTTCGTGTCGACCGTACGCTGGGGCATAACCAAACGGTCTTTGGGCGCTACTCCGACCGCTTTTATGACGACACACCGCAGCCGTTCTTCCCTGCAGCCATCAGCAAGGCTGAGAGCCGCATTGAGCAGCGCGATTGGATGCGGAATGCCGTTGTTGGCTACACGATCGCACCGACGGCGCACATATTGTATGACGCGCGGCTTGGCTTCTCCCGCGCGCTGTACGACTACCTCAATGCGGGCCTCGGCTTTCAGGCCGATCAGTTGGGACTGCCTTCGTCGCTGGTGACCGGTGGCGGCTTGCCGGTCTTTCCAGTGTTTACAGCGAGCAGCTATGTGCAGCTTGGCAACCCTGACAACCGGCACAACGCCTTCATGACGTACAGCCTGCTGCAGAGTCTGACATGGATTCGTGGCAATCACACGATCAAGGCGGGGCTTGATGCCCGTATGATCCGCGTCAACGATCGAGAGACGCGCGATACCTCAGGTAGCTTCAGCTTCAACTCTGGCTTTACGCAAGGGCCAGATCCGAATACGGCCAGCGTCGCGGCCGGCAACAGCATCGCATCGTTGCTGCTTGGTACCGGCACGGGCGACCTGATTCAAAACTTCAAGGATGTGGCCTCGCAGAGCTTCTATTACGGCGCATACATCCAGGACGATTGGCGGGCAACGCCGAAGCTGACCCTGAGCATCGGGCTTCGCTATGATCTCGATACGCCGCGCACGGACCGCTATAACCGCATCAACTACTTCGACCCAACGGCTCCTTCCCCGCTCGCTGCTGCTTCAGGCATCTCGGGATTGCAAGGTGGATTAGTGTTTGTGGGTGTGAATGGCCGCAGCCGTCACCAGTTCAACTATGACGCCAACAATCTTGCACCTCGATTCGGGCTGGCCTATTCACTCGATTCAAAGACGGTGATTCATGGTGCCTTCGGTATCGTGTATGGGCCGTCGCCACAAGCCGCTGCAGGGACGGTTGGGCCGTTCGGCTTTCGTGTCCAGAATACGTGGGTAAGTTCGCTGGACGGTATTACCCCATACAACACGCTGGATAATCCCTTCCCTGGCGGATTTCAGCCGGTGCCTGGAGCAGCCCAGGGGCTTGCGACCGGTGTGGGTGGACAGATTGAAGGCTTCCTGCACACGACAGTGTCTCCCTATGTAGAGCAGTATGCGGTGAACATTGAGCGAGAACTGCCGGGCGATTCGCATATTCATGTGGGCTATGCCGGCAATCATGGATTGAAGTTACAGCAGAGCCGAGAGGGTGGCATCGACTTTGACCAGTTGCCGACGTCCGCGTTATCCCTTGGATCGAAGCTGAATGACCTGGTGGCCAATCCGTTCTACGGAGTGATTACGAGCGGAACGCTTGCGGCTGCAAAAGTAAGCCGTGGTCAGTTGCTGAAGCCGTATCCACAGTTCACCAGCGTGCTTCCGCTGTTTCTGCCGGGAGGCCAAACGAAGTATGACGCGCTTCAAGTCAAATATGACAAGCGGCTTGGCCTAGGTCTGCAAATGAATGCTTCGTATGTGTTCTCGAAGACCTACGACACCAACTCGACGCACCAGGACAGTTACAATCCTTCCGCGGACTATGCCGTTGCCTCGCAGCACACGCCGCACCGCCTGGTCGCCGGGTATATCTACCAGCTTCCAGTGGGCCGTGGACGAACGTTTGGCGGTCAGATGTCGCGTCCGCTGGAGGCATTGATTGGGGGATGGCAGGTGAACGGCATTACAACCCTCCAGAGCGGCAACCCCCTGCAGATAACGGCGAGCAATGTATCGGGACTTGGAAATCCGATAGAATATGCGAACTATGACGGCATGAATCCGGCACTCTCTGGTGATATCCACAATCGCTTGACTCGCTCCTTCAACACGGCGGCGTTCTCGCAGCCAGCGGCATACACGCTGGGAACCGCTCCGGCGTATATCTCACGATTACTCTCTCCACGGCTGATCACGACTGACTTCTCGGCCTTCAAAGAGTTCCATCCATACCGTGAGATGGCTGTGCAGTTGCGTGGTGAGGCGTTCAATGCGTTCAACCATGTGCAGTTCGGATCGCCGAATACCAGCGTTAACTCTACGAGCTTCGGTCAGATTACATCACAGGCCAACAGTCCGCGGCAGTTACAATTTGGAGCGAAGCTGCTCTTCTAACGCACTTGAACCGCGACAGGCTGAACGAGTGCCAGCCCTGTCGCAAGCTTATTTTCTTACTGAAGAAGGACATTGCATGCGATCGAATCTCTCATTAGCTGGCTTGACTACTACCGCGATCGCCTTTGCCGGGCTTGCGTGCTTTAGCGGTCATGCGCAGGGTACGGTGCGTAAACCGAAGGTTGTTGTAATCAGCCTGGACGCGTTCGGCGCGGAGACTCTCCACGACCCGTATCTACCTGCGCCAACACTTCATTGGTTGATGAAGACTGGTTCCTATGCGACTGCGATGCGGCCGATCAATCCGACCGTGACGTGGCCGAATCACACAGCGATGATCTCTGGTGTAAACGCGAGCCAGCATCATGTTGTTGTGAACGGATTGATTGTGAACCAGCGGACCGGAAAGCCAGGTGTGGATGCGAACGCTCCGAAGTCCAAACTGGTTGCGGTGTCTACGGTTTATGATGCAGCGCATGATTCGGGACTTACCTCTGCCGAGGTGGACTGGGTTGCAATTACGAACGCTGAGAGCATCGACTGGCGTTTTTCAGAACGGCCCAACCCTGATGGGCCCATTGAGCAGGACCTCATCGAACAGGGACTTGTCAGCCGGGATGAGCTTGCTCACTTCGGCAAGCCTTCGCAGGCATGGCGTGACCGGCTATACACGCGTGCGGCAGTCGACATCATTCAGAAGCATCACCCCGATCTGCTCTTGTTGCATCTGCTGGCACTTGATGGAATTGAGCACAAGACTGGATTTGGCAATGACTCCGGGCGCAATACGATCGCGTTTCTCGACGACCGCGTGAAGGAGGTTGTCGATGCTGTTCGCGAAGCTGGAGACATGGACCGCACAACGTTTCTGATCGTTTCAGACCACGGCCAGCAGAGCGTGCACAAGCAGGTGCATGTTGGCGTTTTCTTGAGGCAGGCTGGACTTGAGGATGCCAACTCGCCAAATACTACGTTTGGTCTGCATGATGGCGGCTTTGCGCTTCTGTACCAGAAGAATGCTACGGCTGCATCGACCGCGGCACTCAAGAAGTTGCTTGAAGACAAGCCTGGCGTTCGGGCGGCGCTTACTCCGGAGGAAGCGGCGAAGGATGGTTGGCCCACTCCGGCGCAGACCGACCAGGCACCGGATCTTCTTCTCTATGCTGCTGACGATTACGCATTCGCTCCGGGAGACACGGGCGAGTTTGTGACCGAGACGAAGGAGATTGGCACACACGGCTATCCGAACACCAATCCGCTGATGCAGTCGATCTTTATCGCTTCGGGTGCGGGTGTCCAGGCGAAGGGGCAGATCCAGGCTTTTCCGAATGTGGACGTTGCTCCAACAATTGCTCAACTGCTCCATATTCATTTTTATGAAGTAGACGGCAAAGCTCTTAGCGCTATCTTGAAATGAATCGACATGTTCGCTGCTTATAGAAGCGAAGTACCTGGCCTGACGGCCGATCCCACTACGCGTGGGGCGGTCACTTCGTGACATGTATACCCCTTCGGGTCGAATCTCCCGCCGACCATCGGGAGGCAGTAGGCGAAGCCGGTATACCCCCCACGAAGTGGGCGCCGCCCGCGCAGGGCGCTCTTTATCAAAAGAATAGGTCGATAAGATGATTCAAACAGTTCGCCTTGGAAGGATCCAGTTCGGCCTGATGAAATGGCAGGTATATCCGTTTGGAATACGTTCCAGGTAGTCCTGGTGCTCTGTCTCGGCCTCCCAGAATGCACCCTCCGGCGCCACTTCGGTCACCACCCTGCCGGGCCATAGCCCCGAGGCATCAACGTCGGCGATTGTCTCCTCTGCAATCTGCTTCTGTTCGTCCGTCGTATAGAAAATCGCCGAACGATAACTTGTCCCCATATCGTTTCCCTGACGGTTCGACGTCGTCGGATCATGGATCTGGAAGAACAACTCCAGAAGTCGGCGATAGGTCAGTTGCCGAGGGTCGAAGACAACTTCAATTGCTTCGGCATGACCTTCGTGATTGCGATAGGTCGCATTCCGTACGTCACCACCCGTATATCCGACCCGCGTTGAAACCACGCCCGGGTAGCGACGCAACAGATCTTGCATCCCCCAAAAACAGCCACCGGCAAGAATCGCTCGCTCGTTCGATGAGG
>Ga0193753_10003822_pt1 | contig 10987 bp, 8 predicted proteins | sample H1c2metaG_FD_144925 | JGI IMG/M metagenome (GOLD analysis project Ga0193753, IMG submission 144925) | Soil microbial communities from a riparian zone of the East river system, Colorado, United States - H1c2 | ecosystem: Environmental > Terrestrial > Soil > Riparian zone | place: USA: East River... | reverse complement strand
TCCCCGCGCGCTTTCACGCGGCGAACCTCGCAGTGCATGCCGGTGCTGCGTAACTTCGATTCGAAACTCGGACTCGCGTACGCCGACCACGCGACTAGCACGCCTTTCGGCAGCAACGTGCGGCGCAACCGCTCTACGCTAGTTGCACTGTACAAGCTCGCATTGCTCGCGGTCGTGAACGCGTCAGGCCCGTTGTCGACGTCCATCAGCACGACATCCCAGCGATCTGGAGTCAAAAGCGTGCGCACATCGCCCTCATGAACGCGAACCCGGCGATCCTTCAACGGATGTCGCGCCAAATGCCCGAGCACACCCCGTGAATACGCGACGATACACGGCAGCAGCTCCGCGACCGTGACCTGCGCCCCGGGCCCGAACACATCCAACGCAGCGCGCAACGTGAAACCCATGCCGAGCCCACCGACCAGTACCTTCGGTCGAGTATGCCGGCCCAGCACTTCCGCTGCGACCTGGGCCATCGCTTGCTCCGAGCCAAACGTCGCGCTCGTCATCAACGGCACGCCACCGACGCGAATCACGTAATGCCCAGCTTCGCGCACCAAATGCAGCGCCTGCCCATCTGGAGTGGTCGTCGTGTCCAAGACCTCACGTCGAAGCATCGGCGAACCCTGCACGTGCGCGCGCCGGCAGGCCAGCAAAAACGCGCCTGACCCACGCTGAACGGACCACTCGATCCGCGAGCCGCGAGCGCTGCGGGATGAACATCGATTTGATTCGTTTCGTGCACTTCGGTTGCGTATAAGTGGGATCGAACACTCGACTGGCATTTGTTTGCACGAAGGTAGGGGCAACTCATCGTGCAGCGAGGTTCGGAGCGATGCGTCCGCAGATTCGCTGACGTGCGTGTTCCAGCGCACAAACTTCGTTCAGTAATACGAAAGTATGAAACTCGGCCTACGAGCGCACGGAGTCGGTCGCATCGAAGGCCGAACTGGATGCGTGAGCTTGGATTGCTCACGCAGTTGATCACACAAGCCTCGAAATGAATCGACAGTTTGGTGCATGCTACGGCGAGTGGACGCCTCGAGGACAACCATGACCGACACGAGTTCAATCGTGTTCGTAGTCGACGACGACGCATCGGTTCGCGCAGCGATCGCAAACTTGCTTCGCTCGGTCGGACTATCGGTCGAGTGCTTTGCATCGGCGAACGAGTTCATGAAGGTCGTAGTGAAAGACCGTCCGGCATGCCTCATCCTCGATGTTCGTCTGCCGGGAACGAGTGGTCTCGACTTGCAGCGGGAGCTGGCGGAGCTAGGCAGTTGGCTCCCGATCGTTTTTCTCACCGGTCACGCTGATATTCCGATGACCGTGCGCGCGATGAAAGCTGGCGCACTCGAGTTCCTGACGAAACCGTTTCGCGACCAGGATCTGCTGAAGGCGATCTGGTCTGCGCTCGAACGCGCGCAAACAGCGCGCGAAGCACGTGCGCAAGATGAAGAGTTGCGTCGCCGCGTCGCCCATCTGACACAGCGAGAGCGCGAGGTGTTCGCACTCGTAGTCGAAGGTCGACTAAACAAACAAGTCGCGGGCGTGCTCGGAATCACCGAGGTCACGGTCAAGATTCACCGCGCACGCGTGATGCAAAAGATGCAAGCGGGCTCACTCGCAGACCTGGTCCGGATGGCTAGTCGTTTGGATCTACCGACGTTGCGTCGCACTTGATCCGCGTGCTCCCGCGTTGACGAGCTCATTGTCACGCCACCGTGGAGCTCGCGCGCGTAAACGGTAACCGCAGCGTGAACGCTGCGCCCTTTCCAGGAATGCTCCAGACCGTCACATCTCCCCCGTGTCCGCGCGCGATGTTGCGGACGAGCCACAAACCCAGCCCGAGACCACTGACACCCTGCATCGGAATGCGCTCGAAGCGTTCGAAGATGCGTTCGCTGTCTTCAGGTCGGACCCCGATGCCCTGATCCGACACGCGCACGAACGCGTGTCTCTCTCGCGCTCCGACGCTGATTTCGACTGGTTTTCCCGCTCCGTACTTGATCGCATTGCTCAGAAGGTTGCTGATCGCCATTCGCAGTTGCACCGCGTCCCAATGGCCCGAGACGGCGATTGGCGCCAAAAGGGAGCAGTCACAGCGCGCAGAGCGTAGTGCTTCCGCATCGCTCTGCACCGCTTCGATGACGAGCGCTCGCAAGTCCACGACGTGTTGGCTCGCAACCGGCGGCTGTTGTGCCAACCGCACTTCGAGCAGTCGCTCGACGATCTGTTGGAGCGCGCGCAACGCACGCGCTTGGCACTCCAGGCGATCTTGCAACCAGGTGTGCGAAAGCTCGACCGAGCTCAAGTGCGCCTTGTTGAGAATGACTTCAGTGTTCAGCACGAGCGCGTGCAACCGGCCTCGCAACTCGTGTGCGAGTATGATCAGACGTTGATCTTCCTGCCCGGAGCGTGAGTCCGAAGCGAACCCCGCTCCAACTTCGACGGATTCGACTGGACCGGACTCGATTGGCCTTGTTGCAGCACTCATCGCTTCTTCTCCGAGCGGGTGATTCAGACTGCTGCTGCAAGCCATGCGCCAGGTTTACGAACCTGTGACGAAGTTACCCCAGACCTTGCAGGGTCTCCGATCCATCGTCGCGAATAGCGACAGCGGTGAAGCACCAGCAATCGGTCTGTCCGATCCGTGGACGTTTCGGACGGGCACAGGCGCTGCCGCATCGAGAAGCTGCGGTGCCGCGCGCGCTCGAGCGCATGGCGCGCGCTTTGCTCCCTAGCCGAGCTGGAGGAAGCGCCCTCGTTGCAAACCATTCGAGTGGCGTTCGTTCAGACTCGCACACCACCTCAGGAGAGCATCATGGCAGACCGAGCAGCGATTCAATCTGAAGAGTCGAAAGCTACCGGGAAGAACAAACAACAAAGCTCAAAGCAAGAAACCCTCGCTCCCGCACCGGCACCAAACGTCTTCGGCTGGACCAGCCCATTCGGCTTGATGCGGGTGTTCATGGATGACCTCGATCGCTTGGTCGGAGGCTTCGCCCTTCCGGGCACGGACCCGAACACGTCGTCGTCGCTCAACGCGGCGCCGAGCACGGGCACGCCGTGGGTCCCGCCGATCGAGGTATTCGAGCGCGACGGCAAGTTCGTCATCCGCGCTGACGTGCCTGGAACGGACCGCGAGCAGATCGACGTCGAGGTCGACGATGATCGGGTCGTGCTCTCGGGTGAACGCGTCGACGAGCGCGAGGAGAACACCTCGTCGTTCTATCGGAGAGAGCGCACCTATGGGCGCTTTCAGCGCGCAATCCCCCTACCCGATGGCGTCGATGCCTCGCAAGCCACGGCCACGTTCAACAACGGCGTGCTCGAAATCGGTATGCCGATCACCGACCGCCCGGGAACACGCAAGCTCGAGATCCAGCAGGGCACCGGAGACACGTCTGCGAAGACCGAGGGGTCGCAGTCAGCGAGCTCGTCCAAGCCGGAGGCTCAGACGCATTGAGCTGTGCTCATCGATGCACCTGCGAAGTGACCGAAGTGACGGCCTAACAGGAGAACCGACATGACGACTGCAACCACCGAACCTTCGACCTCGACCGGCGCGAGCTCGGGCCGTCGAGCCAAAGGTATCGAAGCCGTCGCAAACGACATCGTGTCGAACCTGATCACCGCCCGACCGAAACTGGAGCCGACGAACCTCGAGGACGACCTCGAGGATGCGTTGATACGGAGCGTCACGCTGGATGCCAGGCATCACGTCAGTCGACAATCGGTTTCAGATCTCATTCAGCGACTAAAGCGAGTTGGCTGTAGCGCAAGCAGCGACAGCAGCCGAGTTCGCAATCCGCGTCTGCACCACCGGCTGCGGCCTCACGGGCCGGTGGTGCGGGCGCACTTCCAACGTCGTGCCAACCCATCACGAGGAGAACGTTCATGCGAATCGCAGTCGTAGACATGGAGACTTTGGCGTCGAACTGGGGTGCTGTGCTCTTTCGAGGTTTAGTTACAGTTGGATTTGGCATCGTCACACTACTCGCGCCCGGTATTTCCCTTGCCGCACTCGTACTGGCCTTTGGAGTCTTTTCGTTCGCCGACGGTGTGCTTGCTCTGATCAGCGCACTACGCCGCCGCGGCCAGCAAGCACCGTGGTGGATGCTGGTCTTGCAAGGTGTCGCCGGCATTGCGGCAGGTGTCGTTACACTGTTTTGGCCTGGAATAACGGCGATGGTATTGGTGTTCCTGATCGCTGCCTGGGCGCTCGTCACGGGCGCGTTCCAGATTGCGACGGCCATTCGGTTGCGCAAAACCATCCGTGGTGAGTGGCTGCTGATCCTGAGCGGAGCGCTATCGGTCGCTCTCGGTATCGTACTTGCGTTGTTTCCCGGACCGGGCGCGCTCGGTCTGGTGATCTGGATCGGAGCATACGCACTAGTGTCGGGCGTACTTATCGTCGCACTTTCGGTTCGATTGCGATCGTGGGCGAAAACGCATGAGCCACACGCAAGCTCGCCTCCGAGTGTCGCCGTTGCACCGTAGTGCTCCGTGGGGAACGCATTTGTGCGATTAGACCTTCGGATGACATTCTCAGTCTTTGCGGCGCCCGCTTGTAAGAGTATGGTTGCCCGCGAGTGCATGTTTCGCGTTCTGCGAGCGCATGCACTCGGCCCCCGCAGTTTCGGCGAGGTGCCTGCACGCTTCTGTGCAACTCGGAGATGGCTCCAAGGAGTGTCCAAGCGACATGTCCATTCCCGAGGAATCTCTCGAGGGGTTCCACCAACTGCAAGCGTGCGTCGACCATCTCGCGCTCGTCGCTAGTCTGCCCGCACTTTGGACCGGCCGAGAACCTTCTTACGTATTGGAGAAGTTGCTCGAAGCTTTGCTCGGCATTCTGAGCTTGGAGTTCGCTTACGCACGGCTTCGGCCGGTCGCGAATGAACGCGAAATCGATATCGCACGCATCGGGCCATCCGCCGGTGCCAGTGCGGATGTCGATGCACTGCGCCGATCGCTTGCGGCTTGGACTGGCCCCGGTACGTCTCCCGCGCTGCGCTCTTTCCCAAATCCAGTCGGCGACGGGAACGTCCGGGCGGCGACGCTGCCGCTCGGGATCGCGGATGAGATGGGTGTGGTCGTCGCCGCATCGACGCGCACTGATTTCCCCACCCCAACCGAAATGTTGCTGTTGCAGTTGGCGACTGGCCAAGCCACGGCAGGTTTACACGCTGCCTTGCGCATGACAGAGCAGCGAAATGCCGCACATGAGGTCGATAAGCGCGTCGCGGAGCGAACGGCAGGAATGACGTCGGAGATCGACGCGCTGCGCAGGGCGATCGGCAAGCGTGAGCGGTCCGACGAAGAGCATTGGATGCTTGCCTCACTCGTAGAGAACAGCAAGGACTTCATTGGATTTGCATCGCTCGGCGGGCGCGTGTTGTTCGTCAACCCGGCAGGCCAGAAGCTGGTGGGTTTGACGAGCGATGACGACGCTCGTTCGAAGACGCTCTACGACTTCGTCGTCGGTGAAGAGCGCGAGAAGCTCGCGGAAGTGGTCGAGGTCGTCATGCGCGAATCGACCTGGGACGGCGAGACGCAGTTTCGCAACTTTCACACCGGCGAAATCGTGCCGATGCTGCAGCACCTGTTCTTGATCCGAGTGCCGGGAGGTGAGCGTCCGGTCGCACTCGCGACGATCGCGGTAGACATCTCGCAACGATCGGGTCATGGCGGCGAGCTCGTTGCGCTGAAAAATGAGCTCGCTACCGAGCTCGCCGCCATGACCCGATTGCACGAGTTCGGATCACTGCTGCTGACGAGCGACGAGGTCGAGACGGTGTTCGAAGCGGCCCTGGATGCGACCATGTCGCTGCAAGGCGCCGACATGGGGTTGGCTCAGCTCTACACCGAGCGCGACGAATCGTTGGCGATCGTCGCGCATCGCGGCTTGAGCGCGGAGTTCCGAAAGATCGTCACCGGTCCGGTTGACGGCAGAGCCCCTTGCGGTCGGGCGATTCTCGAGCGCCGGCGCATCGTGATCGATGACGTGGACTTGGACCCAAGGCTCGGTGCGCTTCGAGCGGCAGCTCACGATGCCGGTTTTCGTGCGGTTCAATCCACGCCACTATTCAGTCGCGAGGGGAAACCCGTCGGCGCGATCACGACCTATTTCCGCAAGCCCCACCGGCCCTCGGACCGCGACCTTCGTTTGACGGACCTCTACGCGCGACAAGCGGCCGCGATGATCGAGCGGAACCGAACCGAGCAAGCGTTCCAACGCAGCGAGTTCTATCTAGCCGAAGGTGAGAAAATCAGTCACACCGGCAGCTGGAGCTTCGATGTCACGATCTTCGACATCTTTTCGTCGCGCGAAAACCTCCGGCTATTCGGCTTGAACCCCGACCGGGATCGCCCGAGCTACCTCGACTACTACGCCCTGATGCATCCGGAGGATCGCGAGGAAGTCCAGGAGCAGTTCGAGCGCGCTGTCGCAGATCGCACCAACTTCAACCACCAGTACCGGATCATCTGGCCGGACCAGACGATACGCTTCGTCCACGGTCAAGCCCGCCCGCTATTCGACTCGAACGGGAAGCTGATCGAATTCGTGGGCACGAACACCGATGTCACCGCGCGCAAGCAGGCGGAAGAAGCATTGCGTCGGGCTCAGAGCGAGTTGGCGCACCTCAATCGCGCGATGACGATGGGTGAGTTGACCGCGTCGATCGCCCACGAGATCAGTCAGCCTCTGACGGCCGTCGTGGCCAATGCTCAGGCGTGCGTGCGCTGGTTGTCGGCAAATCCGGCAAATATTCGCGAAGCGACGAGCTCGGCCGAATCCATCGCGCGGGATGCGATGCGAGCGACCGACGTGGTGGCCCGCATTCGGGCGCTTCTCGTGCGTGCAGACCCGGTCAAAACCAATTTGCCGCTGGACGACGTCCTACTCGAGGTCGTTAGCCTCGTCCAAAGCCAAGCGCGAACGCACGGTGTCGCGGTGCGGCTCTCACTCGCAAGCGACCTGCCGCTCGTGTGGGGCGATCGCGTTCAAGTGCAGCAAGTGGTCTTGAACCTCGTGATCAACGCGATCGAAGCCATGCGTGCATTCACAGGCCGGCCGCGCGAGCTCGAGATCACGGCACAGCGGTTCGACGCCCGCCAAGTCCATGTCCTCGTGCGCGACTCGGGTCCGGGTTTGGACTCGACGCATCGAGACCGCATCTTCGATTCGTTTTACACGACAAAGACGCAAGGCATGGGGATGGGGCTGGCGATCAGCCGGTCGATCGTGCGCGCGCACGGCGGGCAGCTGTGGGCGACGGGCAATCCAGAAGGTGGCGAGACCTTTCACTGCACGTTTCCGATGGCCGAGTCGCCTGCGACCGTGGTTTAGGCACGCGTCGCACCCATTCGTGGCCAGACCTTGGTGGAAGTTGTGTCAGGTGATTCCTGCGAATTCATCAGACCCAACGGTCATCGTCTCGTCAGGAATGGGACAGGATCGGCGTACACAGGCGACCTAAGGTTTCCTCCACTCTGGAGGGCAAACATCGATGGGAACCTTCGTGACCTTGCGTCGTATGCGACTGGATTTCGTGTTGGCGTGGCTCGTCGTCGGCAGCGCGTTCCCAGGCTGCCGCGAAACCCAAGTCCTCGGACCTGCGCCGACTGGACTTGCCGCGGGTACGGGTGCCGCTGCGAGCGGCGTCGGGATGGCGGGCTCCGCCGCGCCGGTTACGGTCACGAAGATCGATCGCAGCACACTCGTCGACGTGGGGGTGGATAAGCCGCTCGACTACGGCGACCCGCGGATGTGGTTGTGCCGGCCGGGGAACGATCCGGACGAGTGCGACGCAAACCTCGATGCGACCGAGCTCTCACCCGACGGAACGATGAAGGTCGTTCCGCACGAAAAAGCTGCAACCCCCGAGTTCGACTGCTTTTACGTGTATCCGACGGTGAAGCTCACGAGCGCCGGACCGATGACTGATTTTTCGAACATCGCGATCACGCTCGATCCGCTGTTGTCGCACGCGGCGCGCTTCAATCAGCTGTGTCGCGTGTACGCGCCGCTGTATCGGCAAAACGGGGTCGTGCCGGGTGCGGGCGGCGCACCGACGGAAGGCGGTAGCTTCTCGCTCGGCCTCGACGACGTTCGGAACGCCTTCAAATATTATCTCGAGCACCTCAACAACGGTCGCAAGTTCGTGTTGATGGGTCACTCGCAGGGAACCGGCATGCTGACTGCGATGATGGCGCAGGACGTCGACCCGGTCCCGGCGGTCCGTGCCGGCTTGATCTCGGCATTGCTCATCGGTGGCGGGATCGCGGTGCCGACCGGCGCAGCCGTGGGCGGCACGTACAAGAACATTCCGATCTGCACCGCTCCGAGTCAGATCGGCTGCGTCGTGAGCTACGTGAGCTTCTCGCAAGAAGTTCCGCCGAGTGCGACTTCGACATTTGGTAAGGCTCCAGGAGAAGGTCAGATGGCGGCGTGCACCGAGCCTGCGACGCTCGCAGCGAGACCGGGACAGAACTACAAAGGCAGTTACATCCGGATGAACCGCGTGAACAAGACGTTCGACCCGCAGGGGGTCGACCTGCTGCCCGCGGGAATTCAGACGCCATTCGTGCTGTATCGCGACGTTCTGCGCGGCGAGTGCAAAAACGCTGCTGGCTTCAGTTATCTCGAGATCTCGCTCCACATGTTGGCGGGCGACCTGCGGCCACCGCCGCCGTATCGCTTCCCGACGGTCGAAGCTTCGCTCGGATTGCACATCGTCGACTACAATCTGGAGCTCGACGACTTGATCGAGACCGTGCGGTTGCAAGCAGCAGCTGCGCTGCACCGCTGACGGTTACTCGCGCTCGGGCAGCGACAAGTCGACCGACGTGTCGCTCGCCGTGCTCGCCGAGTCGGTCGCCATCTCTCGATAGCGAACGGGAGTTTGACCTGTCCAGCGCTTGAACGCGCGATGAAAGCCCTGCACGTGCGAGAAGCCGAGCAGCGAGGTGATCTCGCTGAGAGACAAGCTGCGCCTCGTGACGAGGCGCAGCCCGAGCTCGCGACGCAGATCATCGAGCTGCAGTGTAAAGCTCGTACCTTCCGCTTCGAGCTGTCGCACGAGTGTCCGCCGGCTCATGCGTAACTTGCGCGCGATGCTCGTCGACTTCGGGCGGCCGTGCTGAAGCTGGGCCGCGATCAGCCGGCGGACGCGCAGCGCGAGCGCTTGAGGCCCAGCCATCGCGTTGAACACCGAATCGAGGTGGCCGCAATGTGCCGTGTGTAGGATCGGATCGGCACTTGCGAGCGGGCGGTCCAACGCGCTGACGTCGAACGAGAAGCCATCGAACGGTGCTCCAAAGTTCAGCTTCGCGCCGTCGAAGATCGTTTGATGCGCTTCGGTGGAATCCGGCTGCGTGTACTTGAACCAACACGCCACTTCCGCCACGCCGCTCAGCTGCGGTTTCAAGTGATTCCGATATGCGGTGCTCAGCGCGAAGTCGGCGAGCGAGCGCGGCCACGCAATCCTGCTCTCGAGGCGCAACAACGCCCGATGACCGTCTGCTGCGGTCGTGAACTCGAGCGTGTAGCGATACAGCTGCGTGTAGCGCTGTGCGAGCAGGATGCTCTCGCGAAGCGTATTTGCCGAATGCAATGCGTAGTCGAGAGGCCCGCCGCTGCCGATGCAGGTCGCCTTGCCCGCGCGCAACCCGAGATCGACATCGCCCGTGACTTGGACCCAGCGCTCGATCAGCTCGCGCGCGCGCTCGAGATCGAGGCTCTGTTCGAACGGCTGCCCAGTCAAATGTTCGACGTCGCTCTCGAGCTCGGGGTAACGCGCCAGCAGATCCAGGAAGGGTCGAACGAAGCGTCCGGAACACAGTATCGATTGCATACTTCAGACTCCTGATTCGGCGATCGCGGCGCGGTCGTGCGCGAACGACCGCGGGATCTCGTCATCCGCATGAGCGCGTGCGTGTGCCGAATATCTTCCGGAGCTTCGGTGAGATCCTTTCGCCGCGTTCGAACGCGGCAGGACAGAATCAAGTCATGGATCGGCCGCGGCAGCTAACAGCTGCGGCCAGCAAATCCTGTCTCATTCACGACGGGTTTCTGACAGGATCTTCACTCGGCGGCGGCGACGCGAGCGGGGTTCGAGGTCGGACGCACCAGCGTGCTCGGCTCAGCGCCCAGCTGCTTGGTTCCGAACCGCGGCGAAAACGTCGCGAGCACGTAGTTCTTCACGAAGTACCAAGAGAGACTTCCCTCGATCAAAGCCGGATCGATCAAAGGCGCGAGCGCGGCGTGCAGCTTCGGAAGCTCGCTCCAGTGCGCGCCCGGATGCTCGTGATGAGCCGCGTGATAGCCGTTGTTGAACAACAGGTAGTTGACCGTGCGACCTTCCCAGCTCCGCGAATGACTGTGCTCGGAGTACGGGGCCGCGTGCACGTGCTGCTCGTAGTTGAACAGCATGATCGTCCAGAGCGCGAAGAACGCAGGCACGACGCTGCCGATCAGCCACACCTTGAAGCCGAGGGCGGGCCCATGAAGTGAGATCGCGAGCGCGAGCAACACGACGGCCGCGCCGCCCCAAAAGAAATACTCGGTGAGGATGCGGCGATGGGTGGCCGGCGAGGACTCTCGCGCCTTACGGATGTAATCTTTGATCGGCCCGCTCTGCCAGTAACTGGAGACGAAGAAGTACGAGACCGCAGTCGGCAGATTGTGGCGATTGCCGTAGCGCCAGGTCACGGTCGCATCGCCCTCCCCGTTCAAGAAACGATGGTGGTTCTGGTTGTGGGTCGGAATCCACGCGAACGTCGGGTAGCCGTAGAACAGCGACAGCCAGAGGCCGAACGCGCGGTTCGAGCGGCGATCCGTGAACGTCGGGCAGTGATTGTGGTTGTGCGCGATCACGCCAGCGCACAGCGCGAAGTAACAGGCGAGCGGCGTGATGTAGCCGAGCAGCGACGGCCAGGTGTATTGCGCCGCGGTAACCAGGGGCATCGCCGCCGTCCA
>Ga0193753_10003821_pt1 | contig 10988 bp, 6 predicted proteins | sample H1c2metaG_FD_144925 | JGI IMG/M metagenome (GOLD analysis project Ga0193753, IMG submission 144925) | Soil microbial communities from a riparian zone of the East river system, Colorado, United States - H1c2 | ecosystem: Environmental > Terrestrial > Soil > Riparian zone | place: USA: East River... | reverse complement strand
GTGAGCTGCCATAACCAAAAGACTGGGATAAGGCGCCACCATGTACTTTAATGACCCTGCCTTCATCGGCCAGTTCCTGCAAATCCCTTCTTACGGTATCTTCAGATACTTTCATTTCACCGCTCAGGCTGGTGGATAAAACCTTATTATGCAGGTTTACCTGGTGCAGTATAAACGCCTGGCGTTCTTTTTTAAGCATTTGTTGCGTTGGTTTGCTGAACAGTAATAACAGACAACTGTGAAGGAATAAGGTGTAGTGATTAGTCTGTTTTCACAGGGAATGAGATTAACTTCTCCAAATGAAGTAAACCGTTAAAATGTTCCCAATATTAAAATAAAAGCCGCAAAAAACCGCAAAAAAAAGAGTAACCCCGCAAAACTTAGCGGTTTTTTAATGCCGGAATGCGGGAAAGCCGTAAAATTTTAATTTGGTAGCTGTGATAACTGAATTTGGGAGGGGGCGTCAATTCCTAATTCGGAGCCGGATTTTTGGGGAATTTAAGACGGATAATAAAAATGGATGTATCATCTGACTGATACATCCATTTTTATTATGCAGCATTTTCTTTTATTCAATAATTGGCAAAACTGCTGATTGCTTTTGTAACCTTATAACTGCCGCTGTACACGGCTTACAGGGAAAAAGTCGCTGCTGCCTGCTTATAACCGCGAACAGGCTATCATATTACTAGTTAAGAAACCCATTGTATTCAGCATCTGTTGCGCAATCCCACCAAATGGGTATACTCCAGATATTTATATCAATGGCATGGGGGTTTAAAGCAAGTGTATTGATAGAATTGTAATTTATTTCATAGGTTGGTGGCAACGCCCAGCGGCGTATCCAATACCTGACATCAGTTGGAACAGTTCCTGTTAACTGAGCCCCGCCTGTAAACAAAGGTCCGCGTTGATAGCCCGGGTAAACAACGCCAAAACTACCTACGTTACCGGCACTGAAGTTAAACCGGCGCATATCGTTCCAGTTTTCAATGCTGCAACCCATGGCAATGTATTTCTGTAACATGATGTCTGCCATTGTAAGACTTCCTGCCGGTGCAACGGCTGCACTGGTGAGATAAGCGCTCATAGCTGCTGAATTCATAGGCGTCATATCAGGGTTAGTGGTGCCATAGGTACCCTGCCAGGAGGTCAGTTTAGTCTGCATCATATTCAGGTGCGCCTGGATACCTGCTGTATATGCTGTGTAAGCATTACCAGCATCTCCTTTTCTCATATATACTTCTGCCTTGATAAAGCACATCTCATGATAAGTTACAATTTCCTGGTCTGAAACGGGGCGAACCTGGTATGAGCCCGTGGAACCAACAACGCCGGCGTTATATGCGGCCAGGTTTACATACCAGTTCACATCATTCGGGCCTTGGGTAGCTATGCCTGATGTGGCAATGGCGCTGCTGCGCAGGTTTACATAAACAGTATCTCCGGCAAGCAGATAATTAGTACTGTTTATATAGAGGGAACCTGCCTTATAGTTTACAATTACATTGTTTCCGCTGCTGCTGGCATCGTAACGCCCTGCTGCGATCTGTGCAGCAATAAAATTTGCACGGTCTGTCGCGTCGGTGATAGCATAGGTTAATTTTGTGGCCGCAGTGGCATAGCTTACAGTTGCTATAGAAGTAGCGCCACCTTTCTTTAAACGGTTCGACAAACTTAAAGGAGCCGTAGCATCTTGCGGATTGTAGGAATCAACGCCTATTGACCGATTCCAGGTATAAGATGATACTCTCCCGGTGCCATCCAATTGAACATTCGCCATGGAAGCAGGTACAATTTTAGTCATACGCGGATCTGTTACCCCGGAGCCACGCATATTTGTCAACAGGTTGTAATGGTATTGTGAAATACGGTTGGTGCTGCCGTAACCCGCGTAATCAAAGTTGCCGTTTGTTACTACAGGATCAAGTATCAGATAATCCACTACAGTACTGTTGTTGAAGCCCGGCCCTGCTATATTATCGGCAATAGACTGGGGGCCTTTTGACAAGCAGTACAGAATAGAATCCGCATTATACAAATCTGTCTTTTTTGACAACTTGAGCATGTAGCGGGCTTTTAATCCCCAGCACATTTTTATCCATTTGCTTACATCGCCGCCACTCCATAAATCTCCGGCGCTCAATGCGGGTACTCCGGTTTCCTGTGCTTTGCTGAACAGGCTGATGGCTTCATTCAATTTTGCCATACATCCGTTAAAAATGGTTTTACCGTCATCAGGCTTAGGACTTGGATTGCCGGTTCCCGCTTGTGTGTAAGGCATTTCGCCATACAAATCGAGCATTTCCATATAACCCATTGCATGGAACACATCAGCTGCAGCCATATAATGATAGGCGCCTTGTTTCTGTGCGGTATTATATAGATCAACCAAATTGGAAGATACTTCCACAAACCATGTTTGATAGGAGGTGGTTGAATTAGCGTTGGTGCATTGCCAGGTTGTGCTAAACGAATTAGGACTGGCATTGTTTGTATAATAAACGCCTGCCAGGCATGAAGTACGATAATTGGTAACGCCTGCAGTGTACTGGTAAAAGTGTTCAATCCATGGTAACCGGTTTTGGACCAATACGCTTAGATTGTTTGGATTATCCGGGTCTGTATTAACATCGAGCCATTTTTTACACGAGGTGGAACCCAGTACAATCAGGCTAACTAATATGATATATTTTAAATTTTTCATGATTTACTTTTTGTCATTGATTAAAACGAAAGATTTACACCGAAAGTTAAAGTTCTTACTGCAGGCACGCCCAGGTAATCAATACCCTGAGAGCCCGAACCGCCCGTTCCTCCTGCAGCGCTTACTTCAGGATCCATTCCTTTATAATTGGTCCATGTAAATAAATTGGTACCCACTGCCGTTGCTGAAATAGCTTTAATAATTTTTGTGCTCTTCAATATGCCGGAAAAGTCATAGGTTAATGACAGCGATCTCAGCTTCAGCCAATTCACTGAAGTAATAAAGTTATAGGAGTTGGCTGCATAGTTTGCCCAATACTGCTGAATCAAATTTGCACCAGCAATTGTGGCGGTACCAATGGTATAGTTCTGGCCTACAGTATATGTTTGTGTAAAATCTGCTTTGGTAACGCTGTTAACGCCGGTTACCGTTACCGATTGGCGATCATTGAGCGTAGTTAATTTACTCAGGCCGTTTGCTACCAGCGCATACTCTGTACCATTAAATACATCTCCGCCCTTGCGAATGTCGAGAAGAAATGATAAACTAAGTTTTTTGTACCGGAATGTATTATTAAAGCCGCCAATGAAATCCGGTTCACGGTTACCTACAACCGGAACAGAAGTGTTCAGTTTATAGAACCCGGTGGTAGGATCTACCTGGTAGCGTCCATTGGGTATTTCAACTCCTTTTGCGTCAAGTTCACGCAGATAAGGCTGGCCGGTCATACCAAGAAAATAACCACCATTGGGTATGGAGGCTGCTTTTATCGTTCCAAACTGGGCGTCTGTTGGATAAAAATAGGCTACACCTGGAAGGAAGGAACCCAATCTGCCTTTGTTATAGGAATAATTTAGCATCACATCCCAGCTAAAATCCTTTCTTGCTATGGGTTTACCGGTAATGGCGATTTCCATGCCCGTATTAATTACCGAGCCGGAATTGAGGGTGCTGAAAATAAATCCGCCGGATTGAGCTAAACGTGGCTGCCCGATTTGATTGTTCGTTTGACTATGGTAATATGTATAATCCAGATTAATACGGCCATTCAGAAACCTAAACTCTCCGCCAACTTCCCAGGAGTCTTGAATTTCCGGTTTCAAATCAGGATTACCGGAATAGTACTGGTTACCAATCCCGGTAAAAGCGCCAATGCTGATGGGGGGATTTACATAGGTATTCGTAGCAAACGGATTTCCGTCTTTACCAACTCTTGCCCAGCTTGCCCTCACTTTACCAAAAGAAAGAATGTTATTCCTGGGCAATAATTCTGTAAACACAAAAGACCCGCTTACAGAAGGATAAAAATAAGAGTTGTTTTGTACGGCCAATGTGGAGGACCCGTCGTTACGTCCGGTTACAGTAAGATAAGCAATACTTTTATAAGAAATGCCGGCTTCTCCGTAAACGCCTACCAACCGCTTTGGAGTTGTTGCGTCAGTAAAAAATTTATTTGTTGTTGCCATATTGGCAAAGCTGATGGTGCCGGCTGTAATAAAGTTATACCCCCAATGGTTTTGACTGGTTGTTTTGGTGTCTTCGGTAGTAGTTCCCAACATCAGGTGCGTATCAAAAGCACCAAATGTTTTATGAAAATTAGTCATCACTGTTGTGGTAATAAAGGTATAATTAACCAGGTCCTTGCTCAGCCGCCCATTCTGGTAGAGTGGGGTTACTGCAGAACCCGGGGCAATGTAGGTATAATCATTTGTCGCGTACTGGTCATATCCCAAACGCGCCATCACATCCCACCAGCTGGCAATTTTATAAGTGGCGTTTAAACCTCCTGTGATGCGTTTGGTTTGTGATGTTAACTTATCCTGGTTGATAATCCAGTAAGGATTGTCTATATCATCTTTTAAATCAGTAATAACTCCGGCATATATCCGGTGTTGCGAACCGTCGGGGTTTATATAGTTTTTAATATTATACGTCTGCGGAAAGGTATATAGCGATTGCATACTTCCAACCCCACTTCCATATAAACCTGCAGTAGTCAGCGTTCTGTTGATATTGGCAATAGAATAGGCAACATTTGCATTCACTGTAAGGCGCCCGTATTTCTGCTCGCCATTAAAGCGGAAAGTGGTTTTACCATAGCTTGTGTTGGGAACAATACCGCTTTGTTTGAAATTAGAACCCGATAAAAAGAAAGAACCGGTCTTTGAACCTCCGGATACGTTTATATTGTTATCATATACTATACCGTGCCGGAAGAAACTACCGATATTGTCATAGGTGGTATCTGCCGATGTGATTTTTTGTCCCCAGGAGTTATAGGAAGTGTTAGTAAAAACGCCGTTGCTGGAAGTTGTACCGTTTCCAAACTGCGTCTGAACTTCGGGCAATTTATTTGCCGAGGAAGTACTTATTTTACTGGCAGCACTCACCTTTACAACGCCTTCTGCTCCTTTTTTGGTGGTGATAATAACAACACCGTCGGCCGCCCGCGAACCATATAAAGCCGCTGCTGCCGCACCTTTTAAAACCGACATGGTTTCAACATCCTCGGGGTTGATATCCATGATGCGGTTTGAGTAAGTTGTGTTACTGCGGCTCAAACCATCGGTACCTGTGTTGCCGGTAACCGTAGTGGAGTTATCATATATAATACCATCAACTACAAACAATGGTTGGTTTTGCCTGCCCTCCGATGTAGAATTACCACCGCGAATGGTGATAGAAGCACCCGCACCTGCCGAACCGCTGAATTGCGTAACATTTACGCCAGGAACCTTACCTGCTAATGAATTAATGACATTGGTGTTTTTATTTTTCATCAACTCCGCCGCATTCAGTTCGGAAACTGCATACCCCAATGCCTTTCGTTCTTTTTTAATACCCATCGCTGTTACAACAACATCAGTCATCTGGCCGGATTCTCCTTGTAAGTGTACTTCCATACCAGCCGTGGCTTTTGTTTTTAGTTTGGTATAACCCACATAGCTAAAATCCAGCGTGGCGCCTGCATTTGCATTAATGGTGAATTTGCCCTGGTTGTCCGTAACAGTCGCCCGCCTTGTGCCACTTACAATAACTGTTACGCCCGCCAGCGGTGTACCATCGTCTGAAAGCACCGTTCCGCTGATGGGAACGCTTTGGGCCATCAGGTTGTTTGTAATCATGCCAAGCATAGCTAACATGAACAAACTAAAAAGCTTCCATTTTCTCATACTTTTAATTTTTGGTTTTTTATATATAAATCTATATGCCTGTTATACCTGCCTGTATCTAACCCGGCAGGATCGGGTTTGGTAATTAAATAATTGGCACTCTCTAAGTGCCTGTTTTTATTGGCTGCACCAGGCCCGCTTAGCGTTTTATTTCAACATGACAATGGCTCTTATAATACTTCAATGCCGGCAAGCCGGTAGGGTTGCAGCAATTCATCACCGGGCTCCAGCTCGGTAACAAGGGTATTGATTTCACTGATTTTGCAAATCTGTATCGGTTGAAATGAATTAAGTTTTTCTGAAATAGAAAGGCAAACAGTTTTTTGAGCCGATTCGATCATTGCTTTTTTTACCTGTACCACATCCCAGTCATTATCAGTAATGCCATGTTCCGGGTCTATGGAGTTAACACCCATCAGGCACAGATCCGCCTTGATCTGTTTTATTTTTGCAATGGCATCGCCGCCAACCGTAATCTTTGAATTTTTGTTTACTTTATCACCAATGAGTATTATTTCAATATTGGGATGATGTGAGTACGCCAGTACAGCAGGTACGCTGCCGGAGATAAATGTTGCTTTTAGCTGCGGTGGCAGCATCCTGGCTATTTCAAGTATGGTAGTGCCGCCTGTGGTAAGCACAAACATGCCGTCTTTAATAAGGCTGACTGCTTTTTGTGCAATGATCTTTTTAAGATCATGCGCGTATATTTTTATTGCGGGTGAGCTGCCATAACCAAAAGACTGGGATAAGGCGCCACCATGTACTTTAATGACCCTGCCTTCATCGGCCAGTTCCTGCAAATCCCTTCTTACGGTATCTTCAGATACTTTCATTTCACCGCTCAGACTGGTGGATAAAACCTTATTATGCAGGTTTACCTGGTGCAGTATAAACGCCTGGCGTTCTTTTTTAAGCATAGCAGTAGCATGGTTTCACCTGCCGCATTTTGAGGCAGGTACAATATTTATTTAATGGAATGCAAACGTTGCTGCATGAACGCAGAAGCATTCAATAAGGTTCGGGATTATATTATGGGTACAACATTTACTGTTCCCCGGAGTAATGGAAAACTTTCTTTAAAGGCTATTGAGGTAAGCTATTTGGCAATAATTCAATATCAATATTAAAATAAAAACCGCATAAAACTGCAATAAGCAAAAGAATCCTGCAAAATATAGAGGCATTTTAATGCGGTTATGCTGCACAGGCTGTAAAATTTTAATCTAAGAGCAAAAAAGAGCAAAGAGTCAAAAAGAGAAAAAGAGGAAAAGCAAAAATGAGATCAAAGCAAAGACTGGTATATAATCGGGGGAAGAAATCTGGGAAAAGGGTCTGATCCAGCTTTGGCTTTGCTGGCAGCTGCTGTTATGCTGCAAAAAAAGACAAAGAATCAAAAAGAGAAAAAGAGGAAAAGCAAAAATGGGATCAAAGCAAAGACTGGTATATAATCGGGGGAAGAAGAGCGGAAAAGGGGTTTAACCCAGCTTTTGAGTTTCTGGCAGCTGCTGTTATGCTGCAAAAAAGACAAAGAATCAAAAAGAGAAAAAGAGGAAAAGCAAAAATGGGATCAAAGCAAAGACTGGTATATAATCGGGGGAAGAAGAGCGGAAAAGGAGTCTAACCCAGCATTGACTTTGCTGGCAGCCGATCTTAAAAAAAGAAATCAGCATTGGGCTAAGCTCTTTTTCTCCTTTTCTCTTTTGACCTCTTAGCCCACTATTGAATAGTAAAGCGGGCGGTAAGACCAAATGCATCGGGCACAAAATTGATGCGGGGTATGATGTCTAATTCTGGTTTCCAGTCTAAAGACAGGTTAAGTGGGATGTTTTGAAATTTATAATCCAGTCCTATTACACCTGTTGGCCCCAGGTAGGTATCATGATCCTGGAAACCTACATAACCGCCGGCTCCGTAATACCATTTGAGACCGGCTGTTGCATTGAGCGGGGTATGTATTTCATATAAACCACCGATACCAAAACGACTGCCTCCGAAAGAAATCAACGCATCAACAGCAGCTTTTTCGGTAAAAAAATATTTTACTGATACTGAATTACTGAGGGTGGGAGAGGCGTTGCTGAAACGTATCCCCAGGCCTAATTTATAATCCTGGTTATATTCCTGGGCCTGTAATGAAGTGATTGCAAAACCACTGCAGATAAAAAGGGTCAGAAGTAATTTGCGCATGGTTGAATTGTTTATACACAGAACGAAAAAATGGTGCCGGGTAAGATGCATGCTGTTGTAAAATGATGTTAAGGTTGGCTGGATGCAGGGAATTGGGAATTAGGAATTTGGAATTGGTCACTTGTACAAGTCAATTTTTCAGTTTGTAATAATTGGAGATGTATGTTATAAAACTCTTTATCAGTGGCCACATTGGTTTCATTAAATTATTTGCGCATCAAAATCCTAATTCCCAATTCCTAATTCCCAATTCCTTTCTTCTGCCACTAATTCCCAAACAGCTCAAACTTTGTCTTCGGGCGTTTATCATCCAGCCATTTAAAATTGCGCAATGTTTTTTTATCTGCCGGTGTTTGTTTGTACGGGTACATGGTGCCGGAAACATCTCTTACAAAAACAACTTTTTTCAGTTCCTTGTTTTCAAAACGCATATCAATCACATCGCCGCTGGCATTATTAATACCAACAATGGCATTGCTTTCATCTTTGGCATAATAAATACTTTGGGCGGGGGAGCCTTTGGTACGCATATAATCTATTTCCCCGTTTTTAAAATAGCCATTGAGTGTTTTGCCGCTTATCTGGTTGAACATGTTCTCGCCTGTTTTATTAATAGCAAGGCTGTTTTCAAATGCGTACATTCTTTCGGCTTTTTTATTTTTGGTAAAAAGATAAATGGTGTCGCCGGTTACCTGGCTGCCACTGGCCCATATAATGGGTGCTGTAAATAAACGAAAAACGGAATCACGGGCAGAATAAAACAAACTGTCGCACACCGCCTGCAGCGAATCTGAAAATATCCGCACATGGTGATAGCATTGAAAAAAACGTATATCGCTGGTATCTTTTTCACCAACAATGGTAGTGGTTTTTATCGTGTCTTTGCGCAGATCTGTGTAGGCAGAATCTTTTAAATCCGCCAGTCTTGCAGAATACATAGAGTCGGCGCTTATATACAGTGAATCTTTATCCTGCTGAATTATCATCAGCGGGTGCTGTGTGGCAAAAAAACTGCCTGTCTTTTTATTGGCCAGCAATGAATTGGAAAGGATGGAAATTTTTTGAATGGTATCAATAAATACCCCGTTGCCGGTAATGATTGTTTCACCGGTTGAATCATTTGTATGAATAAAATCGCCGGTAACAGTAACCCCCTTTCCATCATTGATAACTGAGCGTTTTCCAAAATTGGCTTTTTTATTTCTCATATCATAATCTCCTTCGGTTGTAACAATATTGGCGCCGGAGCTATCTTTTATATAGGTTTTGGTAATGAAAGTGGCCAGTTGGGATTCTGTATTGTACAGCAATGAATCAGTGCTGAGATCAAATTTCGGGTCACGCATCTTCACCTCTTTTTTGAAGTACACGTCTTTTAAATCACCATAATAAGTAGCTTCTTTGCTGGTAATGGTAGTTGTGCCATTTACAATTTTTCCACCGGTGGTGTAAATGCCGGTTTTTGCCTTCGTATCGTATTGCAGCTCGTCGGTGGTTAATACACCTTTGCCATCAGTAAGTTTTACGTTCTTTTTAAGAACAGCCATTTTTGTATCTATGTGATAAATGAGGTATTCGCCGTAGGTATGTATACTGTCGGCATCATTGATATGTACTTTGCCAAATGCTTCCAGTATATTCAGGTGCTTGTTAATAACGGCACTGTCGCAATAAAACTTTGTGTTATCCTGCTGCAAAACAACATTACCGGCCAGCATTTGTAATTGCGTTACCGAGTCTATTTTCTGGAAACGAAGCCGGTCGCTGTGTATTTGGTTAACAATACTAATGCTATCTGCCGGCGGGCGGGACAATGTATCCTGCGCGGAAACATTGAATACAGCGCCAGAAAAAAAAACAAAGCAACCGGCAAGGAATTTTAACATCAATTATTTTTTCGGTAATGGGTTACTGGTAGAATCATCCAGCAGCGGTGAGCTAAGGGCCCCGGTCTTGTCTTTTTTACCCCCAAACACGCTCACGTTTACATAACGCTTCGGATGTGTTCTGAAATCATCCAGCAAAATATTCAATTTGTAGGTGGTGCTTTCTAAATTTCTGTACAATTTGGGATCATTTAACAGTAAACCGATAGAGCCGTCTTTACTGTTGGCTTTGGCAACAACAGTTTTCAGTTCGTTTACGGTGTTTTGTAAACTGCTGAGCGTTTCATCAATTTTTATATTGGCAAATTTATTACTGGCTTTGCTCAGGTTGGCCAGGGTTGTATCTATTGTAGTATTGTTTTTTGCAAGGCCGGCAGTAAATACATTCAGGTTGCCCAGGGTTTTAGCCAATGTACCTGTTTGTGCATTCAATAATTTCTGCAGTTCAATGGAACTTGCTGTAAGATTCACAACAATTGCGTGAAAATTACTTTTTGTAGCCGGGTCAAAATAAGTGCCTATCACTTCTAGTAAAGAATCCAGGCTCAGTACTGCGCCATTTACAGAATTCAGTGCCGGGTTAAGTTGTGCTTTTAAAGCATCCACAAAACCTGAAGTATTTTGAGTAAGAAGGGTATCGCCGTTTTTCATTAAATCCTTGCTATCTCCTTTTGTAATGGTAAGAGTAGCGGCGCCAAGCAGGTCCGCACTGATGCTGGCAAATGAGTTTTTGGGAATATCAATGTCTTTGATAAGGTTAATGGTAACAATAATGCCATTTAAATCACGGTCTTTTTCGCGCATTTCATACACTTTACCAATTTGCAGGCCATTTATAGTAACCGGGTTGGCTACGTTCAGCCCGTCTACTTTTTGAAATACCGCGTAAATTTCTGTATTGGCTTTGCTAAGAAGATTTTTGCCTTTCAGAAAATTAAAACCAAGAATCAGTAAAGCAATGGATACAGCCGCAAGCGCACCCACTTTGGTTTCATTAGAAACTTTCATGTACAGGATATTTATGAATAAATG
>Ga0193753_10003820_pt1 | contig 10989 bp, 9 predicted proteins | sample H1c2metaG_FD_144925 | JGI IMG/M metagenome (GOLD analysis project Ga0193753, IMG submission 144925) | Soil microbial communities from a riparian zone of the East river system, Colorado, United States - H1c2 | ecosystem: Environmental > Terrestrial > Soil > Riparian zone | place: USA: East River... | reverse complement strand
CGCCGACGTGTGCCCGGACATCTTGCAACACTCCGGCCCCGCCGTGCACCCGGCCCGCATTGACGTTGCGCCGCATGACGGCCAGCATTGCCGCGCGGGGCTTCCCGCGTGCGCGGGGTGCCTTTGTCCAATTCGAATTTACTGTCGGGCGTACTTGCGTGTCCGCGTTGCGGCCGCGGCCCGGTATCCCTCGAACGCGCGGGCTGGATGTGTGGCGCCTGCAGCAGCGGGTTTCCGGTCATCGGCGGGATTCCGTGGCTGTTCGCGGATCCGCGCCAGGCGCTGGCCGAGTGGCGCGGACGTCTGACGTTGTTGTCGCAGCACCTGGCGTCCGAAGCAGCCGCCATGCGTGCGGTGGAGGGGCCGATGCTCGAGGCGACCCGCCGGCGGCTCGCCAGCACCGCCACCGCGTACGAAGATCAGATCGAGCGGCTGCGCATCTTGCTGGCGCCGCTCGGGCTCGAGCAGGCCGGCATCGCCGAGGCCACGCATCGCGGTCTCGGCACCAAGCTGCCCATCCAGCAGGGGCTGTCTAACTACTACGTCAACCTGCATCGCGACTGGGCGTGGGGCGACGAGGAGAACGCCGCGTCCCTCGGGGAAATTGCCGGGTTGCTGGGCGGCCACGTGAAAGGGTTGGGACATACGCTGGTGCAGGGCGCCGGCGCCTGCCGGCTGGCGTACGACCTGCATGCGGCCGGCGACGCCCCGTTGACCGTCGCCACGGATTTCAATCCGTTGCTGATGTTCGCCGCGCGTGAGCTGCTCGCCGGACGCGGCGTCGAGCTGTACGAGTTCCCGATCGCGCCGCGCCGGATCGAAGACCACGCGGTGTTGCGACGTCTCGCTGCGCCGGCGCCGGGTCGTGCCGGCTTGGAACTGGTGGCCGCCGATGCGTTGCAGCCGCCGTTCGCCGATGGCGCCTTCGATACGGTCGTGACGCCGTGGTTCGTCGACATCATCGGCGAGCCGTTCGCGCGCGTCGCGGCGCGCATCAACCTGCTGTTGAAACCAGGCGGACGCTGGATCAACTTCGGTTCGCTGGCGTTCTCGCGCGCCGCGCACGCGGAACGCTTCGGTCTCGAGGAGGTGCTCGAGTCGATGGCCCCGGCCGGCTTCGCCGCGCCGGCGGTTCGCGAGAACACGCTGCCCTATATGCGGTCGCCCGCCAGCCGGCATTCGCGTCTCGAGACCACCGTCAGCTGGGTGACTAACAAGATCGCGGCGCCCGCGGAGCAACCGCGGGCCCGCGTGGTTCCCGAGTGGCTGCTGCAGGCGGACAAGCCCGTGCCGCGTACGCCAGCGTTCGAGATGCAGGCGATCTCGAGCCGCGTGCATGCGTTCCTGCTCGCGCTCATCAACGGCGAGCGCTCGATGCGCGACATGGCGCGCGTGCTGGTCGAGCAGCGGCTGATGTCGGCGCAAGAGGCCGAGGCGCAAGTGCGGCTGTTCCTGACCCGGCTGCACGAAGAGAGCGAAACCCGCAGCAGTTTCTAACACGCAACATAAAAGGGGACATTCCGAATTAACTGGAAACCCGATGCGCCGACGCATCAGTTTTCCGGTTAATTCGGAATGTCCCCTTTAACGTCGCTTTGACGCCACGATCCGCCACTTTTCATCGCCAGAACGCCCGCGTGCTGCCCGGGCTCGAGCCCGATCCCGCGTTGAAATGAACCATCGAAAGCAAAACCGCTTTCGGAAGTTCTAACAACTGGAGAGGGCACATGGGCACCTGGACGACGAAGTTTCGTAAACCCGCGATCATTGCGGGCGTGTTGGCGATCAATCTCGCCGTGAGTCCGGCGTTCGCCACCCAGCCGGTCGAGAATCAGAAGAGCGACAGCAAGCGCAGCGGCGCCGGATTCGCCGGCGGCGCGATGATCGGTGCGGCGGCCGGTGGGCCGATCGGCATGGTCGTCGGAGCCGCGGTCGGCGGCCTCATGGGCGAACACAGCCAGAAAAAAAGCGCGGCGCTGGCCGCGCGCAGGGCCGAAGCCGCGTTGCTGGCCAGCCAGGTCGAGGCACTGAACGGCACGCTGACGAACATCGAAGGAAAGGCGGGGCAGGTAGGTTCGACCGTGCAATTCCGCACCGGTGAAACCAGCGTCCGCGACAACGACCGGGCGCGCCTCGCGAAACTCGGCGCGCTGGTCGCAGGTCTCGACGACGTCCGCGTGCACGTCTCCGGTTTTGCCGACTCCCGCGGCGACGAGGCACTCAACCAGTCGTTGTCCCAGGAACGCGCGGAGATGGTGGCGCGTGAGCTCGAGAAGGCGGGCGTTCCGAAGGAACGCATGGTCATCGAAGCGCTGGGCGAACGCTTCGCCAGCATCGAAGCCGCGGCCGACGACCAGGCCTTCGAGCGCTGCGTCGAGATCCGCTTCGAGTCGGCCAGTACTTTGGCAAGCAACTGACCGCCTGGCGGCCGTGTGGTGCCGGGTGGGGATTGTGGGGAATACTCGATTCCCCGCGTTCCTCACCCGGCATCCTCATGACGAACCAGATCATCGATTTCAGAACGAAGGTCCCGGTCGAGACCTCGACGCCCGCCGCCGACCGGCTCCTGGCGGGCAATCCTCAACAGTCGGTCAGCAATTTCTTCAGCGATGCGACCCTGCAGTTTCACAGCGGGACCTGGTCGAGTACGGCCGGCACCTGGCGCATCCGGTATTCGGAGTCCGAGTTCTGCTGTCTGACGCGCGGTCGTGTCGCGCTCGAAAACCTGGGCGGGCAGCGCTGGGAATTCGGCCCCGGGGAAGGGTTCGTCGTGCCGGCTGGGTTCGAGGGAACGTGGCAGGTCATCGAGGAGTGCACCAAGTTCTACGCCATATTCGAGGCGCGCACTTAATAAGTGCAATGGCCCGCACATTGACGGCATAATCCGCACCTTCGGAACGGTTGTAACTTTTTAAGCTACACGTAACTCGTTGAAATCCATAGGGCGAGAGGGGTAGTGAAGCTGGAATGGCACAACCCTTGCTTAGGAACATGGGCCCTATAGCCCTCGGAGGAGCAAAATGAAATCGATTAAAACTCTGGCGCTCGTGACCGGCCTCCTGGCCTTAAGCGGTGTCTCCCAAGCTCAATTCAGTTCGACCTGGACTGCGGTGAGCGATTACGACTTTCGCGGTTACAGCCAATCCGCCAAAGACCCCGCCCTTCAGGGCAGTGCCGACTACGCATTCGGCGAGAGCGGATTGTCGGTCGGCGCGTGGGCGTCGAACGTCGAATTCGATGGTTACGATGGCGACGTAGAGCTCGACCTGTACGCGAACTACGTCGGCGCGATCAACGACACGTTTTCATGGACCGCCGGCATCACGCGCTACATGTACCCGGGTTCTGACAACACGGAAACCGATTCCGCGATCGGCGAGTATTTCGAAGGCTACGTCGGTTTCAACGCCGGCAACTTCAGCTTCAAGCAGTGGTACTCGAACGACTTCTACGAAGCGGACGAGAGCGCTCAGTACTCGGAAGTGAACTACACGCAACCGATCGGCGACAAGTTTTCGCTGGCGTTCCACGCGGGTTACTCGTGGGGCGACTATTGGGATGCGGGCGGTGAAGTTGTCGACTACGCGGTGCAGGCGAACTACACGGCGGGCAATTTCACGCTCTTCGGCAAGTTCACCGGCACCGACGCCAGTGGCGATCTGAAGATCACGACCGACTCCAGCAACAACGAGCCGCGCGTGCTCGTCGGCGTCATGACGACCTTCCCGTGGGGCGATTGATCCGTTAAGAAGAATCAGCTTCTGAGCTGGCTGAAAAGGCCGGTCGCAAGACCGGCCTTTTCTTTTGGGAGAGATGCGCCTTCGCAAAGGATTAAGCTTCCCCTCGGGCCTGTCATTCCGACGGGCCTTCCTTCGTTCTAGAGCACCATGAAAGATCTCAGCAACGGGTCCATACCCAGCCACATCGTTTCCATGTCGACGCAGATGGCGATCGGCATCCTCGTGCAGACGCTGTATTTCTTCACCGATCTCTACTTCGTCTCGAAGATCGGGGATGCGGCGATCGCCGGTGTGACCTCCGCGGGCAACATCTGGTTCGTGGTGCTCGCGCTCACGCAGGTCCTCAACATCGGCACCGTCGCGCTCGTGTCGCACGCCGTCGGCGCGCAGCAGCGCGATACGGCCAACAACGTGTTCAATCAGTCGTTGCTGATGTCGTTGTACCTCGGGGCCGCGGTCATCGTGGGTGTCTATCTCGTTTCGGGCCCGTACATGCGCACGATCGGCGCCGACGCGGCGACGGTGCAGGCCGGCATCGACTATCTATATTGGTTCGCGCCCGGTCTCGGCCTGCAGTTCGTGATGATCGCGATGTTCGCGACGTTGCGCGCCACGGGCATGATGAAACCGACGGTCATCCTGCAGATCATCAGCGTACTCGTGAACATCATCCTCGCCCCGGTGCTGATCGCGGGGTGGGGCACCGGCCGGCCCATGGGCCCGGCCGGCGCGGGCCTGGCGAGCACCATCGCGACGGTCGTCGGCGTCATCTTGAGCGCGTACTACTTCCACAGCCACGAGAAATACGTATCCGTACATCGCGAGCAGATGCGCGCGCAGTTCGCCGTGTGGCGCCGGCTCATCATCGTGGGCCTGCCAGTCGGGCTCGAGTTCTTCCTGATGTCCATCGTGATGGCCGTCATCTATTGGGTCATTCGCGACTTCGGCGCCGCGGCCCAGGCCGGCTTCGGCGTCGGCCAGGGCGTCATGCGCATCATCATGCTGCCGGCCATGGCGGTGGCGTTCGCCGCCGCGCCGATCGCGGGGCAGAACTTCGGCGCGCGCAAGCCGGAGCGGGTACGAGAAACGTTCAAGTGGACCGTCCTGTTCAGCGTGGTGATCATGCTGTTGCTCACGGTCGTCTGTCAGTTCGAGTCGCAATGGTTCATGCACATCTTCACGAAGGAGGAAGCCGTCGTGCTGGTGGGCGTGCAGATGCTGATGATCAGTTCGTGGAATTTCGCCGCGAATGGCGTGATCTTCAGCTGCTCGTCGATGTTTCAGGCGCTGGGCAATACCTGGCCGACGATCGGCTCGAGCGCGATCCGGCTGGTCGTGTTCATCGTGCCGACGCTGTGGCTATCTACCCGGCCGGGGTTCGAGCTGGTGCAGGTCTGGTACGTGTCGGTGGCGAGCATGTTCCTGCAGGCGGTCGTCAGCTTCACGCTGCTGAGGCGGGAGTTCGGACGCAAGCTGGGGCCGGTGGGGGCGTTGACTCCCGCCGCCTGAAGTCTCCTTTTTCAGGCCGAGTCTTTCAGCGCCTGCGAGAGAATCCCGAACAGCTCTTCGATGTGCTGCGGCTCGATGATGAGGGCGGGCGACAGCGCGATGATGTCGCCGGTCGTGCGGATGAGCAGCCCGCGCTCGAAGCACTTGAGATAGATGCCGAAGGCCCGCGCGCCGGGACTGCCCGCAATCGGATCGAGCTCGATGCCGGCCACGAGGCCGTAGTTGCGGATGTCGATGACGTGCGGCAATCCACGCAAGGCGTGCAGCGCCTGTTCGAACGCCGCGCCGGTCGCCTTGGCGCGCGTCAGCAGGTTCTCGTTCTCGTAGATAGACAGCGTGGCCAGGCCCGCCGCGCAGGCGGTCGGGTGCGCCGAATACGTGTAGCCGTGGAACAGCTCGATGGCGCCGGGCGGCCCCTGCATGAACGCGTCGTAGATTTTCTTCGACGCGAGCACCGCGCCCATCGGAATGGCGCCGTTGGTCAGGCCCTTCGCGCAGGTGATCAGGTCCGGCGTGACGCCGAATTCCTGCGCGGCGAACGGTGAACCGGTCCGGCCGAAGCCCGTGATCACTTCGTCGAAGATGAGCAGGATGCCGTGTTTGTCGCAGATCTGGCGCAGGCGTTGCAGATAACCCTGCGGCGGCAACACGACCCCGGTCGAGCCGGCGATCGGCTCGACGATCACGGCGGCGATGGTCGAGGCGTCATGCAGCGCGACGAGCCGCTCCAGGTCGTCGGCCAGTTCCGCGCCATGCGCCGGCAGGCCACGCGTGAACGCATTGCGCTTGATGTCGTGGGTGTGCACGAGATGGTCGACACCCGGGATCATCGCGGCCGGCCAGGTCTTGCGATTGGCCACCATGCCGCCGACGCTGATGCCGCCGAAACCCACGCCGTGATAGCCGCGTTCGCGCCCTAACAAGCGGATGCGCGCGGCGTCACCCTTGGCCCGGTGATATGCCAGGGCGATCTTGAGCGCCGTATCGACCGACTCCGACCCGGAGTTGGTGAAGAACACATGATCGAGCCCCTCGGGCGCGATCTTCACCAGCGCATTGGCGAGAGCGAACGCGCCGGGATGGCCGATCTGGAACGCCGGCGCGTAATCCATGACCTCGAGCTGCCGCGCGACCGCCTGCGTGATTTCCTTGCGGCCGTGGCCGGCGTTGACGCACCACAGTCCGGCGACGCCATCGAGAATTTTCCGGCCGTCCGTCGTTTCGTAGTACATGCCGGCGGCTTTCGCCAACAGGCGCGGATTGGCCTTGAACTGGCGGTTTGCCGTGAACGGCATCCAGTAGGCGTCGAGGTCGGATGCTGTGGGCGTGGGGTTTGCGGCCATTTTGTCGACTCCGGAAGTTGCCGGGGATCATAATCCTTAACGATATGAGCATCGACATATGACCCTTCATCCATGAGCATCGACGTCGGGGCGCGCCTCAAACACGTGCGCGAAGTGCATGGCCTGTCGCAGCGCGAGCTGGCGCGCCGCGCCGGCGTCACCAACGGGCTCATTTCGCTGATCGAACAGAATCGCGTGAGCCCGTCGGTGGGCTCGCTCAAGAAGGTGCTCGATGGCGTACCGCTGTCGATGGCCGAGTTCTTCACGCTGGATGTGAGCAGTGCCCAGCAGGTCTTCTACGGCGCGGACGAGCTGGTCGAGATCGGCGGCGAGGGCGCATCCCTGCGGCTCGTCGCCGCGCAGCGCCCCGGGCGTCAGCTGACCGTCCTGCACGAACGATACGAGCCCGGCGCCGCCACCGGCGAGGACATGCTCTCGCACCGCGGTGAGGAGGGTGGCGTGGTGGTGCGCGGCACGGTCGAATTGACGGTGGGCGGACAGACCCGCGTGCTGGCGGCCGGCGACGCGTATTACTTCGCCAGCGCGACGCCGCACCGTTTTCGTAATGTGGGTGGTGAGGTCTGTGAGATCATCTCGGCCTCCACCCCGCCGACGTTCTGAGCGACACAAGCATGTCCGCAGCTCCCAAGATTTCCGCGTCCCAATGGCACGAGCGCGCCGCCGCGCTCAAGCCGCGATCGCAGGTGTTCATCGATGGCCGCTTCGCGCCGGCCGCGAGCGGCGCCACGTTCGACAACATCAACCCCGCTACCGGCAAGTCGCTGGGCCAGGTCTCCGCCGGTGAACAGGTCGACATCGATCGCGCCGTGGCCAGCGCGCGCGCAGCGTTCAAGCGCGGCAGCTGGTCGCAACAGCCGCCGAAGGCGCGCAAACGCGTGCTCGCGAAACTCGCCGATCTGATGCTCGCCAACAAGGAAGAGCTGGCGTTGTTAGAGACGCTCGACATGGGCAAGCCCATCTCCGACAGTCTCGCGGTCGACATTCCTTCGGCCGCGAATTGCATCCGCTGGTATGCCGAAGCGGTCGACAAGATCTACGACGAAGTCGCGCCCACCGGGCCGAACGCGCTCGCGACGATCACGCGGGAGCCGATGGGCGTGGTCGGCGCCATCGTTCCCTGGAATTTCCCGCTGTTGATGGCCTCCTGGAAAATCGGTCCGGTGCTGGCCAGCGGCAATTCGCTGGTGCTCAAACCGTCGGAGAAATCTCCGCTGACCGCGCTGCGCATCGCCGAGCTCGCGATCGAAGCGGGGCTGCCCGAGGGTGTGTTCAACGTGGTGCCCGGCTTCGGGCAAACCGCAGGCTCGGCGCTGGCGCTGTCGATGGACGTCGACTGCATCGCGTTCACGGGCTCGACTGCCACCGGCAAGATGGTGATGCAATACGCCGCGCAATCGAACCTCAAGAAAGTCGGCCTCGAGTGCGGCGGCAAGTCGCCCAACATCGTGCTGGCCGATTGCCCGGACATCGACAAGGCCGCGACCGCGGCCGCCTACGCGATCTTCTTCAACCAGGGCGAGATGTGTTCGGCCGGTTCGCGTTTGCTGGTCCAAGCGTCGATCAAGGACGCGATGCTGGAAAAGATCGCCGTCGTCGGCCGCGCCATGATTCCGGGCGATCCGCTCGATCCGGCCACGAAGCTCGGCGCGATTGTTGACGAAACGCAAATGCGCCGCGTGCTCTCGTTCATCGATGCGGGCCGCGAGGACGGTGCGCAGGTGGCGCTCGGCGGCAAACGCGTGCGCACCGACAGCGGCGGGTTTTTCGTGGAGCCCACCGTGTTCGACGGCGTGAAGCCGGCCATGCGGATCGCGCGCGAGGAAATCTTCGGGCCCGTGCTGGCGACCATCTCGTTCAAGAACGTGGAAGAGGCGATCGAGATCGCCAACGACGTCGAGTACGGCCTGGCCGCGGCCGTTTGGACGCGCGACATCAACGTCGCGCACCGCACCGCGCGTGCGCTGCGGGCCGGGACCGTGTACGTGAACTGCTACGACGCAGACGACATCACCGTGCCGTTCGGCGGCTTCAAGCAATCCGGCATCGGGCGCGACAAGTCGCTGCACGCCTTCGACAAATACACCGAGCTCAAGACGACGTGGATCGAGCTGAGTTGAGTATCTCGCCTGACGCGCCGCTGGCGTTCGTCGACATCGAAACGACGGGCGGATCCGCTGGAGTCCACCGGATCATCGATGTGGCCGTCGTCGGCATGACCGGCGGCACGGTGGATTTCGAATGGCAGAGCCTGGTGAACCCCGGCGTGCGCGTGTCGGCCGGAATCACCGCGCTCACCGGGATAGACACCGACATGCTCGACGACGCGCCGCGCTTCGAAGACATCGCCAGGGAATTGCGCGCACGCCTCGCGGGCCGCGTGTTCGTCGCGCACAACGTGCGCTTCGACTACGGGTTCATCCGGCGCGAATTCGCGCGCATGGAAACGCAGTGGCGCAGCCCGTCGATGTGCACGGTGCGGCTGTCGCGCGCGTTGTATCCCGAAATGCCGCGGCACAATCTCGACGCGGTCATGGAACACCATGGCATCACGATGGAAAACCGTCACCGCGCCATGCCCGATGCGCAGGTACTGCGCATCTTCTGGACCAGACTACGCGCGACCTGGAGCGCCGCGGAACTGCAGGCGGCCATGGATCGCGCTTCGTTGCGCGCCACGCTGCCTGCGGCGCTGTCCGCGGACCTGGCGGACGACCTGCCGGAAACCCCCGGTGTGTACCGGTTTTTCGGTGCCGGGGAGCAGGGCGAATCACTCCTATATATAGGCAAGGCCGACAACCTGCGCGAACGGGTCCTCGACCATTTCCGCGGCGGCGCTGCTGGAGCGGGTGGCGCCGGCGGCGCGAAGGCGCTGCTGCTCGCGGCGCGGGTGAAGCGGGTCGACTGGACGCAGACCGCGGGCGAGCTCGGCGCGTTGCTGCTCGAGGCCCGCGAGATCCGCGAGACGCAGCCGGTGTACAACCGCCAGCTGCGCGGCGGCGAGCGGCTCACGTGGCTGTTCACCGGCGAAGCCGCGCCGCGACTGGTGAAGCTCGATGCGCAGGTGCTGCGTTCGGGTGACGCCTTCGGTACCTATCGCGCCGAACGCGACGCTCGTCGCGCGCTCGAAGGCCTCGCGCGCGAACACGGCTGGTGCTTCAAGTTGTTAGGCCTGGAGAGCGGCGCGGGATCGTGCTTCGCTTTCCAGATGGGCCGCTGCAAAGGCGCTTGCGTGGGGAAGGAGGCTGCCGCGCTCCATCGTGCGCGCGTCATGCTCGGTTTGCTGCCGCTGCGCCTCGAGCAATGGCCGCACGACGGTCCCATGGTGGTCCGCGAGGTCGCGGGCGAGCGGGCGCAGTATCACGTGATCGACGGCTGGCAACACCTGGGCACCGTCGAGCCGGGAGACGACGTCAGCGAGATCGACGAGATGCAGCGCCTGGGCAGACGCGCCCGGCAGAACGCGTTCGACATGGACAGCTATCGAATTCTCACGCGCATGTTGCGGGAGCCGCGTTACCACCCGCTGCCGTTGCCGCGACCATGAGCGAAGCTTCGGCCGCGGTGCCGGGCTTCAAGCCCTTCATCGGACAACATTGCGAAACCGTCGCGACCGGCTCGTTGTTGGGCCACGCGGGTATCCGGCTGTCCGAACCGCTGCTGTTCGGACTCGGCGAAGGGCTCGGTTTCATCTTCATCAATCTCGGTTCTCTGCCACTGCCGTTCGTCGGTGGGCGCGTCAAACCGTTCGCGTTGACGACGGCGCTGTGCAAGAACCTGCGTGTGACGTGCGCCGCGGCCGAGACCACGTCGAAGGCGAAAGCCTGGGCGGCGCTCGAGCAGCCATTGTCGCGGGGCGAACCCGTCGGGCTGCAGCTCGACTGTTATCACCTGGAATATTTTTCGAACCCGATTCATTTCGCGGGGCATTTCGTGGCGGCACATGGATTCGACGAGCGGGACGTGCTGCTGGTCGATACCGCGCCGCAGGGCACCGCGCAGCGCGCCACTCGAAAGGGCGTCGAGGCCGCGCGCTTTGCCAAGGGCCCGATGGCCGCGAAAGCCCGCAGCTGGACGATCGCGGCGCCGCAGCGCGCGCCGGATCTCGGCCAGGCGACCTCCAGGGCGATTCGTGCGAATGCGCGCGACTATCTATCTCCGGCATTCAAGGGAGCCTCGCACCTCGGCATCCGCAAGCTCGCCGATTCGCTGCCGCGCTGGCTTGAGATCGCCCCGGATCCGGCCCACGACCTCGCACTGACGGCGCTGCTGATGGAGAAGGCGGGCACCGGTGGCGCGTTGTTCCGGAATTTCTTCCGCGACTTTCTGCTCGAGGCGCGCGAGCACCTGGGCGCCAAGCCGGAATTGAAGCGCGCGCA
>Ga0193753_10003819_pt1 | contig 10991 bp, 11 predicted proteins | sample H1c2metaG_FD_144925 | JGI IMG/M metagenome (GOLD analysis project Ga0193753, IMG submission 144925) | Soil microbial communities from a riparian zone of the East river system, Colorado, United States - H1c2 | ecosystem: Environmental > Terrestrial > Soil > Riparian zone | place: USA: East... | reverse complement strand
CGTTTTCCGTGGACGCGCACACATTGGTTCTGGGGCGATGAGCGATTCGTGCCGCCTGACGATCCGCGCAGCAATTATCGCATGGCGCGGGACGCCATGTTCGCGCATGCGGATATTCCGGCGGCCAATATCCATGCTGTTGCGACCGAGAACATGACGCCGCAAGAGGCCGCCTCGGCCTATGAGCGCACGCTGAAAGCCTTCTACGGTTCGGAGCGGCTGGACCCCGAGCGGCCGCTATTCGACGTCAATTTGCTGGGGATGGGAGAAGATGGACATTTCGCCTCTCTGTTCCCGGGCACGGACGCGCTTGAAGAACGCGCGCATTGGGTGACGGCGGTGACGGGGCCGCAGCCCGAATCGCGTATCACGCTCACCTATCCTGCGCTTGAAAGCTGCCGCCATGCGGCTTTCGTGATTTCCGGGGCGGCGAAGTCGCTGAAACTGCGCGATCTGCTGGCGGGTGACGCCACATTTCCCGTCGGGCGGTTCCGCCCGCTGGGCGAGCTTCGCGTCTTTGCCGACGCAGCTGCGGCAGGCGGCAAATAGTCAAGGCAGAGTCGGGCCGCGTGGGCTTCGCCACCCGTTTCTTGTTAAAGTGTCACCGCCCGGATTGGTAAGGCTATGAATACGGCAGATTGCGAAACTTCGGAGAACAGGGCCTCAGCGCGGATGGTGCGAGCTTGGCGCTGAAGGCGGCACTATCGGGCTTCTTCAAATCGTTCGCATCAGGCGATACCGATTGGAATCCGCATGTCGCGAACAATGTGCCGTCCATCAGCGGAGAGATGATTTCCGGCTGCGTGATGCGTCGCAAGGTCAACGGCCAATGGCAATATCGCGAAATGACCGACGGAGAGCTGCGCAGTTGGAATGAAGCCCATCTATGAGGCCTCTTGATCCGTTGGGCAGCAAAATCGCGGCTACGCGGCGGCCCTTCTGCTCCGGACCGGTTGATAGCTCTTGGAATGGTGGATTTCGCAATAGGGCCCATCGACCAGTGGTGGCTCGCCACAATAGTGGAAATCGGCAGCTACCGGATCGCCGAACGGCCATCTGCAGGTGTCGATGGTCAAGGCTATTGTCGTGAGCAATTTCTTGTTCGGCGGTCCTGCGCGTTCGAGCGGTGGTCCAATATATTCCTCATGAACGGCGAGCGGCGTCTCCACGACAACGATGTGCTCGTTCATCCGGAATTCCTTTGCGTTTCAGGGCTCGATACGCGTGCTTCAGCGGCACGCGTTTAGCGGCCCAAATTGGCCCCACAAGGTTTACGCGAGGTAAAGATCGTCAATGGCGCTTGAGTCTGGGCGTTATCGGATAATTGACGCATTTCGAAAGCGGAACCTGTACTGTACCGGCGCGCTATCTCACCTCTCAGGCGTGACGCCCGGAGACTCCATGAACAGAATGCCCTCGCAGTCCGATTTAACGCCCGCGGAGTTTTCGTGCCTGCGCGACCTTTCGGGCGGGTTTCGCAGCCGGGCGATACCGGCGAAGCAAAAGGCACGGCTTGTCGAGCTTGGATTGATACAGGCCGTCCTTGGCGGGCTCATGATCACGCCCGCCGGGAGAATGGTCGCCGGGCGGCGATAGCCCGCATTTCGACGCCGCTCTCGCGCATTTCTTTGCCGTGAGAACAGATTGAGACTTGGGCCTAAGAGCGTCTTGGTTAAACACCAGAACGAAGAATGGCCTTCGACCTATCGGGGGATGGGATGTGTCTCAAAGAGAGACGACCGTACGAGAAAGGCACAGTTCTAAGACGAACATCGCGATTCGGCACTGGCACAAGTTCTGCGTCGGTCGCCTCGAGTGGTTCCATAAGGAAACAGTCGATTGGCTTCCGATACGCGATCAAAGGCAAGCTACGTTATCGGCGCAGACGGCAGCCCGTTGTTCCTGTCCGATCTCCCGCCGGCGAACACGAAGCGCTGGGTCATCAGCCGCAAAGCGAATGTCGTGGCTGCGGTGCGCGGCGGTCTCATCACCGCGGAAGAAGTCTGTGCGCGTTATGGTCTCACGCACGAGGAATTCCTCGCTTGGTGTGCGGCAATCGATCGTTTCGGCGTGCCGGGGTTGCGCGTCACGCGAATTCAGCAATACCGGAAAACTTGAGGGCTATCGTTTTCTGGTGGCGGTGGGAGGCGGCGCGGCAAACAGGATCGAGACCCATCGCAAACCGTCGATATGGGCGCAAACGATTGCGATCGCCGCGGTGATCGGCACGGCAAGAAACAGGCCCGCCAATCCCCACACCAAGCCCCAGAAGGTGAGCGCAAAGATGATGACGAAGGGACTCAAATTCAGCGATTGCCCCAGGATGAGGGTTGCCGCCACGTTCAGCAGAACGAAGTGAACCGCGCCGAGCACCACCACGATCAGCAAAGCCGGACCGAACGTGCCGAATTGAACCAGCGCCATCAGCGCAGGCAGCACCACCGCCACCGCGCCGATGGTGGGTATGTACGTCACAATAAAAATGAGCAGCGCCCAGAAGGCGGCGAATTTGACGCCCAGCAATATGAGCAAGGCGTAAGACGCGATTCCCATGATCGCACTGAGAACCGTGCATACCCCCAGATAGGATTGTATTTGCCAGGCGATCCGGTGAAGGAGAATTTGACTCTCTTGTTTGCGGACGGGATCGATCTGGAATCGCGCAAATTTGCTGCCGATGTCGCTTTGTTCGGCGAGCAGGAAGCCGACATAGATCAAGACTTGAATCAGCCCGAATAAAGAAAAACCCAGCGATGTCGCGAGGCTCGTCAGGAATCCTGCGAGATCGGACCGGCTGATGAGATCTTCAACATTGACCCCGAGGCGCAAGGGCGCGAGTTGCGTCGCGATGAATTGCTCCAGGATCGTGACGTAGCCGGGAGCCTCCGCCGCGAATTGGGCGGCCTCTCCGCCGATGATTCGCGTCAGCACGTAGAGCGCGCCCAGGAACAGAAACAGCGAGCCGAGCCAAGCAAGCCAGCGCGGAAGCTTGAATTGCACGAGCGCGTCGGCAAATGCATTGAACACGGCCCAAATCAGGAGGGCAAAGACGAGCGGCACCAAGAGCGGGCGACCGAAAACCAGCAACAGCAGAAGCGCCAAGGCGCTCAGCAGACCGTTTGCGAAGTCTCTGCTCGTCACCATTCTGAACGTCTCTGCCGGGCGCCGCGTCCGCCGGCGGACGCGGCGCCCGGGCCCTAGCGCATGCGAAGGATGTAACCCGATTCGGATGATTCCCTCGAATCGCCGAACCGTTCAATATGGTGCGAAGCGGCGCTAAATCCGCCCGAGCAGAACGAGAATCAGAACAATAACGAGCACGAGACCAAGGCCGCCACCACCGTAATAGCCGGTGCCGTAAAAGGGGCCTCCGCCGAGGCCGCTGAAGCCGCCGAGCAGTGCGATGATGAGAATGATGAGCAGAATCGTTCCTACGGACATGGCAATTTTCCTGTTTGGGAGCGTTGCGAATGCATGCCCCGGGGGCGCCGGTCACGTCCGGCCGTCTAAAAATGAATACCTGTGTCTTAGGTTCCCGGCAGAGCGAAATTTGGCAAAACCGGCGCCGTTTCAGATCAGGAAGAACCCGATTGTGGCAAAAATCATGACCGCCGTTGCCAGCCATCCGAGCACGAGCATCGGCCATGGCAATGTCAGCCGGCCCATGATCCGGCGGTTCATGGCGATCACCATCATCACCGCCATCAGGGGCGCGGCGAGAACGCCGTTGACGACGGCGCTCCAATAGAGCGCCTTGACCGGATCCAGAGAGGTGAAGTTCAGCGCAACGCCGCCCAGCGTGGCGACCGCGATGGTGGCATAGAAGGCCTTGGCCTCTTTCGGGCGGCGGTCGAGGCCTTCCGTCCAGCCGAAGAGTTCGCTCACCCCATAGGCTGCCGACCCGGCCAGCACCGGCACCGCCAGCATGCCGGTCGCGATGATGCCGGCCGCGAACAGTGCAAAAGTGAACACCCCGGCGACCGGCCGCAACGCCTCGGCCGCTTGCGCGGATGTCTCGATATCGGTCATGCCGCTGGCGTTCAGCGTCGCCGCTGTGGCGAATATGATGAACAGCGCGATCAGGTTGGAAACGCTCATTCCGACGATGGTGTCGGTGCGGATGCGCGCGAGTTCGGGACCGGCGTCACGCGGTGCTATGCACAGCGGCTTCACATGGCGCCGGTTCAGCTCTTCCACCTCCTGTGCGGCCTGCCAGAAGAAGAGATAGGGACTGATCGTCGTGCCTAGAATGGCGACCAGGGCCATGGCATGGGGTGCATCGACGACGAAATGCGGGACGAGCGTGGCCATGAGTGCCGATTGCCATGGCACATGCGCGGCAAAGGCCACCGCCACATAGGCGAAAAGCGACAAAGTCGTCCATTTGAGCACCGCGGCGTACCGCGCGTAGCTCAGGAATGTTTCGAGCAGGATGCAGACAACACCGAACGCCAGGGCATAGAGCAGTTTTGGTCCGCCAATCAGCAGACCGAGTGCCGCTCCCATGGCCCCTAGATCGGCGCCCAGATTGATCACATTGGCGATGACGAGAAGGAGCACGACCCCGCGCAGCAGCCATGGCGAATAATGGCGGCGGAGGTTTTTGGCGATACCGGCCCCCGTGACGCAGCCGATCCGTGCACTGACGGCTTGAATCACGGCCATCAGGGGAAAGCTGAACAGCATGGTCCAGGCGAGGCCGTAGCCGAATTGGGCGCCTACCTGGCTATAGGTCGCGATCCCGCTGGGATCGTCATCGGCAGCACCGGTCACAAGGCCGGGCCCCAAGCGCTTCAGGAAGCCATCCGCCTTCGGCGAAGGGGCAATGGGTGTTCTGGCTGTAACATCGGATAGGGGATCGCTGACCGTTGAAGTGGTTTTCAAGACGCCCCATCCCTTGACGGTGTTCCGAACGACGCCGATGTTGGATTGGTCATGACATCACAAATCGCCGCAAGAACCCTGTTTACGTTCGACAACAGCTATGCGCGTCTGCCGAAGCAATTCTACACCCGGCTCCCGCCCACGCCAGTGGCCGCGCCGCGGCTGATCCGGCTGAACGAAACGCTCGCACGCGACCTTGGGTTCAATCCGAAAGATCTCACCACGCCGGAAGCGATCGCATTCCTCGCCGGGAACCGCGTGCCCGAAGGCAGCGAGCCGCTGGCCATGGCCTATGCCGGCCACCAATTCGGCGGATTCGTGCCGCAGCTCGGCGATGGCCGCGCCATCCTGCTCGGCGAAATCATCGATTCGCACGGGCAGCGCCGCGACATCCAGCTCAAAGGAGCCGGACCGACGCCCTTTTCGCGGCGCGGCGACGGGCGCGCTGCGCTCGGGCCTGTGCTGCGCGAATATATCGTCGGCGAAGCGATGGCGGCGCTCGGCATACCGACCACAAGAGCCCTGGCCGCGGTGGCCACCGGCGAACAGGTTCTGCGCGAGCGTGCTCTGCCCGGCGCCGTGCTGACGCGAATCGCATCGAGTCACATCCGCATCGGCACTTTCGAATTCTTCGCCAGCCGCGGCGATGTGGAGGCAGTCCGCACGCTCGCCGATTACGTCATCGCACGCCATTACCCCGAATGCGCCGATGCCGCGAACCCGACCCGCGCCCTTCTGGACACGGTGATATCGCGCCAGGCGGAGCTTGTCGCGAAATGGCTGATGGTGGGCTTCATCCATGGCGTCATGAACACCGACAATATGTCGATCGCCGGTGAAACCATCGATTACGGTCCCTGCGCCTTCATGGACGCCTATCATCCGGGCACGGTCTATAGCTCCATCGACGAGATGGGCCGCTACGCCTATGGCAATCAGCCACGGATCGCCCAGTGGAACCTCGCCCGTTTGGCAGAGGCGCTTCTGCCATTGCTCGACGCGGACAAGGAGGTCGCTTTCAAACACGCGCAACAGGCCATCGACGGTTTCGCTCCCCGTTTCGAGGCGGCGCACGCTTTAGGCCTGAGACGCAAATTGGGTCTGTTCGAAACCCGTGCCGATGATTTGGCACTGGCGCAGGACCTGCTCGAACGCATGGCGGGCAACGGCGCCGATTTCACGCTGACCTTCCGGGGGCTCAGCGACGCGGCGGCGGACCCAGACGGCGACGCCACGGTGCGGGCTCTGTTCACCGATCCGGCAGCGTTCGATGAATGGGCGGTGAAATGGCGGGCTCGGCTGGGCGAAGAGGGCGGCGAGGCCAATGCGCGCCGTGCGGCGATGCGGGGCGCCAATCCCGCCTTCATCCCGCGCAATCATCGGGTGGAGGAAGCGATTGCCGCGGCCGTGAATGATGACGATTTTTCGCCCTTCGAGACTCTGCTGACGGTTCTTTCATTGCCCTATGAGGACCAGCCGTCGCATCTTAGCTATGCCGATCCGCCGCGGCCGGACCAGATCGTGCACCAGACATTTTGCGGCACGTGACCGCGCGACGTGCCGGCGGGGATTATTTCTGATCCCGGAAATAAGGCTCGACCTTGCCTTTCAGCTTGATGGTCAAGGGTTCGCCGGCCCGGTTCACCGTCGTGCCCACGCTCACGCGAATCCACCCCTCGCTGACGCAATATTCGTCGACATTGGTTTTCTCGACCCCATTGAAGCGGATGCCGACGCCTCTTTCGAGGATGGCGGCATCGTGATGGGGGTTCTTCGGATTCGTCGCAAGGCGGTCGGGGGGTGCGTCGGTCACGGGAATAGCCTTCACTCAGGGTTCGACATCAACGGCGGGACATGTGATAGCCGTTCGCGCCGGGGATTAAAATCATTATACCGGCATACGAAATTGCGGCCATAAGCCGAAAATCCTTTGAGGAGAAGCGCTGATGCATCGGCGGGATGTCGTTGTGGTCGGCGCAGGAGCCGCGGGCATGATGTGCGCCGCGCAAGCCGGTTCGCGCGGCCGCTCCGTTCTTGTTCTGGATCATGCCGCCGTGCCCGGCGAGAAAATCCGCATCTCCGGCGGCGGACGCTGCAATTTCACCAATCTGCGCTGCGCGCCGGACAATTTCCTGTCGCAGAATCCGCAATTCTGCATTTCCGCGCTCCATCGCTATAGCGCCGCCGATTTCGTCGCTTTGGTGGAGCGATATGGCATTGCCTATCACGAGAAGACGCTGGGTCAACTTTTTTGCGATGGCTCGGCGACGCAAATCATCGAACTGCTGCTGTCGGAGATGAAACGGGCGGGCGCGGAATTGCGCGCGGGCACGGCGGTGACGCATGTCGAAAAGAGCGAAGGCGGATTTCTGCTGACCCTGTCTTCGGGCGCCGAGCAGGTGCAATGCCAATCGCTGGTCGTGGCGACGGGCGGCAAATCCATCCCGAAAATGGGCGCCAGCGATTTCGGTTATAAACTCGCCACGCGCTTCGGCGTTGCCGTGACGGAGACACGACCGGCACTTGTGCCGCTGGTCTTCGACGAGCACATGCTGGCCCGGCTGAAGCCGCTGGCGGGCATCGGTGTGCCAGTGCATGTGCGATGCCGCGAAGCGGCGTTCGAGGAAGCCATGCTGTTCACGCATCGCGGTTTGAGCGGGCCGGCGATTCTGCAGATTTCCTCTTATTGGCGCGAAGGCGACGACATCACCATCGCCCTGCTGCCTTCGGCCGCCATTTACGACACCCTGCGCGAAGCCCGCAAAATCCAGGGCGGACAGATGCTCGCCACCTGGCTTGCGGAATTTCTGCCCAAGCGGCTGGCGCAGATGATGGTCGAGGAGCTGGGCGGCACCCGCAGGCTAGGCGATCTTTCCGACAAGGTGCTGCACAAAGTGGAAGAGGCGGTGAATTTCTGGCGTGTGCGCCCTTGCGGAAGCGAAGGCTATCGCACTGCCGAAGTCACGCTCGGCGGCGTCGATACCAACGCGCTCGATTCCAAAACCATGGCGGTTAAGGCCGTGCCGGGACTTTATTTCATCGGCGAAGTGGTGGACGTGACCGGCTGGCTCGGCGGATACAATTTTCAATGGGCGTGGTCGTCGGGCTGGTGCGCCGGACAGGCCGTGTAGTTCACGGGTGCCAACCCAAAAGGGCAAGCATCACGAAGAAGCCGGCGACATAGGCCACCGGCACATACCAGCCGAAGCGAAGCCAGTTCACGGCCGAGCGTCCTTCGGGGTAAAGGCCTGTGAGTGCAACGCCTGCGGACGAGCCGAACCACAGCATCGAGCCGCCGACGCCGACGGCGTAGGCGAGAAAACCCCAATCATATTCGCCTTGCCGCAGCGCGAGCGCCGTGAGCGGAATGTTGTCGAATACGGCAGAGAGAAATCCGAGCCCCAGCGTCGTGGGCCATGACGCCCGCGGCAGGGTCTCAACCGGCATGAGGGACGCCGAAAGCACGAGGCAAAGAAGGAATGCCGCCCCTTTGAAGGCGGGCTTAAGGACGGCGAAGCTCGGTCTGCTCAGCGCCAATGTCGCAATAATCGCTGCCCAGATGGCGAGCCCGATCACCGGAACATGCTTCGAAAGATCGGGAAAACGGGCATTGGTAAGGATATTGGCGGCAACGGGAGCGGCAAGGATGATTGCCGCGGCATACACGCGCCTCCATTCGATCTGAAGTCCCGGCGATGGATGTTTCACGATCGGCGCATGGCAATGCTGCTGCCACGAAGCGATGGGCGCCACGATGGCCAGCACCACGACCGATGCGACGAACGCCCGCGCGATATCGGCCGGCGGAACGCCGTTGATCCACATGATCGTCGTTGTCGTGTCGCCGATCACGCTGCCCGCGCCGCCCGCGTTTGAAGCGGCCACGATGGCAGCGATGAAACCGATCGTCACGGAATTGCGATAGACATGGCGTGCGATGACGCCGCCCACCAGCGCAGCCGCGATGTTGTCCAGAAAAATCGACATCACGAACACCATTGCAAGCAAGGCGGCGCCACCCGTCCAGCCATCGGGCAACAAAGCGGGCATCGCATCGGGAAGCTTGCTCATCTCGAACTGGTGAGCCAGGAGCGCAAAGCCGAGCAGAAGAAGCAGCAAATTGGCGAGGCCGACCCACTCCGCCGCCATATGATCGAAGAGGCCGGAGAATCCCGGCCCGGCGGGAAAGCCGGCCAGCGCGAGCTTGTAGAGAGTGACCGCAACCAGGCCGGATACGGCAACGCCGAGCGTCCGGCGCGTCAAAATGGCCACACCCATCAAGGTGAGGCCGAAGATCATGAATTCCACGGGAATGGCGGAGAGATTAAACACTATGCTCGATGGATCCCGCGGATCGGAAATGCGCGCGCGCAAATTGGCGCCGGAGACGGTCCCCTTAAGCCAATCTCGGGTCGGGCTCAATGACGGATCGCGTATGAAATGGCGCTCGAACTGCGGCCATTGGCCGGCCCAAATCTCGCGGGATTCCTATTTGCTTGAAAAGCCGTTGGCCCGCTCTATCGTTGTTCTGACGGCCGGCGGAGCGTTCGCCGCGTGATTGGTGCGTAATGTCATTGAAAATCCTGTTGATCGATACGGAGGCGGACAGAGCGAAAGCCCTGGAGAAAAAGCTGTTCGAGGCTGGGTTTTCCGACGTGTCCCGGGTGACGAGCGGGGATCATCTGATCGCGGAGGTGGAGCGCATCGCGCCCGATCTCGTGATCATCGATATGGCATTGCCCGACCGCGACACGCTCGAGGACATCCGCAATCTGTCGGCCAATACGCCCCGGCCGATTATGATGTTCTCGGACAAGGACGATCCGGCCTTCGTCGATGAAGCCATTGCTGCGGGTGTCTGTTCCTACAATCTTTCGGGAATCGCGAGCCAGGAGGTGAAGCCGATCGTCGCCTCGGCCATCGCGCTGTTCCGGCGATACCGCCATGTGGAGACGGAGCTTGCCGCCGCCAAGGCGCTGCTCGACGAACGCCGCCTGCTCGAACGCGCCAAAGCGATCCTGATGCGTGACCGGAAGATGTCGGAGCCGGAGGCCTATCGCTGGCTGCAGCGCAAGGCGATGAACGAAAACCGCAAACTGTCGCAGATCGTGGCCGAGTTCGTGAAGAAGGAAGAAGCCGATGCGCGCCGTGGCTGAACCAGCATCCGTTCTTCGGGGAATTGCGCCATGAGCGGCATCGCTGGGCTCTCCGATTCCCCTCGCCCCGCCGAGACGAAGATGCGAATCGGCTTTTTGCGTCTGACCGACGCCGCCCCCGTCATCGTGGCGCACGAATTCGGCTTCTTCGCCGAGGAAGGCGTGGATGCCGAGCTTGTGCTGGAACCGTCCTGGGCGAACATCGCCGACAAGCTCACCTATGGTTTTCTCGACGCGGCGGTGATCGTGCCGCCGCTCGCTTTCGCGGTCGATTTGGGACTTCGTGGAAGCGCGCAGCCCTTGATCGTGCCATGCGCGATCAGCCTTGGCGGCAATACCGTCACGCTGGCGCGGGACTTGGCGGCGCGTGTTCGCGACATTGCCGCGCGGGATCGCCTTTCCCCTGCGCGGGCCTTTGCCGCCCATTTGGCCGCGCAGAAGGCGGGGCCCCTGCCTCTGGGGATCGTGCACGCCTATTCCACGCATAATCTCTTGCTGCGTTATTGGCTGGCGGCGGCCGGAATCGATACCGAACGCGATGTGAAGCTGACGGTGGTGCCGCCGGCGCGCGCCGTCGAAGCGTTGCAGACGGGCCAGATCGCGGGCTTTTGTGCCGGCGCGCCGTGGGGTGAAATCGCGATGCGCGCCGGGACCGGTTCCACGATTGCGACATCGAACGATATCTGGCGAAACGCGCCGGAAAAGGTGTTCGCGGTTCGCGGACGCTGGGCGGAGGATTTCTCCGGTGCGCTCGATGGCGCGATCCGCGCGCTCCTGCGCGCTGCGCAATTCTGCGACGCGCCGCAGAATGCTTCTTACACGGCCGCGCTTCTGTCGCGGCAGCGCTATCTGAATGTCGACAGTCACGCGATTCTGTCATCGCTCCCCGGCGGCGCGATAGCGCCGGACAATGTTTCGGCGTTCTATCGCAATGCCGCAACCTTCCCGTGG
>Ga0193753_10003818_pt1 | contig 10991 bp, 9 predicted proteins | sample H1c2metaG_FD_144925 | JGI IMG/M metagenome (GOLD analysis project Ga0193753, IMG submission 144925) | Soil microbial communities from a riparian zone of the East river system, Colorado, United States - H1c2 | ecosystem: Environmental > Terrestrial > Soil > Riparian zone | place: USA: East River... | reverse complement strand
CAGCAGAATCATTTCTATCAGAATTATTTTACTTCTGTTTTGGAGAAACAGGTTTTGAAAAGATCCAACCTCCGTTTTTATTTTGCAAACGTGCAAACTTTTGGCGACTCCATTTATAAATCATCAAGTACCGAAAATTATAATCGCGTGGGTGGCCTTGAATTTACTTATGTCGCTCCGAAAGGAAATTTTGATATTGGCACCAAATTATCAAAAGCATTTACACCGGATAATCATACAGACAATCTATACACGAATCTGAGTCTGGATTATTATGGGACCCATCTGATCATCAACAGCCAGTTCAACCAGATCGGTAAAAATTATATTGCTGCGATGGGATTCACGCCCAGGCTATACAATTACGATGCTGCGACCGGGCAAACGGTCAGACTGGGATACTATGAGAATACCAGCCATATTGAATATGATATTTATCCGAAATCAAAACGAATGATCAACATGCATGTGCTCGAAGTGAATCCCTCTGTATTCTTGAACTCTGCAGATGGCAGTCTGAATGAAGCGGATCTTGGTTTCAGGTACTCTATCTTATTTGCAAACCGTCGTTTTTTTTATATCGGGTGGGTTCAGAAAAAATTAAATCTGCCCTACGAGACAAGTATTTTTAGCGGCCTGAATAATTTTAAGCCGGGTACTTATCAGTTCGGTTATGCGCAATTGAGTTTTGAATCCAATTTCCTGAAAGCATTCTCCTGGAAATTAAATATGGAAGCCGGCGGATATTTCAGTGGACAGCGATTTTCATTAACCGGATCCATTCTGCAGCGCGTACAACCCTGGGAAAATTTTGGAATCATGCTGAACTATAATCATATTGAAGCGGACGGGAAAAAAACAGATCCGCTGATCATCAGTCCGAGTGTTGAGCTCGCCTTTAACCAGAATATGTTCCTGACAACCTACGCGCAGTATAATACCAACATCAGCAATTTTAATATCAATACAAAATTTCAATGGCGGTACCGGCCCATGTCAGATTTCTTCCTGGTTTATACATCAAATTATGTAACGCCTGATTATAAAAACACGGGATTTAACTTCACCATGAAAATCGTATACTGGCTTAACTGAATTATTAATTATCAATTATTAATTATTAATGGTTTATGCGCAGTTCGTTAATCATTGATAATTAATCATTAATAGTTGAGGTATGACTATTGCATTCCTTGTAATATGAAAAAATACATATTCGCATACATATTTCTGATATCAGGAATGTTTGCATCCGCACAGCAACCACCCCATCCGCCCGCACCGCCGCACCCGCCGTTGCCGCCTGGTGCACCTCGTCCACCGGCACCACATCATGCACATGCCTATTATAACGGACATCATTATACGCATCATGCGCACGCCTATCATCATAACAGGCCGCCTCATCCACCTGTTCCTCCGCATCCACCTGCACCACCGCGGCCATAATAATTGATAATTTATTCCGTTTTCAGTGTGGTGGCAGGTGAAGTCAGTGCTGCTCTCGTTGAATAATAAGCAGACGTAACCGCCGCTGTTATTACGATCACCAATGCCGATAGTATAAAGGGAATAGGCGACAGGCCTTCGTTATATGGAAACAGTTTCAGCCAGTTACTCATAAAATACCAGGCGACGGGAAATGCAATACAGGCCGCTATCAGTGAGAGCCATAAATAGTTCCTGGTGATCAGTGTAACCACCTGTGTTATGCTCGCGCCCAACACCCGGCGCATACTGATTTCTTTCTGCTTTTGCTGGGTAGTAAATGCAGTGAGTCCCAACAATCCGAGGCAGGTAATGAAAATGGTAATGACTGAAAATGATGCAAATATTTTTCCTCTTTTCTGATCCGCCGCATATTGCGAATTAAAATCGTTATCCAGGAATTTATATTCAAAAGGCAATTGCGGGAAATATTTTTTCCAGACTTTTTCGGCCAGTGAAATACTGCTCTGTATGTTGCCCGGATTCAGTTTAACCTGTATGATATTGCTGTTCGGGTTATAAAAGAACAAAAGTGGTTCGATCGGATTGTACAATGATTTCTGGTTGAAATCCTTCACTACACCAACCACTTCCAGATAGTGATTCGAGGTATCACTGGGAAATGTGACACGCTTTCCAATGGCGTTATCCCATCCGAAATGTTTCACCATGGCTTCATTCACCATGATGCTGTGCAGTGTATCTGCCGGACCGGAGAAATCGCGTCCCTTGACCACGGGAATGCTGAGTGCCTTAAAGTAGTTTTCATCTATACCATAACAATTGATTCCTTTATCGGTATGCCCCGTATTTGTTTGAACCGTAAACAGATTCAGATTAATATTCGGACTTCCCGGATAACAGTTCCCCGTGCCGACTACTTTCACACCAGGCAGATTGCGAAGATCATTGTCCATCGCAAATATTTTGCTGCGCTCGTCTTCGCCGGTATTAATGGTTACCATCATCACCTGTTCCTTATTAAAACCAACATCTTTTTTTCGCAGATAAGCCAGCTGTGAGTAAACGATCCAGGTACAGATCAGCATGATCATTGAAATAGAAAACTGCAACACAACCAATGTGCGGCGCAGGTTTACATTTCCTGAAGCCTTCGAAAGTGAACCTTTTAAAATACTGACAGGCTGAAAGCTCGCCAGGTAAAATGCAGGATAACTGCCACCGATCAGTCCGGTGAAAAGAATAATTCCCACCAGGAGTAAAATATTATTCGACTGAAATAAAGTGGCAATGGTAAATGATTTACCCGCAATCGCATTAAACATGCCCAGGAAAAGGATTACGAGTCCGATGCTTAAAAGCACAGATATACAGGCTGTGAGCAATGATTCACTCAGAAACTGCGATATCAGTTGTCTTTTTGTAGAGCCTGCCACTTTGCGGATACCAATCTCCTTTGCCCTGCGGGCAGATCTGGCTGTAGTCAGATTCATATAATTGATACAGGCAATCAGCAGCATAAAAAAAGCAACTGCAGAGAAAATCCAGATATACGACATGTCGCCGATTTCTTCGGGTTCTCCGTCCAGCTTTGAAGTCAGATGAATATCGGTGATGGGCATTACCCCGTAATTAATCTTCACATTGAATTTAGTAAAAATCGGCGCCATGTATTTGTCATACAGGGGGATTAGTTTCTTATCAAAAGCATTCGCTGTGACACCGGGTTTTAATAATACATAAGTGAAATTGTTGAAGCTGCCCCAGTTATTATTGCCGTTATTATTATCATTGCCCGGCTTCAGGATCGTACTCATGGATATCAGCATATCGTAGCGGATATGTGAGTTTGTTGGTATGTCCTCAAAAACACCGGTTACTTTATACAGGTCATAGACGGTCTTCATTGTTTTACCGACCGCTGCTGTGTTCCTACCAAAGTATTTATCCGCCAGGGTTCTTGAAATCACAATACTGTTTGGTTGGGTCAATGCAGTAGCCGGATGGCCCTCCAGAAATTTGACCGTAAATATGTTGAACAGGGTACTATCGGCATAATAGATCTTGGTTTCATAAAAGCCATTCGTCCCTTTCATGAACAGGGTCCTTTCCCTGCCTAACATTCTCGCGGATTCTTCCACGTCCGGAAAATCTTTTTTCAAAGTGGCAGCGAGGGGAAGTTGCGTAACCGTCCAGTTGGTGTTTTTATCACGTTCATGGATATACGAAACGATGCGCATGATACGATCGGCGTTTTTATTATATCGATCGAAACTCAGTTCATCCTTGATGTAAAAAATGAGGAAGAGACTGAAGGTAATACCCAGGGTTAACCCCAGTATATTGATCAGGCTGTACCACTTGTCTTTTCTGAAATTCCGGAGAGCGATGAGTAACAGGTTTTTTATCATAGATCTGCGTTTAACGGTTCAGTGACAACAGGAGCCTAAAAGATGCCAATCTTGCAAGTAATTAATAGTCATTTCTTTATGTTCCTGAGTCGGACGAAAGAGTGTCCGGAAATGATATGACGTGCGTGCGCTTTTAAAAGTTACCGCCCGTGCAGTTTATTTGACGAGCGGCTCAGGAAATGAAGCTTCTATTTTTTCACTATAGGCTTTCAGCTCATCCATGATCGTTTTTAGCCGGTCAAAGAAAATGCGGCTGGTTTCTTCAGTGAGCGGAGTTTCACTGGTATTGATGAAACGCCAGGTGACGATGCAGCTTTTGTGATCTGTTTTTTTACAAACAATTTCCAGGGTAACCTGGAGATTCATCTGGGGAATCTGGCAACTCTCGGCATACATGATACCCTCATCAGTAAATGTCATACGCAGGGGCGATACCGTAGCCCGGCATTTTTCAAATATCAGATGATGAATACTTCCTATAAATGCGTTGGGAGAATCCTGTTCCACACTCAAAAGACCGGAGATCCAGTTGACCCTGCCTGCAACATTCCAGATCGTCATATATACATCCTGGAAATCAGCCTGAATGGATAATTCCTGACTGATGTTTATATCGCTGTAAACATAACGCTGCGGCTCCGGAGGTTCAGGCACTTTTTTTCTCGCCTGGTTCAGCAGCGCAAAATGATAATCGACTGTGCCTATCGACGGATATTCTTCCGATGAATTCACCCATTCCATTTCAATGGGATCGGATGAATTGGTAACCTGCTGCAACAGTTTTTCGGTTACCAGCATGTATTCATGGTTATCGATACTGTTCTTCAATAAGCGGTGAGCGACGATCATAGCAGGACCCGATTGTTTTACAAATCGTCCCACGGTGATTTCTGCGACCGGTCCGTGATGCGCAACAAATTTTAATGACAGATTTATAATAGCCTGGCAGGCACCACAGGGGCAAATATTATGCTGTTGTATAAATTTCCGCTTGAAATGAAAGGCATTAAAAATCCGCAGACAAATTTTCTCCAGTTCCTCCTGTGATGGCGCCGGTCCTTTTTTTATCAGCAGTACGGCGTCTCCCTCGATCTCGGATACTTCATATTCATCACCGACTTCATTTACGATCGTATCAATCAGAATATTGATGACATGTGCGCCATGCTCCAGTTCGGTGCTGGTGATAAATTCAGTAAATCCGCTGATATCCGGAATCAGTATGGTTGCTAAAGTTTCTGCCAAAATAGATGAATGAATTGCAAAGTTATGAAAGATTGGATTTACCGGCCAGCCGCCCAGAGAATCGCGTTGCTCAACAGCTTTTTGAATTCGGCGGAATGGAACAAATTGGCATGATGCCCCATCTGGAAATAAATATTACGGGCCTTCACTTTATCGTTGGACCAGATCACAGGATGATCCCCCATTTTGATGTCGGACGGGGGCTGATAGCTGGATTCGTCCACATTAGCAATCACATGCACCCGGGGACGGGGATCTTTGTCGTAGGTGTACCATTCATCGTCGGGTATGGAAAAAGACTCCGGCAATCCCTTCATCACCGGGTGATTTTTATCTTCCACCCGAACGGTCGCTGTGGCGCGGGCCGCGATATAATTCTTCCACCGGATACCACCCATGAATTCTGAGAACCAGTCCCACAGGGCATAACCGTCAAACTCTCCCAGCAACGATGCGTGATGAAGGCCCACCCATCCGCCCCTTCCTTCTTCCATATATTTTATGAATGCCGCTTTGGCGCGGTCGGTCCACATATAGGGTGGATAGTTGAGCTGAAGAAATACCTGATAGTGTGTTAAGTATTCGTCACCGATTGAATCGGTATTATTGATGATATCGTATTGAAAATTTTGTTCTGCAGAAAAATCTTTCAGCCAGCCGAGTGCAGCCACTACAAAACCTTCGTGTATTCCACCGCGTTCTGCAAGAACCAGCACATGGAAGGAAGGTCCATCCGATGAATTTTTACTGATGCCCGAAATAGAGATCGTCAGCGGTAAAAATGTCATCAGGCATTTTAAGATAACACTTTTCATGGATCCGCGTATTTTTATGTAAAAGAGCCATGTCAATTCCCGTCCGCTTATCAATTTAATTACTATTCGTGAGCTAATTTTTCATGTAAAATAATCCTGTAAGCAGAAATACTAAAATAATTCAATGGATTGGTTTAAAAATAAGAATTGTGTACCGATAAAATGCAAATGAATTGCGTTAAAACACCCTCTTAAATGTTGAGAGCCATTTTATATTTGTTCAATGCAATCCTACAAATATAAATATCAGGGGACATCGAATAAGTGTAAATACTTAGATACACCCTATATGGGTATATATTTACCCTTCTCATATCGTTTAACACGAAATTCTGTTATCTTGTCATCAACATTTTAGTACATCTGTGGTAAGAGAAATGTTTCACACTCAAGAGAAGAGATCTGTTCTACTTAGGGCTCCGATTATTTGCACCAAAGACAATGCTTGGATGGGCATGGCATACTATTTTTGGTATGATACGGATGATGCTTTTTTCTGGGGAATAAATTCTAAGAAAGCAACTGGTTATTTTGATATTTATTCAGCCTCGATCAATTGTGAAGATGTTTTAGATACGGTCTTTAATGAAGAGCATTATTTATTCTGGAAAAAGCAAATTGAAAAAGCACAAACCTCTTTTATAAAAGCGGGGAACGTTTTGACACTTAAACAATTAAATGACTATTTTTTACAAAGAGGAATTTGGGCAAAATTTGGTGGAATAATGTTTCAGACATTAGCGAGTAATGTTGATTATTACATTGTTAAAGATTTTCAATATAAGAAAAGGATACAATTAGCCGTTTATAATCTTGGCATAATGAGACTAACTTTGCGCTCAGAAATCAAGGGCAGTGCATCTAATTCTTTGATAACGAATATAATATGTTGGATTTAAAAAAAATAGAAGAAGAAATTGATGCGTTATTAGCAAAAGAAACCAAGGAATCACTCAATTCTTGGTTTTTAGCTCAAAATCCTCAGAACATTAATTCCTATCTTGGGACAGGTGAGTTTTTGAATATTTCTTTGCCATCCATCAGTATTACCATTGAAAACTTATGTAAGGATGCGGGCATAATAGCTGATTCAGAAATTAGCTATCCTAACAATACCAAGTATGCAATGGCTGCTTAATGGAAATCACGGAACAAATAAAACTAAGATTTAAGGGAGTTGACTTTCCTTCTGTTCAGATAAAGTCATTCAAGGCTTACCAAGAAAGCGAAGATCATAAAATGCAAGTAAACATTCAACCAAAAGTGTTTATTCCAAAAGAATCGCAAAACACTTTTAATATAATAATGCAAATTGATTTAGTTATACAAGATTTTTTTATTTTAAACATTACTGCGATAGGACTATTTGAGCTATCTCAAGAAACGGTTACTGACGAAGTGAGAAAAAGTTTCATAAATGAAAATTCGCCAGCTATAATGTTCCCTTATGTTAGATCTTTTATTAGCACCCTCACCTCAAATCTTGGCAAGGTAACAACCCCAATTATTTTACCTACTCGTTTTTTTAAGGGTGAACTTGAAGAATCGGTTCAATAATAATATTCCAATTTATTTTCTTTTTTAAACTGGGTATATCCAAAATTTAACTTAGTCCCTATTGGAATAAGGTTACTTATTTATTGATGTATTTGGAAAACTGCAGCAATTATCAGGAAAGGCGGGCGTTTTTCAGCAGTTTCGATCGAATCGCGTAGCGCTTATCTTTTCCGTATACGAAAAAGCAAGATCCGTTTTTGATGGTTTCGATCACGGAGCGATGAATATCGGAGGGAATGGCCGGACAACCTTCACTCCGGCCCAGGCGTCCATAGGTCTTGGAAATTTCGTCATTGACATAATCGGCCGGATGTATCACAATGCCACGACTATATGCATTGTCGTTGAAACCCTGTTCCATCCCGAGCAGGCGTAGTGAATATCCGTTCTGACCGAAATAGGTTTCTCCGGTTACATAAAATCCAAGACTGCTTTCAAAACTTCGGTTGCGATTGGAAAATCTTGTTGCGTATAGCTGTCCGGAATTTCTTCCATGTGCAACCAGTGTATTAAAAAGCAGTTTTCCATTCTCCATGTCCAGAACAAACAATCGTTTTTTAAAGGAAGGAAGACTGAAATCTACAATTGAAAGAATTGTGTTATTCAGAACGGTTCCCGATTTTCGCAGGTTCTCATAACCGGTGATGGCTTCTTTGAATGCTTCTTTGGATAATCCAAGACTGTCCAGCGACAGCATATTATATATAGCCGAAACTGCAGGACTAAAAGCTGATCCAATTACCGGGGTAATTGCCGATGTAATATGTAAGAGAGACGAAGATGTGATATTTGAGACCGGCTCATTCTCTTTATTGAAACGTGCCGCGGAAGAAAAAAGGGCCGGCATTGCAAAGTTGACAGCGATCAACAGTAAACACTTAGCTAGCAGAGGGATTTTTTTCTTCAGACTCATTTTATAGGACGGATCAGGCGGCAAATATAAGCTTAAAGCGTAAGGCGTAAAGCTTAAAGCTTCCCTAAAACGCGAAACGCCGAACGCGTAACGCTTAACGCGGAACGCGGAACGCTTAACGCGGAACGCTTAACGCGTAACGCCTTTGTTAAGAGTTGGCACAACGCTTTACGCTTTACGCTTTGCGCTTTACGCTTTAAACGTGTCGTGGAAAAAGTATGGCCAACGTAACCAGAAACAAATACGGAATCGCGATGGCGAAGATGGAAATGAAGAGGTCCCTTCTTTTCTTTGGATTTTGAACCCATTTCTCTTCATATTTTCCGTAAATCTCCCGGTCACGTTCATTCACGATAAAAATCTGATTGAGGATCAATACGGTAAGGAGGTAAACGGCGGACGCAAAGATGGCTGCCACGGGTTTTGATGCGAACCAGCAGTGCCTGAACATACGCAGATAAACGGCTTCAAGGAATAAAACCCATCCTCCCGTAAAGAGAGAAAACAGATACATGGCCTGTATTCGTGCGTGGAAATCCCGGGCATGATAGCTTCGCCGGTAAAAATGGTTGTAGATATTGAAATACAAATAATCTATGGGTTTCATAGGGCTGGTTGTTTCGGGTAAAAACGGATCGGATAAACGCTACACGGATCGGACTACCTCTAATTAACGCATTTTATGGGGAAACTCATACAACGGGGGCGGGATATCTTTAGAAGGATCAGGCTGTTTTCGGACCTATCTGACTGATTTCAAGGAATCTGTGATTATTTTACGGCCTAATGAAAATAACATAAATTTATAGCTATGCGCAAAGCGACCCCCCTGCCTTCTTTGCTGGTCATAGCAATCATCTCTTTTTATTTGTCCTCCTGTAATTCGGCCGTGGTTGATATCCCTTTCCCCGGGGCCGACAGTGGATACCCTCAGCCAGTGACCCAGCCACTCGTACTGACCGCCCCTAAAAAGCTGGACTGGATCACGGTAAAGACTGGTAAAATCATTCCAACCGTCAGAAAATTCGACCTGAAGAGCCTGCCATCAACACCTTACGACCCATCCGGGTTTCAGCCATTCAAAAAGGCTCCGGAGGTCTCAAATATAGATTTCAACAATTTGCCCGATTCCGCATTCGACCTCGACAAGATCCCCCCGGCTTCTCTTGAACTCAAAAAATATGTGCTGGCACCGCCGGTTATTACCAAAGCGGGTCTGATCTCACCAAAAAATAACGCCACGATGGGCGTGTCGGACTGGGGCATTGCGATGGGTTTACAGGGACAAAATATGCTGTGTATTCTAAAAGACAGAAACGGTCTGATCTGGATCGGTACCAGTCGCGGCATTTATCGTTATGATGGTGAATATGTTCAGAGTTATCCCGTCGGTCCGGCAGCCACCCTGACTGAGGACCTGGAAGGAAAGATCTGGTACGGCAGTGAAAATGGTTTTGGTTACCTGGACACGCGTCATGGTGTTACCGGATTTTCCACCGCGTTTTTTACCCCGTTTCCCCGGATTCCGAAAATTATGGTTGACGAAAAAGGAAGGCTTTGGATACCTGAGATCATAAAAGGAAGTACTGCCCTGATTGCTGTCGTGGACCCCGCTACGGAAACTTATAAAAGTCTGGGCAGTTCAACCGGGTTATCCGGAACTTTTTACTGGGCGGTATGCCAGGGAGATCATCATACGATCTGGCTGGCAACCAACAACGGCTTTAATATTATTCATACAGACAAAGGAAGAATTTCCTATATCAAAAAATCGCATGGCACTGCCAATGATACTACCCGGGCAGTCGCGAACGATGGAAACGGGCATATCTGGGTTGCCTACAAAAACGGGCAGGTGGATATGATTGACCCTTCAAAAGGAACATTCACCAAATATGTTGAACTGCGAAATTCTGAAAATGATAATATATTTTTCTATCAAATCCTGTTTGGCAAAAACGGGATCGTCTGGCTGGCCACCAGTCGCGGACTGCTGATGCTGGACCCGGTCAATGGATTATTCAGGCGTATCGGGGAGAATGACGGTATTCAGAAGGACCATGTGACCGGTATCCTGGACGATGGAAAAGGCAGGATTCTGGTAGCAACTTATCAGTCGGGCCTTGACCTGATTGACCAGGACGCAAAAATGGTTTACCCGGCAGGCAAGAAAAACGTAACGACCATGTATGCAGATGAATCCGGCAAACTATGGGTGGGCACGGCCGGTAATGGAATCATAATCCTGGATCCTGAGAAAAAATTATCCTTTCAGCTGGACAAACAGGCTGGTATCAATATCAATAATACGATTCAGTCCATCTCCCATGTGGATGGTAAAATCTGGATCACCAGTGATGGTGGTCTGGATGTTCTTGACTTAACCCATGGAATCACCGAACACTCAGGCAAGCGGGAAGGCCTGCTGACAGACACCACTTATAATGTAATAAAAGATTCAAGAGGCAATGTATGGGTCACCGGCCCATCGCAGGGTATTGAACTGATAGATTCTGCCCAGACCCTGATCCGTAGTGTCAGTTCCGGAATCGGCCTGAGTGATAACACTGTTTCGGCAGTGAAAGAAGATCATGAAGGACG
>Ga0193753_10003817_pt1 | contig 10992 bp, 8 predicted proteins | sample H1c2metaG_FD_144925 | JGI IMG/M metagenome (GOLD analysis project Ga0193753, IMG submission 144925) | Soil microbial communities from a riparian zone of the East river system, Colorado, United States - H1c2 | ecosystem: Environmental > Terrestrial > Soil > Riparian zone | place: USA: East River... | reverse complement strand
GTACGTCAAGGACTACTTCCCACCTGAAGCGAAGGCCCGCGCGCAGCAGCTGGTCGACAACGTGCGCAACGCGCTCAAGGCGCGCATCGAGCACCTCGACTGGATGAGCGACGAGACCAAGGGCAAGGCGCTGGAGAAATGGAGCGCCTTCCTGCCGAAGATCGGCTATCCGGACAAGTGGCGCGGCTGGGACAACCTGAAGATCGCACCGGACGATTACTTCGCCAACCTGCGCGCCGCCAACACCTTCAACAACCGCTACGACCTCGACAAGATCGGCAAGCCCACCGATCGCTACGAGTGGGGCATGACGCCGCAGACCGTGAACGCGTACTACAGCTCCGGCACCAACACGATCAATTTCCCCGCCGCGATCCTGCAGCCACCGTTCTTCTATGCCAACGGCGACGACGCGATCAACTACGGCGGCATCGGCGCGGTGATCGGACACGAATCCGGGCATGGCTTCGACGACAGCGGCAGCCAGTTCGATGGTGCCGGCAACAACGTCAACTGGTGGACGCAGGAAGACCGCGACCGCTTCGACCAGCGCACCGGCAAGCTCGTCGCACAGTTCGACGGGTATGCGCCGCTGGCCAGACAGCCGGACAAGCACGTCAATGGCAAGCTGACGCTGGGCGAGAACATCGGCGACCTCGGCGGACTCAACTTCGCCTACGACGCCCTGCAGGCCGCCGACGGCGGCAAGCTCGACCCGAAGATCGACGGGCTTTCCCGCGACCGGCGCTTCTTCCTCAGCTGGGCCCGGGTGTGGCGCGGCAACATCCGCGACAAGGCGCAACTGGTGCTGCTCAACACCGACCCGCACGCACCGGCGCAATTCCGCGCGATCGGCGCACCGTCGAACATGCCGGCCTTCGCCCAGGCGTTCCAGTGCAAGGCGGGGGACAGCATGGTCCGACCGGACGACAAGCAGGTCGTGATCTGGTGAGTTAAAGCCATCGCAAGCATGTATCCGGGCGCGCTGCGGCGCGTTCGGCCATGCGGTTTGCGAGTGCCGTCGCGGCGCGGTAATCCCCGCGCTCGACTCGTTGTAAGTGGCCATGCTGTTGCCCCTTTGAAAAAGGGGGCCAATGGCCGCGCAGCGACATGGGGCATTCGCCCTTGGCCTGACACCCCTAGCCCATGTCGCCAAAGCGCAAATCCCCCGGCACGCTGCGCGTGTCTGCCCCCTTTTGCAAAGAGGGCGATTGGGGCGGTCATCTCCATCGCGGAAATGGCAAAGGCCCTCCCAAGAGCAGGCGGATCCGCCGGTGCCACTTTCATGGGGCGCCGACAGCCGGGCCTTCACAGTGACATTCAGAGAGCTGCCCTCGCGGCTTGCTAGACTCGCCCGACTTCACCGCATGGAATCCGCAATGCCAAACGCGCGCCCCGCTCTTCTTCGGCATTCCGCCCTCGCCCTTGGCCTGACCCTGATCATCGGCCTGTCGATGCACGACGCCGATGCCGCCAAGAAGAAGCGCGCACCGGCGAAGAAGGCCGAACCGGCCGTCACCGCCTGCACCGATTTCTACGCGTTCACCAACAAGGACTGGCTCACGGCGAACACGCTGGTCAGCGGTTCCGGTTCGATCTCGGCACTCGGCCAGTTGCGCGACCTCGCGCAGCAGCAGCAGCGTGACCTGCTCAACGCGGCGATGCAGTCGCCGCAGAACAACGTGCAGAAGCTGCTCGGCGATTTCTGGGCCAGCGGACTCGACCAGGCCGCGGTGGAAACCGATGGCGCCCAGCCGATCGCGCCGCTGCTGGCGCGCATCGACGGCATCAAGCGCACCAAGGACATCCCACCGTCGATCGCGGCGCTGCACCAGGTCGGCATCCCGGTGCTGTTCCAGTTCACCCCCGACGTCGACCTCGCCAACCTCGGCCGCCACATCGGCTATTTCACCCAGGGCGGACTTGGCCTCACCGATCCGACCTACTACATCCGCAACGACCCCGATACCCAGGCCCTGCTCGGTCGCTACAGGGATTACGTGCAGAAGATCCTCGCCCTGACCGGCACGCCACCCGACAAGCTGGCCGCGCAGGCGCAGCAGGTGATCGACATCGAGACCCGCATCGCGCAGGCCTCCAAGCCGATGACGCTGATGCGCGATCCGCGCAACAATTACGCGCTGGTGCAGACCGCCACGCTCGGCAAGTCGTACAAGCACCTGCAGCTCGGCGACTTCGTCGCGGCGCAGGGCGTGAAGGACGATGTCGTCTCGCTCGCCAACCCGGCGCTGTTCACCGAGCTCGACACCATGGTCGACAAGCTCAAGCCGGACCAGTGGAAGACCTACCTGCGCTTCCAGGTCGGCAACGCGATGGCGCCGTATCTGTCGAAGAGTTTCCGCGACGCCGACTTCGAATTCCGCGGCCGCGTCCTGCGGGGCGAGGCCACGCCGCCGCCGCGCGACAAGCTGGTGCTCGATGCGATCAACCTCGCGGCGGGGCCGATGCTCGCGCGCGAATACGTCGCCCGCTACCTGCCCGCCGCCACCGCATCGCGTGCGGAGACCATCGCCGGCCAGGTCCGCGACGCGCTCGGACGCGCGATCGACGGCACTGCGTGGATGAGCGCACCGACCAAGGCCGAAGCCAAGGCCAAGCTGGCGAAGCTGAAGATCGAGATCGGCGCACCGAAGCGCGACCTCGACTACAGCCTGCAGCCGATGGGCCGCGGCAGTTTCGGCGGCAACATGCTGATCGCATCGACCTGGCGCCATCGCGAGGAGATGAAACGCATCGGCAGCGCCAACGCCGATCGCCGCTGGGACGTGCTGCCACAGGAACCGGCGCTCGCCTACGACATCGCCCAGAACCGCCTGATCGTCAGCGCTGCCGTGCTGCAGCCGCCGGTGCTGGACATGGCCCAGAACGCCGCCAGCCACTACGGCACGTTCGGCGCATTGGTCGGCCACGAACTCGGCCGCAGCGTCGACAAGAAGGGCAAGCTGGTCAACGCCGCCGGCGAATTGAAGTCGTGGTGGACGCCTGCCGACGACACCGCGTGGGACATGCGCATCGCGCCGCTGGTGGGCCAGTACGGCGGCTATGCGTATCCGGGCCTCAACGGGGTCCGGGTCAACGGCAACCAGACGCTCGAGGAAAATGCCGCCGACCTCGCCGGCGTCGAACTCGCCTGGGATGCATTGGCGACCTCGCAACCGGAATTACCGAAGGAATCGAAGCAGGCCTTCTTCCAGGCATGCACGTCGATGGCGGCATTGCAGATGTCGACTGACGTCGCCACCCGCAATGCCGCCATCGACGTGCATGCGCCGGGACAGTGGCGTGCCAACGGTCCGCTGGTCGACCTGCCGGCGTTCGGCGATGCGTATCAGTGCAAGGCCGGCACCTCGATGCAGGCCAAGCCCGAACAGCAGGTTTCGATCTGGCGGGCGCCGGCCGCGGCCGCTGCGGAAGTCGAAGCGAAAAAGTGATTGCAGGAGCGGCTGCGGCCGCTCCTGTCCACGCAGCGCCTAGAACCGCCGCACGCGCGAGCCGCTGCGGCTGAAGGGCGGCTTGCCGCGCCAGTAGTTGATCAGCAGCCAGCCGAACAGCATGCCGCCGAGATGGGCGAAGTGCGCGACGCCGGGCTGCAGGCCGGTGAAACCGAGCAGCAGTTCGATCGCGCCGTAGATGATCACCAGCGTGCGCGCCTTCATCGGGATAGGCGGAATCAGCAGCATCACGCGCTGGTTCGGGAACAGCATGCCGTAGGCCAGCAGCAGGCCGAACACGCCGCCCGATGCGCCCAGCGTCGGGCCGACCGGCCCACCCTGCGCGGCGATCCACGAGGTGACGCCGAGCTGGCACAGCCCGGCACCGGCCACGCACACCAGGTAATAGGTGAGGAAGCGGCGGTTGCCCCAGGTGTATTCGAGCGGCGCGCCGAACATCAGCAACGCCAGCATGTTGAAGAGCAGGTGCGCGAAACCGCTGGGGTCGTGCAGGAAGCCGTATGTGATCAGCTGCCAGGGCATGAAGGCCGTGCCGGAGAATGCATCGTAGCCGCCGGGCTGCAGCGGCCAGAGCATGAACGGCGCCAACAGGCCGATGCGCTCGCGGAGGATGAGCTCGAGCAGGAACACCAGGCCGTTGGCGATCAGCAAGGCCTTGGTAACGGGGGGGAGATTGGTGAACATCGGAATCCTTGTGCGTCCTGTCCATGATACCGGCTGGCCGGCGCCGGCCAATCGCTCGCCACCGGGAATCCTGCCGTTCCGAAGGACCTAGCCCGGGCCCCAGATCATGGCATCCAGGCTGGCATCGGCCTTCGGCATGCGAACGCGGCCGCGTTCGACCACGACCCCCTCCGCGCGCAGGCGCTGCGACTGCTCGCGCCAGCCGCGCGAACCTTCCGGGAACGCGATGCGGCCGTCGCTGCGCAGCACGCGGTGCCAGGGCAGCTTCGGATCGGTGTTGCCGGCCAGGATATGCGCCACCATCCGCGCGCGTCCCGGCAATCCGGCACGGCGGGCGATATGGCCATAACCGGCGACCTGTCCGCGTGGAATCGCGCGGATCGCGGCGAGGATGCGCTCTTCGGCGGTGGATGCGGCCATTGCGCTAGCATAAGGACAAATCGCAGGGACACACGACGATGCAGAATTTCGAACAGATCCGCCAGCACCTCAGCGACGGCAATTTCCACATCACCATGCAGGAGTCCTATGTGCTGTGCGTGGAACTCTCGCTCGACGGCGGTCGCCGCCACCAGGCGATCTTCCTGTCGGAACTGCACGACGACGATGGCCGCAACTACCTGCGCGTGAACACGGTGATCGCACCGACCACCGGCATCGACGGCAAGCGCGCACTGGTATTCAACTGGCAGAGTCGCCTGGGCTATCTCGCCATCGACGACCTCGACGGCGTGCCCTACCTGCAACTGTGCGAGAACCGGCCCTACGACGCACTGACGCCGGCCGAGCTCGACCGGCTGATCCTCGAGATCGGCGGCATGGGCGATCGCCTCGAGCGTGCGCTGTCGGCGGAAGGGGACCTGCTGTAGGAACAGTTACGGAACGACTGTAGGAGCGGCTTCAGCCGCGAGCTCTCCGGGCAAGCTGGATGAACCTGTCGCGACTTCCGTCGCTCCTACATGACGTGACACCGGGTTTGCCGCGATCTGCGGTAAGAGCTCGCGGTTGAAGCCGCTCCTACAACAATCGTGGCGACGCCTCAGGTCCAGCCGGCCGCCTGGAACAGCTTGAAGATGCCATAGGCCACGCCGCCCGCGGCCGGGATCGTCAGGATCCATGCCCAGACGATGCGTTCGATCGTGCCCAGTTTCAGCGCGCGCGGGTTCTTGGCGAAGCCGACGCCCATGATCGCGGTGGAGATGCTGTGGGTGGTCGACACCGGCATGCCGAAATGCGCGGCGATGGTGAGGATGGTCGCGGAACTGGTATCGACCGCGAAACCATGGATCGGTTGCAGCTTGACCATCTTGTGGCCCAGCGTCTTGATGATGCGCCAGCCGCCCGACGCGGTGCCGGCCGCCATCACCACCGCGCACGTCAACACGATCCACAACGCCACGCTGGCGTCGCCGTTGTTGGCCGGATGCATGAAGGCCAGCCAGGACGGCAGGTCGTCGAGCGCGCCGGTGCTCTGCGCGCCCAGCAGCGTCAGCGCGATCACGCCCATGGTCTTCTGCGCATCGTTGTGGCCGTGCGCGAACCCCATGTAGGCCGCCGACAGGACCTGCGCCCTGAGGAAGAACCGGTTGACCCAGCGCGGTCGTGCCATCCGCCGCAGGAACCCGCCCGCGCGTTCCATCCCCGAGATCACCGCCCACAGGAACATCATCATCACCACGCCGAGTGCGAATCCGGCGATCGGCGAACTCACCATCGGCAGGAACACCTTCCACACCAGGCCCTTGTTGTGGGCCCAGTCGCCGACGCTCTGCGACCAGATCAGCGAATTCCAGTCGTTGTGCGAGGCCGACATGGCCGCGCCGCACAGGCCGCCGATCAGCGCGTGCGACGACGACGACGGCAACCCGAACCACCAGGTGATCAGGTTCCAGGTGATGGCGCCGAGCAGCGCACTCAGGATCACCTGCGACGTCGCTTCCACCACTTCGGTGTTGACGATGCCGGTGGCGATGGTGGCGGCGACCGCGGTGCCCATCAACGCACCGATGAGATTCATGCAGGCCGCGAGGATCACGGCCTGCCCCGGCGACAGCGCCTTGGTCGCGACCGAAGCGGCGATGGAGTTGGCGGTGTCGTGGAAACCGTTGATGAACTCGAACACGAGCGCGGCGAAGATCACCACCAGCACGAGGGTCAGCATCGCGGGGGCTCAGCTGTTCTTCAACACGATCTGGTACACCACCACGCCGGCCTCGCGGCAGCGGTCGATGGCCTTCTCCAGGATCTCGAAGAACTCCTTGAGCAGGAACATCTGCAGGTTGTCGAGCTTTCCGGAATAGATGTCCCGGTACAACTCCAGCATCAGCCGGTCGGCCTCGTTCTCGATCGAGCGCAGCTTGTCGTTGAGCGCCGTCATCCGGTCGATGTTCATCTTCTGCAGGTCGTGCACCATCTCCACCACCACCGAGGCGCCCTGCTCCAGCATGGCCGCGCGCGGGGCGAAGTCGATGTGCTCGAGGTGGCGGGTGGCCAGCGAATAACGGTCGGCGAACTTCTCGATCTGCTTGGGGATCTTGTACAGGGCCGATCCCAGCGCCTCGATGTCCTCGCGCTCGAACGGGGTCATGAAACTGTCCACCAGCGCATGGCCGATCTTGTCGGAGGCCGCGCGTTCGCGCAGGCGGGCGAGCTTGAAGGCGTCCAGTGCCGGCTGCCGGTCCGAAGCCTTCATCATCACGTGCAAGGCCTTGGCGCTGTCGTAGGCCGCGTCGGCGGCCTCGTCGAGCAGCAGGTAGAACTGTTTGCCGGAGCCGAAGATCGTCTGCAGTGAGAACATCGCTGGGGTCCCGTCGCGGGCTTGCGGTGGTGGCGAAGACGGGATTATGACGGTTTCGAGACAGCCGTGGACCAGCCCCTTCGGGCGCCCACCATGCCCGGGCACGCCATGGCGCCCCTGCTATCATGCCGCCGCGTCCATGGACGCACCTATGGACGAACCACCGCCTCCCCCGCGTATCCCACCCCTGCGCTCCGGCATCCGGCCGGACGCCGGCCGTCGCGCCGCATCCGTCGGGTGCCCCGCGTGATCGAACTGCTGATCGTCGCCGCACTGATCGTTCTCAACGCTTTCTTCGCGCTGTCGGAGATGTCGTTGATGACCTCGCGCAAGATCCGGCTGAAGCAGATGGGCGAGACCAGTCGCGGCGCACGCAAGGCGCTGGCGCTGGCCGAACATCCCGACAACCTGCTGTCGACGGTGCAGGTCGGCATCACCCTGATCGCGATCCTGACCGGCGTGCTGGGCGGCGACTCGATCGGCGAAAAAATCGCCGTCTGGTTCGGCCATGCGTGGCCGCGACTGGGAGAGTATGCGCACACCATCGGCATCGGCACCGCGGTGGGCCTGATCACTGCTGCGTCGGTGGTGTTCGGCGAACTCATCCCGAAGCGGCTCGCGCTGACCAACGCCGAGCGCATCGCCAGCGTGGTCGCGATCCCGCTGGACATGCTGGCGACCGCCGCCAAGCCGATCGTGTTCAGCCTCGGCGCGATCAACCGCCTGGTGCTGCGCGTGCTCGGGATCCGCGACGACGCGCGCAACGCCATTACCGAGGAGGAGATCCGCCTGCTGGTCAGCGAAAGCCACGAACAGGGCGTAATCGACGACGACGAACGCAACATGATGCATCGGGTGATGCGCCTGGGCGATCGCGATGCCGAAAGCCTGATGACGCCGCGCACCCGCATCGCCTGGCTGGACGCGTCGGAAAACTACGAGGAAAACCTCGCGACGATGCGCGAAACCCCGTTCTCGCGCTATCCGGTCTATCGCGGCAGCGATGCCGAGGTGCTCGGCGTGCTGGAGGTGAAATCCCTGCTCGACCGCCTCGACCAGCGCGAGCAGGACCTGTTCCGCGACCTGCGCGAGGCGCTGTTCGTCTCCGAATCGACACCGGCGCTGAAGCTGCTGGAGATCCTGCGCGAGGAACAGCAGTCGCTGGCGATGGTGGTCGACGAATACGGCGACGTCACCGGTTTGGTCACCGTCAACGACGTGATGGAAGCGGTCATCGGCCGCACCCAGAACAGCGGCAGCGGCGACGCATCGCCGCTGGTCGTCACCCGCGACGATGGCTCGTTGCTGGTCGACGGAAGCCTGACCGTCGACAACCTGCGCGAACTGCTCGGTGGCGGCACGTTGCCGCTCGAGGACGAGTACGACTACCACACCGCCGCCGGCATGACGATCGCGCAGTTCGGCCGCATTCCCAATGTCGGCGAGCACTTCGACTGGCATGGCTGGCGCGTCGAGGTCGTCGACCTCGATGGCCCGCGCGTCGACAAGCTGCTGCTGCAGCACGTTGCCGTCGAAGCCGGCAGCGATGCCGACTGACACGCCCGGGCCCGACGAGCGCCCGGAACCGCACGCATCGCATCCGCATGAGGCCGGGACACGGGCGCTGCTGGCCGCACTCGCGTCGGGCGATCCGGAAGAAACCATCCGCTTCCGCGACGTCTTCGCCGGGCTCGGCGAACGCGCGTTCGGCATGCTGCTGTTCGTCGCCACCCTACCGGCGTTCATTCCCATCCCCGGTCAGCGGCCCGCTGGCGGTGCTGATCGGCGCGCAACTGCTGATCGGCCTGCACAGGCCGTGGCTGCCGAAATTCGTGGCCGAACGCGGTCCGCACCGCCACGCCATGGTGCGCTTCGAGAAGATGCTGTCGCCGTGGCTCGGGCGCCTGGAACACCTGGTCAAGCCGCGGCTTGCCTTCCTGCTCGCCCATCGCATCGCCGGCATGTTCAGCGGCCTGCTGCTGGTGCTGCTCGGCGTGTTGCTGGTCCTGCCGATCCCACTCACCAACTATCTGTTCGCCGTGTTGCTGCTGCTGTTCGCGCTGGCACTGATCGAACGCGATGGCGCGCTGATGATCGTGGCCTGGATCGCCGGCGCCATCGCGATCGCGGTCTTCGGGATCCTCAGCGGTTCCCTGGCCGCGGCGGCAACGGAGTGGATCGCGCGGGTGTTCTGATCGTCGCTGCGAGGCGCGGTTCAATCCAGCAGGCGTACGAAATCAGGCATCGTCATCGGATGGCCCAGCCAGAATCCCTGCGCGAGGTCGCAGCCGCGTTCGCGCAGGATCGTGTACTGACCTTCCTTTTCCACGCCCTCGGCCACCACCGTGATGCCGAGCGAATGCGCCATCGCGATGATCGCGGTGGTCAGTGCGAGGTCGTCGGGATCGCGCAGCACGTCGGCGATGAAGCTGCGGTCGATCTTGACGCCATCGACCGGCACCCGGCGCAGGTGGCTCAGGCCGGAGAAGCCGGTGCCGAAATCGTCCAGCCAGACCTTGACGCCGGTGCTGCGCAGCCGCCCGAGCAGCGTGCTGGCGCGGATCTCGTCGCCGATGATCGCGGTCTCGGTGAGTTCGACATGCAGGCGCGACGCGTCCAGCCCGGTGTCCGCCAGTACCTGCGCGACCTGCTCGGACAGGTCGCCGTTGCGCAGCTGCCGCGGCGACACGTTGACCGCCACGAACAACTCGCGGGCATTGGGGTGGTCGTGCGTCCAGCGCATCGCGTCCACGCATGCTGCGCGCAGCACCGCCGGTCCGATGGTCTCGATCAGGCCGCTCTGCTCGGCGACGTCGATGAACACCGATGGCGCGATCGCGCCGTGTTCGGGATGCTGCCAGCGCAGCAATGCCTCGGCGCCGACGAGCCTGGTGTCCGCCAGCCGGTAGACCGGCTGGTAGACGAGGCTGAGTTCGCCGCGCTCCCACGCGCCGCGCAGGTCCTGTTCCATGCGCACGCGCCGTTCCACGGCCTGGTCCATGGCGCGGCTGTAGAAGCGATAGCAGTTCTTGCCGGCGACCTTGGCCTGGTACATGGCGATGTCGCCGTTCTTCATCAGCATCGCCGGATTGGACGCATCTTCCGGGAACAGCGTGATGCCGATCGAGGTCCCCAGGAACACCTGGCGCCCGCGCACCATGATCGGCCGCCCCAGTTCGGCGACGAGGAGCTCCGCGATCCGGCTCGCGGCAACCCGGATATCGCCGCCATGCGCGTCCCCGGATTCGAGCAGGATCACGAATTCGTCGCCACCGAAGCGGGCCAGGACCGCGGCATTGCCGCCATCGCGTTCGATCGCCTCGCGGATGCGGCTTGAGAACTGCACCAGCACTTCATCGCCGGCATCATGGCCGAGGGTGTCGTTGACGCGCTTGAAGTCGTCGATGTCGGCGAACAGCAGGGCCAGCTGCCGCGCCGCGCCGCGCATCTGCATCAGCCGCTGGTCGAGGTTCTCGCGGAACGCGAGGCGGTTCGGCAATCCCGTCAATGCATCCGTATAGGCCATGCGCCGGATGTCGCGGTCGTGGCGGACGATGCTGTCGCCCATGCGCGAGAACGCGCGCACCAGGTCGCCGATCTCGTCGTCGCGTGGCGAGCCCGGGATCTGGGTGGCGAAGTTGCCGGCCTCGATCTCGCGCGCGGCATTGGCCAACTGCCGGACCGGGCGCACCAGCGAGCGCTGCAGGATCAGGCTCACGATGACGCCCATGGCCACCAGCACCACCATCATCAGCAGGATCCAGACCGCGTGGTGGCGGCTGATCTCGTCCATCCGCGCCTGCATGGCAGCGGTGGCCTTGGCTTCCTCGGCGTTGACCGCGTCGAGCGAGTAGCCGATGCGCACACCGCCGATGCGCTGGTCGCCGATCCGGATCGGCGCCGAGACATCGAGGATCTTGCCGGTGACCTGCACGTGCACGTCGCGCGCGGTCACCACTTCATAGGCCAGCGGATCCTGCATCGCCTGGCCGTACGTGGCGATGTCGCTGGAACCGTCGTGGATCACCGCGCCATTGT
>Ga0193753_10003816_pt1 | contig 10994 bp, 6 predicted proteins | sample H1c2metaG_FD_144925 | JGI IMG/M metagenome (GOLD analysis project Ga0193753, IMG submission 144925) | Soil microbial communities from a riparian zone of the East river system, Colorado, United States - H1c2 | ecosystem: Environmental > Terrestrial > Soil > Riparian zone | place: USA: East River... | reverse complement strand
CCACCACGACGAAGGGCCGCCGCACGCCGCCGTGGCCGAGCTGCGGCTCCACGCCGCGCGTGCTCTTCACGCTCGTGACCCACAGCTCCGGCGGCAGGCAGGCCTCCAGCACGCCGAGCACGGTGAGCACGCCGCTGCCGGGCGCGGTGAGGTCCTCCAGCAGCGCGAGCTTGGCGGAGAGCTCGCGCGTCTCCGCGACGACGCGCGCGTGCCCGGCGACGTCGGCCTTGCGCGACTCGACCTCGCGCCGCAGCTGGTTGAGGTCCCTGGCCGCGGCCGTGGTGTTCTCGCGCGCGACGGCGAAGGCGAGCGCCAGGTGCCCGAGCACGAGCGCCGCCGCGAGCAGCAGCCACAGCGTGCGCTGCCGGAAGTGCTGCCGCTTGCGCAGCGCCTCGGGCAGGATCGCGATGCGGTAGGGCTTGTCCAGCACGCCCATGAGCGCCAGGCCCGCGGCCACCGCGAAGTCCGGGCCGCGCGCGGCCGGCACGCTCTCGCCGCCGACGAGGTAGCCGTCCGTCGGGTCGAAGCGCGCGACGCCGAGGCCCAGCGCCCCGGCGAGCGCGGCGTCGAAGCCCGGCAGCGAGGCGCCGGGACCCGCGAGCAGCACGCGCTCCACCTCGAGATCGGGCAGCTTGAGCTGGCTGCGCGCCAGCACCATCGAGGACTGGAGCATGCCGACGACCTGGCGCAGCGGCGCCTCGAGCACGCGCGCGATCGCGCCCTGCTGGCCGGCGAGCTTCTCGCCCGGCCCCGGGAACACGCCGAGCGAGACCTTGGTCTGCTCGGCCTTGTCCGCGTCGAGGCGGAAGGCATCCGCGATCGCGTCGGTGAAGAGGTCGCCGCCGCCGGCGAGGTTGCGCGCGAAGAGCAGCTCGCCGTCGCGCAGCAGCGCGATGTCCGTGTTGCGGCCGCCGACGGCGGCCACGAGCACGGTGCCCTCCCCGCCGTCCGTGGCGACGACCGCGTTGTGCAGCGCGATCGCGTTGGGCGTGAACGCGAGCACCTTGCCGCCCGCAGAGGCGAGCAGCTCCGTGCGCTCCGCGATGAGGCTGTTGCGCACGAGCGCGAGCAGCACGCGGTCCTCGTCGTCGCCCGCGGCGGAGAGCAGGCCGAAGTCCGCGGACAGCTCGTCGCCGGACTGCTCGGCGATGTCCTCGATCTCCAGCGCCATGAGGTCGCGGAGCTGCCAGGCCGGCACGGTCGGCACCTGAGTGATGCGCAGGATCATGTCGCGGCCGGTGACGCCGAGGATCGTGCCGCGGCCCTTCAGCTTCAGCTCGCGCTGCCTTGCCGCCAGCTCGCGGGTGGGAAAGCTCTGCGCGCGCAGGATCTCGAAAGCGCCCTTCTTCAGCCGTCCCTCGACGAGCCGCGTGGTCCGCTCGCCGATGTCCAGGCCGACGACGCTCATCGCGCGCCGCCGCCGGAGGCCGGGCTGCCGGCGGTCCCGCCGGCCTTGCCGCCCGCGCCGGCACCGGAGCCTGCCGGAGCGCCGTCGCCCGGAGCTGCGCCCGCGCCCGCCGCCGCGCCGCCCGGCGCCGGCAGGAAGCGCTCCAGCGTGTCCTGGATCTCCTGCGCGACGTGCGGGTAGGCGCCCGCGGCGCGGAAGGACTGCATGACGGAGGCGAGACGGCTCACGCGCCGCGTGCGGTCCTCCTCGAGCAGCGCGCTGGCGCGCTCCGCGACGCTGCGCGCGCGCTCCGTGAAGCGCTCGGCGGCCGCGCTCCCCGCGAAGGTGGACGCCGCCGCGTTGCAGTCGGCCAGCACCTCGCGGCAGCGGCTCGCCGAGTCGAGGAAGAGCGCGTCCTGCAGGCCGCGGTCGATGACGTCGAGGCGCTGCTGCATGAGCGCCTGCACGCGGCCGCGCAGCGCCTGCGCTCCCGCGAGCACGTCCTCGTCGTGCGGAAAGCGCGTGACGATGACCTCGGCCTCCGCCAGCGCCTCGCCGAGGCGGCCCGCGCCCTCCGCGGCCAGCGCGGCATCGCGGTGCTGGGCCGCAGCGACGCGCTCCTCCTGGAAGCTCGTCTGGGACACCAGGGTCTGGCTGACGCGGCCGCCGCCGGGGAGCTCGGCGCGCACGAGCACGGAGCCGTCGGACTGCCGGGTCGCGGAGAGCGTCGTCTCGGGCTCGAAGGCGAGCGCGAGGCGGTCCTGCGTGTGGCCGAGCACGAGCGAGCGCACCTCGCCCACGCGGAAGTCGCCGCTGAACTGTTCGAAGCCGCGGCCCGACACGATGCCGAGCGGCGCCTCCGCGAACGGGCCCGAGACGAGCAGCGTGCGGACCAGCGTCGTGCCTGCGGGCACGTCGTCCACGCTCTCGGTGAAGCTGCTGCTGCGCTCGTCCTGCGCGAGGCTCGCGCGGCGCGGCAGCCGCCGGCCGTCGGGGAGCGACAGGCCGAGGTCGGATCCCTCGCCGCCGGTGGCGGCGCCGGCGACGGGCGCGCGCAGGCTGGCGGGCGGCAGCGCGCCGGCCGGGTCGGTGGCCGACAGGCCCGTGATGCCGAGCACGCACTGCTCGCCGCGGAACACGGCGGCGCCGTCCGCGAGAGTCAGCACGTCGAAGATGCCGCGCCGCGCCAGCGCCTGGTCGCCCGCCGCGACGAACTCCAGCGAGAGGTCGTCCGCGCTGCCGGGCCCGGTGCACTGCAGGCCCGCGCGCACCGAAGCCATGCCAGGCGGCACGAGCACCTGGCCCGAGAGCCGCCCCTCGCCCTGCGCGAGCACGACGTCGAGCGCGCGGCGGTCCTTCGCCTCGAAGCGCACGAACAGCGCGATGCCCGGCGAGCGCGACGTGCCCGAGAGTCGCACCGCGCCGCGGTGCGCGCCGAGCGGGATCGCCCACTCGCTGACGATGCGGCACCAGCCCGCGGCCCCGTCAGCCGGCGTGGGCTCGGCGCCGCCTGCGCCTGCCGCGCCACGCGCGGCCGCGCCGCTCGGCGCGCCGGTCGCGGCCGCACCGGCGCGCGCAGCCGCACCCGCCGTGTCGCCGCCGCCGGCGCCGTCCGCCGCGAGGGGCGCCGCGGACAGCGCGGGCGCCGCGACCGCGCCGAGCTCGCCGCTCACGGCGCCGCCCGGCTCGAAGCGGAAGCCCGACGGTGCCTCGGGCGGCACGGTCCAGGCCTGGCTCGCGCTGCTGGACTCCGTCGTCTCGAAGGACCACGCGTCGCCGAGCTTGTTCTCCGGCGTGCTCGCGGGCGCGGCCTTCACCGCCGCGGCGCCGAGTCCGGCCAGCAGCTCCGGGTGCAGCCAGAGCCAGGCCCCGGCGACGGCCACCACCAGCAGGGCGATGCCGGCGAGCACCAGCGGCATCCGCCCGCCGCCACCGCTGCGCGGCTCATCCGCGTGCAGGACGTGCACCGCCTCGTCGTCGATCGGATCGGTGCGAGCCACAGCGGAGTCAGTGATCCTCGGGCGTTCGGGAGCGGCACGCTACCAAGACCGGGCCTCGAGCGTCCATTTGCGCGCCGCCGCGCAACGGTTCGCGCGGCCGCGCTTGCCGCGGCCGCTGCTCGCGCCGCGCGGGGCTTAGGGCGCTTCGGCGCGCCGGTCACGCACGGACGAGGCGAGCGCGCCGGTCGCGCACCGGGCCGGCGGCCTCGCGCCGGTCGCGCACCGGGCGGCGTCGTCGCGCCGGCCGCGTGACCGGAGCGGCTGCGCGACCGGCCGCCGGCGGCGGCGCGGCGCGGCGCGCGACGCCGGCAGCGTGGTGACCTGGCCCACGCCCTCCGGGAGCGGGAGCCGCCTCAGCAGCGCGCCGGTCCGCAGGTCCCACACCGCGAGGGCCATCGCGCCGGCCCACGCACCGTGGCCATCCGTCACGCGGAACACGCCGGCAATCCACGCCTCGTCTCGCGGGGCCTCGTCGCTCGACTTCCCATCGTTCGGAACCTCATCGCTCGGGGCCTTGTCGCCCGGGGCCTTCCCGCCCGGGGCCTTCCCGCCCGGGGCCGCGCCCGGAGAGGACGCGACGGCAGCGTGGCCCGCGCCGTCGTGCGGGAGCTCCACGAGGCAGGCGTCGAGCACGACCTCGCTGTCGGCGCCCAGGTCCGCGAGCGCGAGCTCGGCGCGGCGGCCGCCCGTCCCCCCGTCCAGCACCTGCAGGCGCTTGCCGTTGCCCACGAGCACGCCCGAGCCGTCCGCGGTGCAGAGATAGAGCGACATGAGCTGCGGCTCGCTCTGCGGCAGCTTGACGCGCAGCACGCTCCACGTGCCCGCGGCGAGGCCGCCGGAGAGGTCGCAGGCGAGCAGCCGCGTCGCGCTGAAGGGCGCGGCCAGGAGCGCGAAGCCGCGTGGCGCGCGCGCGGCGAGCGCGAAGCCCTGCGCGAACCAGCGCTCGTCGGCGGGCTGCGGCTGCGGCCGCGGGAGTTCTCCGCCGGCGTTCCACACGCGCGGCCCGAGGCCCGCCGCCGGCGACAGCGCGACGAAGGCGACACCCTCGGCGCCGAACGCCGTGCCGCCGCAGATCCGGTCCGGCGCGGCATCGAGAGGCGTGCCCGGAGCCAGGAGGTCCATCGGATCGCGGGAAGCGCCCTGTGCCGCGCCTGCGGCGATCGAGGCAGGCGGCGTGAGGCCTGCCCGCGCGCAGAAGGGCTGGCCGCTCCCGTCGCCGCCGGGGCCCCGGTCCAGCTCGATCGCGACGAGGCCCGCCGGCGCGGCGGCCAGGTCGAGCACGTCACGGCTGCGGACGGCGCGCGCATCGGCGCCTCCCGCGAGCGGGACGGCCACGGCGCGACCGGTGTCGGCCTCCAGCCGCGCCACCTGGCCCTGCTCCACCACGAAGACCGTGCCTGCGCCGGGGCCGGCGTCCGGCGCCCAGCACACCTTGCGGATGACGTGGCTGGCGTCCAGCCACGTCACGAACTCGCCCGTCTGCAGGTCGACGCGGTGCAGGCCGTGCCCCCACACGAGGACCGCGTCGGGCCCCGGGCGCGCGGACAAGACGGGCGCCGCGTCCTGCGCGCAGATCCGCGCCGCGCCCGCCACGCACAGCACCACGGCCGCCGCCGCGCGGAAGCAGGCGCTCAGGGCACGAACGCCGCGATGACGGGCGGGCCGAGGCCCACGGCCGGATCGAAGAGCTGCAGCGTCGCGATGAGGCCCACGAGCGTGGCGTCCGGAGGGATGCGCACGATCTCGCTCAGCGCCGCGCCGCTGTCCAGCATGACGAAGGCGGCCCGCGCCGGGTCCAGGAACAGCAGCCCGAGTCCGGGATGCTCCTCCGGCACCTGCGTGCCGAAGGCGACGAGCAGCATGGCCGGTGCGCCTCGCGCGCTCCATTGGAGCGTCGACGACTCGCCGATCTCGAAGGGGGTCGTGGCGGACAGCTCGCCGGAGAGATCCTGCAGCGCGTCGACGAGCAGCGCCGCGCCCGCGGGCTTGGTGCAGATGGGCGTGAACGTGCCCGCGAAGCAGAAGCATTCCGCGCCCGCGCCGCCCTCGATGGTGCTGTGTGCGGTGAACAGCGTGCCCGCGAGGACACCGGTGCCCCCCTCGCCGCCGAGGATCTGGCTGCACGTCGGGCACGCCGCGGTGAAGCCGAAGGTCACATGGCCGATCCCGCCGCCGGAGACGTGGCTGTCCAGCACGGCGACGCTCGCGCCGGGCGCGCGCAGCCCGGCCGTCCCGTCGAGCGTGCTCTGCGGGTCATCCGGGTAGTTGGAGCTGCCCCCGCGCACCGTGGAGTCCGTGACCATCACGTAGGGCACGCTCACGTCGATGCCGGGGCCGCCCGGGAGCTGGCCGCCGCCGAAGGCGCTCGCGCCGTCGGAACCCGCGATGTCCGCGTGCAGCACGAGCAGCTCGTCGAAGCCGCCGCCCGTGATGCCTGCGCCGCCCGCCGTCTCGAAGCCGTCCTGCACCTTGCCCTGCGTCGCCACGCGCTGCAGGACCACGCTGCCGTGACCGGGGCCGTCCAGGCGGATGGCGGGCAGCTCGATCTCGCTGAAGGGCTCGCAGCAGGAGGTCCTGATGACGGGCATCGGGTCGCCCAGCAGGGTCACCGGCCGGTCGATGTGGATCGAGCCGTGGATCCCGCCGTGCACGATGATGATCGCGCCGTCGGGCACGGCGTCGAGGGCATCCTGGATGGTCGGGAAGTCGCCGGGGACGTGGACCTGCGCGCCGAGATCCGCGCAGGGCGCGAGCGCGAGCAGGACGGTCAGGCCGCGGCGCAGGTGCCGCGCGATGAGCAGTCGTGAAATCATCGGTGAGCTTTTCCCGTCCCGGGGTGGTGGCGGCCGCTGTTGTAACCGCCCGCGGGAAGTCCGTTGCGCGGGCCGGCGCAGGAGCGTGCGGCATTCCGGCGGTCCCGTATCATCACGCGGATGTCCCGTCGTTCCCGAAAGGCTGCATTCCGGTTCGTCCTGCTCCTCGGGCTGCTCGCCGGCGTCACGCTCGACACCTCAGCGCAGACCGCCAGCATTCCGGCCGATGCCGGTGCGCGCACGCTGGCCTCGCTCGAAGGCCGCTGGGACCTTCTGCTGGACCCCGAGGACCGCGGCAGTGCGCGCGGCCTGCCCACCGGCGACTCGCCCGCCTGGAGCGATGCCTTCAAGATCTTCGTGCCGGGCGTGCTCGAGGCCACCTCGCAGACCATGGGCTACGACGGCGTGGCCTGGTACCGCACCGTGCTGCCCGCGCTTGTCTCTCCGCCCGCGGACCGCGGCCGGTTGCTGCTCGAGTTCGCCGCCGTGAACTGGCGCGCGGACGTGTGGCTCGACGGGACGCTGCTCGGGCGCCACGACGGCGGCGACGCGCCCTTCCGCTTCGACGTGACGGGCAGGCTGGAGCGCGCGGGCGCCGTGCTCGTGGTGCGCTGCGTCGATCCGGGCAGCCGCCCCGTCGATGGACTGGTGCTCGCGGGCCTGCCCAATGCGGCCGAGAGCACCGACTACAACTGGGGCGGGATCACGGGCAGCGTGCGCGTGGTCGCCGTGCCGCTGGTCGAGCTGCGGCGCCACGACGGCCAGCTCCTTGCCGACGGCTCCGCGCAGCTGCGCCTCGACCTGGTGAATCACTCCGCCGCACCGCGCAGCGTGCAGCTGCAGGTGCAGGCCGAGCGAGCCGGTGAGCCGGCCGGCTCGGCCGATGCCGCAGGCACGGACGCGGGGGCGCCGGCGCAGGCCGCCGCGCCGCTGCTCTGGAGCCAGTCGGCGCTGCTGCCTCCGGGCGAGACGCGGCTCATCGTGCCGATGCCCGGCGCCGGGGAGCTGACGCACTGGAGCCCGTCGCGTCCGGTCGCGCACGCTCTGTCCGTGGCCGTCGACGATGCCGGGCAGGTCACGCACTGGCAGCGCCGCATCGCGCTGAGACGCTTCGCCATCGAGGGTGACCGATTCACGCTGGACGGCCAGCCGCTGCCGCTGCACGGCGTGCTCTATCCGCCCTGCTTCCCGCGCGGGCTCGCGCAGCCGCCCGACGGGGACTTCCTGCGCCGCGACCTGTCCGCGATCCGCGCCGCGGGCTTCAACCTGGTGCGGGTGCACGCGCGCACGCAGCCCGACGTCTACGCGCTGTGCGACGAGCTGGGGCTGCTGGTCTGCGCCGAGCCGTCGCTCGGCATCGTGACGCACGAGCTGCCGGAGACGGGTCCGGCCGCGGCCTCCGCCGTCAGCGCACTGGCCGACGCCGTCGCCGGGCACCCCAGCGTGGTCATGGCGGACCTGCTCGACGAGCTGTCGGGCGACCTGTGGCGCCGCGCCGGCGAGCTCGTCGCGGTCGCGCGCGAGCGCATGCCCGAGCGGCTGCTCATCGACGAGTCGGGCGGCTGGCAGGGCGCCGCGCACGCGTGGAACCCGCACGCGGCGGAGCCTGTCGCCATCGACGACGTGCACCTCCCGCGCGAGGGCGTGCCGTCCGCCGCGCTGCGCGAGCGCGTGGCGCGGCTGGGCAGCGGGCACGAGCGCCTCGTGTGGGTCTCCGCGTGGGGCGTGTCCGGCACGCCGGCCTCCATGGACACGGTCTCGGGCTTCGCGGGGCGGCTGCAGTCCGAGGACGCGCGCGAGTACACGGCGCGGCTCGAGCTCGTCGCCGGCCAGCTGCAGGCGGGCGCGCCGCTGGCGGATCTGGTGCCGGACGCGGCGCAGCTCACGGCGCTGGGGGCCGCGGCGCAGGCGCGCGGCGTCGGCGACCTGGGGCGCCTGCTGCGCGGCAACCCGCGTCTGGCCGGCGACTGCTTCGCGCAGTGGCGCGACGCCGCGTGGCAGGACGCCGCGGGCCTGTGCACGGTCTGGGGCGCGCCCAAGCCGGCGCTCGCGGCGCTCGCGGCGCTCAATGCCCCGCCCGCGGCGGGCGCCGCGGACCGCACCGCGCTCCCGCCGCTGCCCGAGCGTCCCGCGCGGCCCATTGCCGCGGGCGCGCTCGTGAGCCTCGGCGCGGACGTGTCCGCCGTCGTGTCCGGGCTGGTGGACACGCGCCCGGAATCCTTCGGCGGGCTGCCGCGCCTCGTGGTGCTCGGCGAGCGGCCCTCGCCGTGGAGTGCTGCCAACCTCAACGTCACGCTGTCCATGCTGCGCTTCGTGCGCGACGGCGGCACGCTGCTGTGGCTGTCCCCGCCCGACGCGGGGCGGCCGATGCCGCAGCAGTTCAGCGCGTCCGACGGCTGCGGCCAGATCGCCGACCTGCCCTTCGACATCGCGAGCCGCCGCACGCGCGGCGCCGGCGCCGAGACCTTCCTCGCCTTCGCGCCCAACTCGCTGCTGCTCTCGGACATCCCGGGCGCGCAGACGCTCCCCGACGAGCGCTTCCTCGCCCTGCAGCCCGCGCGCGTGCTGCTCGCCGGCCACGGCGTGCCCGTGGACGTGCAGTGCGGCGCGATCGCGGCGGACGGCAGCTTCGCCGGCGGCGCGCTGCAGGCCATCGGCTACGGCAAGGGGCACTTCGTGCTCTCCACCCTCCCCTTCGACGGCCAGACGCTCGCCGACCCGCTCGCGCGCCGCGTGCTCGAGAACGTCGTGCGCTACGCGGCGGGCATCGCCGGCCGCAAGCCGCCGCCGCCCGCGGCCACCGATGCCGCGCCGCCGGCGGAGAGCGTCGGTGCGATCACGCGCATGGTGTGGCGCGCGCAGGTCTACTTCGGGCTCGCGGAGCGGCTCGCGCTGCAGGAGCTGCCCGGGCGCCCCATCCCCCGCGACGAGCTCCCCGAGCTGGGCGTCATGGTCGCGCGCAAGTCCACCGGCCTCGACCTCGTGATCGCGGGCCGCAGCACGGACGGGCTGGCCGTGCTCGCGATGCTGGACGAGGCCTCGCTCGGCGACGACCGCGAGCGCTTCCTGCGCGCCGAGGTCGCGCTGTCCGACACGCTCGAGCGGCGCCGCACCGAGGACCCGCCGCTCGCGCCCCCGCTGCGCCACGCCGTGGAGCGGCTGCACGCGCGCGCGCTGCGGCTCATGCGCCTCGGGCAGACCGGCGGTGCGCTCGATCAGCTCTCCATGGCGACGACGGTGATCGCCGCGCCCATCACCACGTCCGCGCCCGACGAGGCCGCGACGTCCGGCGCCGGCGCGGCGGGCCCCGCCACGCAGGACGCCGGGCGGCCTGCCGGACCGGATGCCGGCGCCGCAGCCGAGCCGCCCTCCACGGCGCCGGGCCGCACGCCCGTCGCGGCGCCGGAGCAGGCGCCGGTCTCCGAGTCGGGCCGGGCCGATCGCGCGCCCGCGGCGCCGGCGCCGCTGGTCCCCCCGAAGGGCGAACGCTAGGATCGCGCCCCCGCTCCTTCGGAACCCTGCTCCCATGCGCGAACTCCGCGGAACTCCCGACGGCCGCCGCAGCCGCATCGGCATCGCGCTGAGCCGCTACAACGAGAGCATCACGCGCGGCCTGCTCGATGGCGCGCTCGCGGCGCTGCGCGCGGGCGGCGTGGCCGAGGACGCGATCACGGTCGTGCACGTGCCCGGCGCGCTGGAGCTGCCGCTCGCGGCGCAGCAGCTCGCGCAGGGCGGCCGGCACGACGCCGTGCTCGCGCTGGGCGCGGTCATCCGCGGCGAGACCGACCACTACGCCTACGTGTGCGCCGAGACGGCCTCCGGCTGCACGCGCGTCGCGCTGGACACGGGCGTGCCGGTGGCCTTCGGCGTGCTGACCTGCGAGACGCTGGCGCTGGCGCAGGCCCGCGCCGGCGCCCCGGCGAAGAACAAGGGCACGGAGGCCGCGCGCGCCGCGCTCGAGATGATCGACGTGCTGGCGCAGCTGCGGGAGGTGGCCCGATGATCGGCAGCCGCAGCCGCTCGCGCGAGATCGCGCTGCAGGTGCTCTACTCCTGCGACCACGAGCCGGAGCCCGACCGGCGGAGCTGGCAGCTCACGCTGGACGACACGGAGGCCTCCGCGGAAGTGAAGGCCTTCGCGCAGGAGCTGGTGGACGGCGTCCTGGCCCAGCGCGACGAGATCGACCGCCTCATCGCGGGCGCGGCCGAGAACTGGGACCTCTCGCGGCTCGCCGCCGTGGACCGCAACGTCCTGCGCCTCTCCGTGCACGAGCTGCTCGGGCGGCGCGACATCCCGGCCAAGGTCTCCATCAACGAGGCCATCGAGCTGGGCAAGCGCTTCTCCACGGCGCAGTCCGGCGCGTTCATCAACGGCATCCTGGACCGCATCCGGCGCGACCTCAACCTGCCGGTCGACAACGACCCGGCCGACGAGGTGGCTCCCGAGGAGCCGGCCGGAGCGCGTCCGCTCACCTTCGGCGAGGAGCCGCGCGGCGCGCGCGCCGATGAGCCGGAGCCCGGCGCCGCGCCGGGCGGAGCGTGACGCGGTGGTCTTCGGCAAGCTCTTCGCCGGGCTGAAGAAGACGCGCGAGAGCCTGGTCTCGGGCCTGCGCAAGCTGCTCGGGCGCGGCAGCCTGGACCCGGCGACGCTCGACCGCATCGAGGAGCTGCTGTACACCGCGGACCTCGGGCCGGCCGCAGTGGAGCTCGTGACCGCGATCCGCGAGGGCTACCGCAACGGCAGCCTCACGCAGGCCGAGCAGATCGAGCCCTTCGTGAGGCTGCCGTTGCGGTA
>Ga0193753_10003815_pt1 | contig 10995 bp, 9 predicted proteins | sample H1c2metaG_FD_144925 | JGI IMG/M metagenome (GOLD analysis project Ga0193753, IMG submission 144925) | Soil microbial communities from a riparian zone of the East river system, Colorado, United States - H1c2 | ecosystem: Environmental > Terrestrial > Soil > Riparian zone | place: USA: East River... | reverse complement strand
AGCTCTTCGGCTTTCGGCGCGGTTCGTTTTCGGGCGCCACCGACGACCGGCCCGGCCTCTTGCGGAGCGCCGATCGAGGCACTCTTTTTCTGGACGAGATCGGGGATCTCCCCGCAGCCTCTCAAGCTGCTCTGCTCCGTGTTTTGCAGGAACGCGAAGTGCGCCCCGTCGGTGCGACGAGGCCGATTCCCATAGACTTGCGTGTCATTGCGGCGACCCACCGTCCACTCGAGCGCATGGTGGAAAATGGAACGTTCCGCGCCGACCTCTTCGCGCGCCTTGCGGGCTACCGCATCGAGCTGCCTCCGCTGTCGATGCGCCGCGAGGATCTAGGGGTCATCACGGCCGCGATTCTTCGCGATCTCGCGCCCGATCGCGCCGCTACCATCGAGTTTGCGCCGCGTGCTGCCCGCGCGCTTCTCTATTACGCGTGGCCCGGGAACGTTCGCGAGCTCGAAAAGTGTCTGGAGTCCGCGCTCGTGCTCGTGGGCGGCGGTACGCGCATCGAGGCCGAGCACCTGCCGTCCGCCGTGCAGGCGGCCCTCGCGTACGCGCACCTACCGCGCCGCGGCCAAGAGGGTGGCGCCGAGCGGGAAAATCTCGTCGCGCTTCTTCGCGAGCACAAAGGGAACATCGCCGCCGTCGCACGCGCGATGGGCAAGGCGCGGATGCAGATCCAACGCTGGCTGAAACGCTACGGCATCGATCCGGAGAGCTTTCGGAAGTAGCCGGCCGGCCGTGCCGTGCATGAGGGAGCGTGTGGACGGAATGCGCTACTGAGGCGCCGAAGCGCTCTTGTTCGCATCGCGCATGATGCGCGCGGCTTCCTTGTATGCGGGGTTACTCGGATTCGTGGTCGCGAGCTCGTCGTAAAGCTTGGCCGCCTCGGCGAATTTGCCTTCGACGACAGCGTCCGCGGCTTGCCGTTCGGGGGATTTTTTTAGCGGCATCGGGACGGCGGTCATCAGGGGCGGCAGTTGCGCCGGAGTTTTTCCCAGATCGGGCGGGTCGCCTGGCGCTTTTGGCGTCACCGGTGGGGCCGATGCCGATGCCGCTGCGGCGGCGGCCGGCGGAGGCACCGGCGAGGTGCGCACCGGCGTCGCCGCCGCCGTCTGCCCGGAGCCACCGGCCTGGGGCAATGCGCTGCCCAAGTTTGCCGCCGTCGCGGGGAGAGTTGCCGCTGGGGGGAGCGCCGCCGGAGGTGGTGCTTGGCTCGCAGACGCGACCGCGGAGGCGGAACTCGCGCTCTTCGCGTCCTTGACGGGTTCCTCCGCCGTATCGTCGCTTAGGACGAGCATCCCGCCCGCGAGGATGGCAAATACGAAGGCCACGACGGCGACCTTCTTGACCGGGCTAAACGCGTTGAATTCCCGGTTGATCTTGCCGAACGCCGCGGCTGCAACCCCTTTGCGGCCCGTTTGCGCGACCGCGGGCCCATTTTGACTGCCCCAACCCTGCTGCGCAGGTTGCTGGGGTGGTGGCGTCGCGTTCGAAAGGGAGCCTGGGCCGCCGGACGCCGAGACCCCGATCATCCCGGGCGGAAGCGCGCCTTGCGGCGGGAACCCGGGCGGAGGGGACATGCGCGCCGGCGACGAGCCCGGCGGAGCGCCGGCCGCCCTGCCTAGCCGTTGCTCCATGGGCTGCATTCGGGTCACATCGGCGCTCTCGCCGCCCCCCGGGAGCATCGCCGGTTGCGAGGCGCGCTCAGGCTGCGCCTCAATCGGCTTGTACCTCGTCGACTCGTTGTCGTCTTTGGGGGCCCCCGAAAACGATCCCCCTGCATTCGGGACGTACGGCACGGTGGGCTGACGCTCGCGCCGCACCTGCGGGGCCGGCGCGGCCTGGACGCCTTCCGCCGGCGTGCCCGCGGCGGGCCGCGGACCGGGCATGCGGTGACGACTCGGATCGTAACGAACCGTCTTGGGTTCGAAGGTGTCTTCCAGCGGTTGGGCGACGGTTTGATCGGCGTCTTCGAACGCACTCGTGTCGATGCGGTAGACGAGCTGCACTTCGCCGAGCTCGATGGTGCTCGGCATGCGCACTTCCGTCCATGCGCGCGCGACGCGATGTCGGTTCACCATGACCGGCGTCTCGTCGTCGGCGCTTTGAACGAACAGCGCTTTTCCGTCGAAATAGAGGTAGCCGTGCACATCCAGCACGCCAGACCCTTCCACGCGCCACATTCCCGTTTGCCCGACGCTGGTCGGGTCCAACACGGAGCCGGGTGTGAGGCTGATCTGCCGTGGATCGCCTTGTCCTGCTCGTAGCTCGATGAGGGAAGCGTCAGCCATGGCCGTTACTTTGCGCAGCTTCGTAAATGCACGCAGGGAGATCCATCCCGTGTTCGTGAACCTGCTCGATGCATCGAGGCATGATTCCCGAAGGGACGAATTCGCTCATGATCTGCCCGTTTGGCCCGAGCCCTTGATACTTCCGAACGAAGATGTCTTGCGTGATGTACGTATCGGTCTTCGGGTCGAAGCCCAATACCTCGGTGATGTGCGTCATCTTGCGCGAACCGTCCTGCAAGCGCGATACCTGCACAATTAGGTTCACGGCGGAACCGAGCTGAATGCGCATGGCGACCAACGGCATGTCGACGTCGCTCATCATCGCCATCGTTTCGAGCCGGCTCAGCGTGTCGCGCGGGTAGGTGGCGTGGAGCGTCGAAAGGCATCCGCCGTGACCAGAGGTCATCGCTTGGATCAGGTCGAGCGCCTCGCCGCCTCGGATCTCGCCGACGACGATTCGATCGGGCCGCATACGCAACGTGGCTTTGAACAGGTCGCGGATCGATACCATGCCGCGCCCCTTCGGATCGCCGGGGCGCGCCTCGAGTTGCACGACGTGTGTCCGCTGAAGCTGCAGTTCGCGTGAGTCTTCGATGATGACGACACGCTCGCCCTCCGGAATGAACGAAGAGAGCGCATTGAGCATCGACGTCTTGCCGCTGCCTGTTCCCCCGGCGACCAAGATATTGAGCTTGCTTGCCACGAGGGCGTGCAGCGCGCTCGCCGCATCTTCGGTCAACGCGCCGAAGCCGATGAGGCGTTCAACCGTGAGGGTCTCTTTGAAGAATCGTCGAATGGCAATCGCGGGACCGTCGGGCGCGCAGGGCGGGAGCACCGCCTCGACGCGCGAGCCATCGGGCAAACGACCCTCGAGGATCGGTTTGAACTCGTCCGCATGTTTGCCGACGAATTGCGCCAAGTTGCGAAGGCCGGCGGCCAAATGCTCCCGGCTTTCGAACTTTGCTTCCGTCAGGGTCAATTGGCCTTTTCGCTCGATGTAAATTTGATTGGGGCCATTGATCATGACCTCGCTCACGGCCGGATCGTCCAGAAACGGGCGAATGGGCGCGAAAAATTGGAGCAAAGTCTCTTCGAAAACTTCCTTCGGGATCTGATTGAAGCCGCCGCTCATTGGACACTCTTCAGGAGGGAGGATTGCGCCTCTTCTGCGTGTGAGCCTCCTGGACGGAGGCGCAAATATTCGCGGAAATGATGGTCGGCGCCGACCGGGTCCTCATGAGTGTCGCGCATCAGCGCCGCCAGCGCAAAGTGCGCCTCCGCGTCGTCGGGGGTGGCGGCGAGCACCTTTTCTAGATGACCGCGTGCGGAGTCGCCGTCGCCGACCGCCAAGTAGAGCGTCGCGAGCAAGAATCGTGATCGGTGATCGGCCGGATGCTGCGCCAGGTGCTCCTCCGAGTAGTGAATGGCGACTTGGTATCGCCCGTCTTGAATGCAGACACGCAGTAGCAGCGGGAAAATCTTGCGCTCGTCGCCACCTGAATTGATCGCCGCGGCAAAATATTCTTCCGCCCGCGTCAAATCTCCTGCGTTCGCAAATGCTTTGCCGTAGTCGACCAGGCGTTGCGGATTTTGCTCTTTCTTGAACGTGCGAACATTGGTCTTCGCTTCGTCGCCCTTGGCACCCGCAGGCGGGCCGCATCCGATGAGCATCGCCACGCAAGATGCACAGGCCACGGTGGTCGCAACCGTACCAAGCGAGGCCGGACCAAAAAGGGGAGTGCAGAAACGAAGACCTACCATGATGCTTTTAGGTGGTGGGGCGCCCTAGCTTCAATTTTAGACTGCGATCCAAATTGGAGAGCCAGGTGACGTACTCTCCCGGCTTACCTTCCGTGAATTGAAGAAGGATCTTTACTTCTTTCCGGGCCGTCAGAAGGTCGTCGACCTGAAGTGCGTGCTCGAGCCGTACGCGATGGGCGCGATAATCGTCCGTGATGTCCTTGCGCAGGGTCGCCGCCGCCGCGAGGGCTTCGGCCGCCGACGGTTCGTCTCCCGCCTGCTTGTAACAAGCTGCCGATATTTCGTAGATGGGCACGGCGTTAATGCCATCTTGCACGTGGAACGGACGTCGCTCGCGCAGCGAGCTCGCCACGCCGAATCGTTCGAGCGCGAATGCCAGCGCGCGGTCGCGTGCGGGCTGGGTGCATTGTATAACGGGAGCACTCCACAGTTCCGGTGGCTTGTGCTGCCCCGTGTCGAGGTCGGTGGCGTCGTCCATGAAGAACATGAAGTAGCCGCCGCCCGCGAGCGCCAAGAGCGCAACGAGGGCAAGAGGGCTCGTCCCCTTTTTCTTTTTGGCGGTGGCCTGACCCGTCGCACCTCCGACCCCCGCCATTCCTTCCGCGCGGGTGACGTTGATCTGGATCTGTCCCACCCCGAGCACCGCGTCGGCGGGCAGCGGGCCTTGGGTGAAGGGAATACCGTTGACCGTGGGCGGCGGTTGGAACGAGAGCGCTTGCACGAACACGCCCGCCGGACCCACCTGTACGAGGGCGTGTTCCACCGCGGACTGGTCGAGCGGAAGCCGAATCTCGCAATGCGCGCCGCTTCCAATGAGCACTCGCTCGGATTCGATGAAAATCTGATCGATCTGTCCGCTCGGTTGCCGGATCTGGAAGCGCAAAACGTTCAAGATTGCACCCTCACCTTATCTCTCTATATCGCGCCGGAGACCTGCATCATAGCTGGCCCGAGGATCATCCCAAGGACGCAAACGAACACCATCATCAGTGGGCCGACGATCTTCACACCGGCTTTGGCGGCTAATTCCTCGGCGCGCACCGAGCGCCGATTTCGGGATGTTCCGGCCTGAATTTGGAGCACGTCTGCGACCGGGTTGCCTCGCTCTTCCGCCTGTACCAGCGCCGCCACGAACTCCTTGACCGTCTCGTTCGGCGCCCGTCTCGCGAACTCGAGAAGCGCATCTTTACGGGTGCGGCCCAGGGTCAATGTCTGCAGGATGAGCGTGAACTCTTCGACGAGCGGATCGTCCGGGTTGCTTGATTTGTCGATGACTTGCCGGACTGCACCGGGAAAATCGAGTCCCGCGCCCATCGCGAGGGCCATGAGATCGACCACGTAAGGCAGACCCCGTCCGATCTGTTTGAGCCTCTCCTGCGCGGCGCCGGTTACGCTCATATAGGGTAGCGCACCGCCGATGAGCCCCAGTGGGATGATCGCAACGTTACCGACGCCGCTGACCGCGCCGACCAACCATCCGGCGAAGAGCCCGCAGAGCGTCGCGATGACGCTCATCGCGACGAATTCATCGGCCGTGATCCCCATGTAATCACCGGCCAGCCCGATTTGCTCGTCGATCTTGGCGTGCGTCTCTTCGCCGACGATGCCGCTCACCCGGACGCCGAGCCAGCGGACGAACGGTTCCGTGTTCTTCCACCCTTCGCCCTTTTCGAGCGCACGTTGCCTCTTGAGACCGCGGAGACCCAGCCGGCTGGCAACCCGCGTCGGCGCGCCTGCGATGGCATAGGCTGCGACGAAAAGCCCGAGCCCCACGACGGCGAGAACCGCATGACGGAGCACCGCGGTTTGGCCCGTGAGTGGGTAGTCACTTTGGAAAGGGGACATTGCTCAGCCTTCGTCCAGGTGGCGTTCAGATATCGACATTGAGAATCTTGCGGGCCAAAAGCAGCCCGCCGACCCAAAAGAGCCCGCATATGAGTACAAGGATGTAGCCACTTATGCTCTTGGTCAGAACATCGAAGTAGCCGGGCCACTGCCAATTGAGACCGTAAATGAGAACGACGGGCAGGGCCGCCATGACCCAGAGTTGCGCTTTACCTTCCGCGGTCTTCGTCCGCACGACGCCCTCGAGGCGGGCCATCTCGCGTAGCGACGTCGCGGTCTGTTCCAGGACTTTGGGGAGATTTCCGCCGACCTGCCGGCCGATGAGCACCGCGGAAAGCGCCGAGTCGACCTGCCTCGAGCCGATGCGCGCCGCCATGTGCAGAAGCGCTTGGTCGAGGGTGCTGCCCACCTTCATCTCCTTGACCGCGAGCTCGATCTCCTGACGCGTCGGATCTTGCACGACCAGGACGACCGATTGAAACGCCGCGCCGATGCTCGGTATCGACTTCAACGCATTGGCGAGCGCCAAAATGGTGTTGTCGAGCTGTGCCTCGATGACGAGGACGCGCTCGCGCCGCATCATTTCGACCCGTACCGTCGGACCGAACAGGATCGCGATGCTGCCGAGAAGCAAGACGAGGTTCGAAAGGTGGACGAGAACGTGGGTGAATAACAGGACGAACGCCGCCGCCGCTTGGCCCGCCGCAATCGTGCGTCCCTTGGTCCAAATGAACTGGGGACGAAGCTTTCGTTCGAGCGACGATGTGTAGCGCGCCCAATAGCGCCAAACGAAGCTTTGAGGATTCGAGGTCGTCGCCCAGGCGGTGACGAACAGCCCCATGGCGGTGAGTAAAAAGCCGCCGCTTTTCAAGAGCTCGTTCGTGAGCGCGATGTTGAAGCGGGGGAGGGTCACAGGTAGGCCTCCCCGCGCTTCACGAGGCCCATGACGATGAAATCGTTCAGGTACGAGGGGAGATAGCCGGTTGCGCGAAACTCGCCGATGACTTTTCCGCCGGGGCCCGTTCCGGTGCGAATGAATTCGAAGATGGGGCGCATCTCGATGGTCCCTTCGTCGCCGATGCCGGTGACTTCGCTGATTGCGCTTACGCGCCTCGATCCGTCCGCGAAACGGGTCTGTTGTACGATGACGTGAATGGCGCCCGCGATTTGGTCGCGGATGGCGCGGACCGGGAGCTCGACACCCGCCATGAGAACGAGCGTTTCGATACGCGATATGGCTTCTTGCGGCGAGTTGGCGTGGGTCGTCGTGAGCGAGCCATCGTGGCCGGTGTTCATGGCCTGGAGCATGTCGAGCGCTTCGCCGCCGCGGCACTCTCCGACCACGATGCGGTCAGGGCGCATGCGCAGCGAGTTTTTCACGAGGTCGCGAATCGTGTATTCGCCTTTCCCTTCGAGGTTGGCCGGGCGCGTTTCGAGTGACACGACGTGAGGTTGCGCGAGCTGCAACTCGGCGGCGTCTTCGATGGTGACGATGCGCTCCTCGGACGGAATCGCGCCTGAAAGGACGTTGAGCAAGGTGGTCTTGCCGCTGCCGGTGCCGCCCGAGATGACGATGTTGCGCTTCGCGATCACGCTCCGCGTGAGAAAGAGCCCCATCTGTGGCGTGAGCGCGCCGAAACCGACGAGTTTTTCCAAGGTGAGCGGTGTCTTGGAAAACTTACGAATGGTGATGCACGACCCGCGGAGTGCGAGCGGCTTGATGACGGCATTGACGCGGGAGCCGTCTTTCAAACGGGCGTCCACCAGCGGCGAGGATTCGTCGATACGGCGTCCAAGCGGGGTGACGATCCGCTCGATGACGGCGCGCACACGCTCGTCGTCCGTGAACCGAGTTTCGGAAAGGGTCAGTTTTCCGCCGCGCTCGATGTAGATCGTGTTCGGGTCGACGACCATGATCTCGGTGATCTTCGGGTCGGCCAAGAAACGTTCGAGGGGGCCGAGTCCCAGGGCTTCGTCGGTCAGTTCGCCGATGAGTTGATCTCGATCGGCATCGGGCGGGATCCGCGATTCGAGATTGCTCACGATGCGCCGGAGCGCGTTGAGCACCTTTGGTCGCATCGACGGATCATCGACCTTGGACGGATCCATCGCCGCCAGATCGAGGTGTTCCAAAAGGAGCCTGTGGATGTCGCGCCGGAGCGCGACGTCTTTTTCGCGCTTGGCGAGGGCCTCCGGCGTTGTGATGGCCCCCTGGGAGAGGATGCGCGCGTGAGCGGCCTGACCTGGCTGACCTGGCTGAGTTGGCTGAGCCCCGTTTTGCGGTTCGGCCTGAGGCGGCCTCGGACCGTTGCGCAATCCGGGTGGCGATGGCGCGTGTCCCCCGTGACCTCCCGGTGGCGGAATGACGATGCTCGGCCCCGGTCGTGCGTGCATCGGCCCTGGCCCTGGCAACCCAGGCAGCTGACCCATCGCTGGCGCGGGCATGTTGGGGCTCGGGCCTCGCGGCATCCCGGGCGGTGGCATGAAGTACACGGTGAAGTTGCCCAGAACCACCGGTGTCCCGAACGGAACGTCCACCGCTTGACGGCGCAAAAGCATTTCGCCGGCGATGGTGCCGTTGGTCGAGACGTCTTCGACCCTCATCGAGGTGGCACCAATCTCGACGACCGCATGCTGGCGCGAAACCAGGTCGCTATCGAGACGCAGCACACAATTGACATGACGCCCGATGGTGATGGGTGCCCCAACGGGGCACATCTCCGTGCGCTCGCCGCCGTCGTCCGTATGAATGACGACCTGAACTTGGTTGGAGCTTGGTCGTGCCGCCACGTGCTGCCTCTCGTTTTTGGTCTACTTCGCATCTAGGGGCGAGTTCGGGGATCCCGAGCCCGCCCCGGTTCTCTATTTCGCGGATGGTGGTGTCTTGTTGTAGCTATCGACTCGGTCGACATCGCCCGAGTAATCCTCGTATGCCGTGAGCGCGTTCTTGATCACTTCGACCGCCGACTTCGGGACGGTTTCGATGATGCTGGGGATGATGAAAATAGCACCTTCGACGTCGTGCTGGTCGTCTTGGTGGCTTCCAAAGAGAAGCCCGAGAATCGGAATCGAGCTGAGCCCTGGCAGACCTGCGACGGTGTGTCGCTCGTCCCGGGTTCGGATGCCGGAAAGCACCAGGGCCTGGCCGAGCTTTAGATTCACCAACGTATTGAGCTTCGTGATGTTGCGCCCCGGCGGACCACCGGATGTCTGCGCTGGCGTGAGGTCGGCGACCTCCGAATCGAGCTTGATCTCCACCTCTTTGGTCCCCGTATCGTAGCGCGACAGCACCGTGACATTGGTTCCGAAGTTGACTTTGACGAGCGTCGACGTGAGGCCGTTCGCAGCGATGATATTTTGTTCGCCGCCCGATTGAAACGTTGCCTCGGTTCCGTTGGCCGAGATCACACTGGACTGTTTGAGCACCTTCACCCATCCGTGCGACGAGCCAATATCGAGCCGCGGGAGCGGCTGATTGACGATGGAAGCCTGCGCCGCCGTCGTCGTGTTGCTGAGCAAGTCGCGGTCGATGCGGGTCTGGAAGACGGGCGCGCCGTCCGTGCCCACGCCTCCGATGCTGGTGGGCCATCCGATGCCGACGGCGTAGCTCGACGTCTTTTCGTACTGCACGAAAAAGAAGTCGAGTCGCACGAGGAGCTTGCGATCCGTTCCGCCCTGCCCGATGACCACGAGATTGTCGACTTGGCCCGGATAGCCCGACGCAATCTGTTGGATGCGTTTGAGCTCACCCTCGGTGGTTACGCCGCCTTCGATGAAGAAGCGGCTGCCGACGCGCCGGAGCTTGACGCCCGGCGTGCCCTCGAGCGCTTGCTGCAGCTCTTTCTCGATGGCCGCCAGCGACCGGGTGGTGACCGTGATGGGGAGCGTGGTCTGCGACTGATCTTTTTTGATCAGGAGCAGGGTGGTCGAACCGGCCTTTTTTCCGGCGATAACGAACTGCGACTTGTCGTCGGTCAGGCTGATCGCGATGATCCCTTCGACGCCCACGGAGTAGCTCTGGATATCTTTGGTGGGGAGTGTTTTCGTTTCGCCAATGGCCAAGACGATTTCGTCGTTGGCGTGTTCATCGGCGGCCGCGGCCGCGGCCCCCTTGCCCCCCCCTTTTGGTTGGGCGAAACAAGGAACGCTGACGCTGACGCTGGCAAGAGTGGCGGCAAGAACTACGGCGACCGCGGCGTTACGCGTGAGCCTCATTTGTTAGGATTCTCCGGTGCAATTATCGTGGGTCCACTTTGAGTTCTGCTTCGAGTGTTGAGATTGGCGCGCTCTTTGGCTTCAAAGAGCTGCTTGGAGGACACGTCGTTGACCGTCGCGGAGACGCGCTGGTCGTTCGGCGGTCGAAGGACGACGGCAAGGCGCCCTTTTTCGGCTGCCAGCGCCAACACCTGGGCCTCCTGAAGGGACACGCTCAAGGTTAGAAGGGTGCTGTCCGAATTGTTGAAACGGATGGAACTCCCCGCGGGATCAAGCGATTCCTGCGGCGATACGCTCAATCCCGAGGCGAGCACCAGCACCCGCTGCATGAGCACGACCGACGACAGATGTTCGGCCGCCCCTTGCGCCGCGCCATCGGGCATGACGCTGATGACGTCGACATAGTCGCCAGGGCGAATCAATGCCGCGTTCGAATCGTCGCGCGACGTGCGGATGGTGACTGCGCGGCTGCCGGGTTGAATCAGACCACTCAGGTCGCGCTGCTCTTCATTGGACGCCAAGTCCGTCCACATGAGGGTCTGCTGCGCCAGGACCTGATTGCCGATGCGAAGCCCCATGATTTTCGCGCGTTCGGATTCTTTGATTGCGCGATCTTCGACATAGGCTGACGGCACCTCGCGCGTCGCAATCATGTCGTCCACAATCACCGCTCCGCGGTCGATCGGCTTCACTGCGATGAGGACTTTGACCTTCTCGCCACCCGAGGCCTCGGTCTCGAACCTTCGCTGGTAGAGCGCCAGAAGAAAGACACCGATGACGGTAATGACCAAGGCGATGACAAAAGCGCGGCGGTTCATCGATGGGCTCAGCCTAGCTGGGTTTGTTGCTTGCGGGAAGAAGCGGCGTGAGGGATAAATCCCTG
>Ga0193753_10003814_pt1 | contig 10997 bp, 8 predicted proteins | sample H1c2metaG_FD_144925 | JGI IMG/M metagenome (GOLD analysis project Ga0193753, IMG submission 144925) | Soil microbial communities from a riparian zone of the East river system, Colorado, United States - H1c2 | ecosystem: Environmental > Terrestrial > Soil > Riparian zone | place: USA: East River... | reverse complement strand
TCACTTAGAGAATAAAAAAAAGCTTCCTGTCAGAAAACGGAAAGGTTCTTGCAGGAAGTCAGGCTAAGTTCAGGCCAGGCAATTTGATTTCTTATCTGATCATTTAATAATTCGTATGAGACCAGAAAATTTTGAAGAAGAATTTGACAGTTCGGAAAATGTATTCAGCGAGATACTGTCACGCTATCTCCCGTTCTGGCCATTATTTCTTGTTCTGATAATATGCAGTCTGGGGATGTCTTTTCTTTACCTGCGCTATGCGACACCCATTTATCAGAGTTCAACAAAGATTTTGGTAAAGGATGAAAAGAAAGGACTCGACGAATCCAAGATCATGGAATCACTCGACCTTTTCGGATCTAAAAAGATCGTGGAGAATGAAATTGAAGTAATCAAGTCGGTGGAACTCACCAGTCAGGCCGTAAAAAATCTCCGGCTCTATGCGCCGGTAATGCAGGAAGGCAGGTTGTTTGATGCTTCCGCTTATCTGACTTCACCAGTTCTTGTTGAAGCAAAAAACCCTGATACGCTGAGGGAAGTGAAGAAGAAATATTTCGTGTATGATTTCGAGAAGCAGGTAGTTGCCATGGACAAGCAGGAATTCTCGCTCAATAAATGGTTCTGGACCAAATACGGAACCCTCCGCTTCATACCCAATCCCCAGTACACCGCTACAAATGAGGGCCGACCCTTTTATTTTTCACTATCCAGTGTTTACCGGGTAGCCTCAGACCTGCTCGAAAGGATGGAAGTGGAGGCGCCAAGTAAACAGGCGACCATAATTTATCTTACTTTAAAAGACGCCATCCACAAACGCGCGGAAAATATCCTGGATGAAGTTGTCTCAGTATATAATAAAGCCGCAGTAGAGGATAAAAATACGCTGGGCACCAACACCCTGAATTTCGTCAACAACAGGTTAACTTATGTAGTAAAAGAACTGGATGCTGTCGAACGACAGATTCAGCGGTATAAGAACAAGAACAGCATCGTAGACATCAGCGAACAGGGTAAGCTCTTCCTGGAAACAGTGGGCAAGACGGATGAGGAAGTTAGCAAAAATACCGTGCAGCTGGCGGTACTTGACGAGGTTCAGAAATATGTGTTGGGAAAATCCGAAAAAAGTGGCATCGTCCCTTCCAGCCTCGGTGTTTCCGACCCTATGCTTGAAGGATTGCTGGAAAGATTATACACAGCAGAATTGAAGTACGAGGGCCTGAGAAAAACGACTGCCGACAACAATCCGGTGATCATCGCTCTTCAGGATGAGATTGCTGTTCTAAAACCCAAGATCATTGAGAACATCCGGACCCAGAAGAGAAGCCTGGAGATTGGGAATGCCACTGTTAACGTGGAAAGGAGCAGGTACAATTCGATACTCAGCACAATTCCTCTGAAAGAAAGGGAATTGGTGTCCATCAGCCGCCAGCAGGCCATCAAGAACAACATCTATACCTTCCTGCTGCAAAAAAGAGAAGAAACAGCACTGTCGCTGGCCTCAACGGTGGCCGACAGCCGGCTGGTAGACCGCGCGCATTCCACCATCAAGCCCATTAGTCCAAAAATGCCCCTGGTCGTACTCATCGGTATCGCCGCTGCCATTTTTCTTGGGATCATGTCCGTAAGCATACGGGAACTGATGAATCCCAATATCCTTTTCCGCACGGAAATAGAGGCGATCACATCGGCTCCGATTGTGGGAGAGATCACGCACGACATATCCAAAAGTCCCATCGTGGTCCAGCAGGGCAACCGGAATATTATAGCGGAACAATTCAGGCAGCTGCGCACTTCGCTGACCTATGTAGGCATCAATTCAAGGCACAAGAAATTATTGCTCACCTCCAGCATTTCAGGGGAGGGAAAAAGTTTTGTTGCCGCGAACCTGGGAGTGACACTTGCGCTTACAGACAAGAAGGTAGTGCTCATCGAACTTGACCTCAGAAAACCGAGGCTGAGTGCCTCATTCGGCATCAGGGCCGATGCGGGAATTTCCAACTACCTGATCGGTGACAAGGAGCCGGAACAAATCATCAGGAAGGTGAAGATGAACGACAACCTCTACATCATTCCTTCGGGTCCTATACCTCCTAACCCTTCCGAATTGATCATGAACGGCAGGCTCAGTGAACTCTTTGCCATGCTTGAAACAAGATTTGATTTTATCATCGTTGACTGCGCTCCGGTAAGCCCGGTGACCGATGCCTACATTGTTTCACCACTCTGCGATGCCACGATCTATGTGGTGCGCCATGGTATTACGCCAAAATCATTACTCAGGACCATCAATCAGAAAGACAAGGTGAGGGTTTTGAAGAACATGGCGATTGTGTTTAATGGTGTCAAGAACCGTGGATTCGGCAAGGGTGGTTATGGATATGGCTATGGTTACGGATACGGCTATGGATATGGAGAAGAAACCAAGGTTTCAGCGGGGGGCAAGACAATTATTAAAAAAACAGTTTAATTCCTCGCAAATCAGAATCAGGAGCGGACCGGCATCATGCGTGTAGCGAACAGGGTGGTATTCAATACTGGCATCCTCTACGCGAAGATGTTGGTTACGATCGGCTTAACCCTTTATTCGACCAGGTTTGTGCTGGCCGCACTGGGGATTTCCGACTACGGGGTTTACAACCTTGTTGCCGGGGTGGTGACCATGCTTTCTTTTCTCAACACGGCCATGGCCATTTCCACCCAGAGGTACCTTTCTTATAACATGGGCGCCGGGCCCGGCAGCGCTGCAAGAGTAAAACAGATCTTTCATTCCAGCGTCTGGCTGCATTTACTGATCGGCCTCATCATCGTTCTCATTCTTGAGCTGGGCGGAGTCTATCTCTTCAATAACGTCTTATCGATTCCGCTGAACCGGGTACACGCGGCCAAGATCGTATTTCAGTTCATGGTGATTTCCACATTTTTCACCGTAAACGCAGTTCCATACGATGCCGCGATCATCGCCCATGAGAACATGATATTCGATGCCATCACCGGCATCCTGGAAGCTGTGCTTAAATTCATTATCGCCTACGGGCTGGCCTTTACCACAACTGACCGGTTGATCTTGTATGGCGCGCTGATCGCAGTGCTTACCGTGATAATCAGGATTATTAAGAGCACCTATTGTGTGAGGCATTATCCGGAATGCAAATTCAGCTACCTGAAGTTCGAATTCGACCGGCAGACTTTCAGGAGTATCTTTTCCTTCGCCGGCTGGAACACTTTCGGCGCGGTAATGCAGGTGGGCAGCACCCAGGGAATCGCCATCATACTTAACCTGTTTTTCGGCACCATTGTCAACGCCGGGTATGGAATCGCCTTCCAGGTGAATTCGCAAATCAATGCTTTCTCATCGAACATGCTGAAAGCTATGAACCCGCAGATCATTAAGAGCGAAGGACAGGGAAACCGGGAGCGGATGCTGAAACTGGCGATGACGGCGAGCAAGTTTTCCTTTTACCTGCTGGGTCTGTTCACCGTCCCATTGATCGTGGAAATGCCCTATGTACTAGACCTGTGGCTGAAAAATGTGCCACCCTATGCCGTGGTTTTCTGTAAGCTGATACTGATTGTGTCCCTGATCAACCAGTTGTCCAGTGGCATTATGACCTCTATGCAGTCGGTCGGCATCATCAAGGGTTATACCGTCACCATCAGTACCCTGATGTTGCTGAATATTCCGATTTCCTATTTTTTCCTGAAATTTGGCTTTCCTGCTTTCAGCGTGCTTGTCATTGCAATCATCATCGAGGTCGTTGCACTTCTCGCCCGCCTGTATTTTGCCAAAAGATTTACGGGGCTTCTGATTGGAAAATTCCTGAAAAATGTGGTTTTAAGGGCCACGCTCACTTTATGCATCTCCGCGGGAATTGCTTCGATAATTCCCTACCTTATAGTTCACGAATCCTTTGTACGGCTAGGCCTTACCGTGATCGTTTTCCTGGCCAGCTACGGGGTGGGGTTGTGGTTGCTGGGCCTGAGCAGGGACGACAAGGAAAAGCTTCGTGGCATATTCCGGTCGATTTCCGGAAAATTGAAACAGAAACTCAAAATCAAACCGTTGTAGCTGCCAAATGAAAAAGAAACTCAGGAATTATTACCTGGAATGGAAGGAATCCCTGGTATATTATTTTATTAACATTATCATTTCGGGCTTTCCATCAAGAACGGTAAGGAAATTGTTATTACGGGTCATGGGTGCCAGAATTGGCAAGGTGGCCATGTTTGGGGGATTCGAGATCAGGAATCCGCCGGGACTGGTTATTGAAGATGGTTGTTCGATCGGGCGTCGGGTATTGCTCGACGCAAGAAAGGGATTACTCATCAAAAAAAATGTTACGATCGCTTCGGAAGCGATCATCTGGACCCTCCATCATGATTACAACGACCTCAATTTCAAAACCGTGGGAGACAAGGTGATCATTGAGGAATATGTATGGATCTGTTCACGGGCGGTGATCCTGCCGGGCGTAACAATTGGCAGGGGTGCAGTTGTTGCTACTGGTTCAGTGGTAACGAAAAATGTTCCGCCGTTCGCCATTGTCGGCGGCGTTCCGGCTAAACAGATAGGAACCCGGGAGGAGAAAAATTATAAATATGTTCCTTATTATAAGCAGCATATCATCTAACCAAATGAAACACCTTGAAAAATTTAGTTAAGAGACTCATGCCGGAGGAAGTGCGACTGGTATATTCCGGACATAAGGCCTATTCACGTGAGATAAATCGCTATAACCGGAATGTGATCAGCTCCCTTGTCAGTGAACAAAAACTACTCGGCGCGATCACACTCAAATATCATGTTCTGGAGAAAGGATTCACCATGCCGACTATGCGCAAAGGCTTCGGTTATGAAGTGATCAAGACCCTGATCGACCTGTGCAATCTCTACCTCGATAAGAATTACGACACCGGCAATGTGCATTTCAAACATGCGGTGATGCTGTTGAATAAATACCAGTCCCTTCACAACGAGATGGGATTCACCATAGATTCGGATATCAGTGGGAGGATCAGGTCCCTTAATGAAAGGTCGACGATATCCGGAGTGGTTGAACAGCTGGAATTTACCAGGGAGCAATACTTCAAACACCAGTTGAGTCCCTTTAAGGAATTTGCGCTCTCTCGTCACAGTGTCAGAAATTTTACCGAGGAAGACGTTGACATTGACCTGATCAAGAAAGCAGTGGAAATTGCTAAGAAAAGCCCCTCCTCCTGTAACCGCCAGCCAAACAGGTTATACATAATCAGCGACAGCAAACAGATCGAGTGGGTGCTTGCGGCCCAGAAAGGCAACCGGGGATTTGGAGACAGGATAAACAAATTGTTGTTACTCACCGGGGAGATCAGTGTATTCAACGGCTATGCAGAGCGCAATGAAGCCTATGTAAATTCAGGACTTTTTGCTATGGGACTTCTTTATGGCTTGCATTATTATGGGCTGGGTGCCGTGCCGCTTGCCTACATTGCTGTTTCAGATGAGGAAGATGACCGGATCAGGGCGCTTTGCAAGATCCCTGATTCAGAAGTGGCAACCATGTTTATCGGGTGTGGTAACCTTCCCGAAGAATTTAAAGTGGCCAGGTCTCCGCGGTACGACAGCGATCAGATCATATCCGTGGTGTAAGGTTTTGGCGGCAGGGGCTGTAATTCAAACTGAATAAATAAATTGATGGAAACCAACAGAAGGGTCGGCATACTGACCCATTTCAATGTATCAAACTTCGGTGCCAACCTTCAGGCATTGTCTACCGTTTCCTACCTCAAACAACAGGGGCTGGATCCGGTATTCATCAGCTGGGAAGGATATCAGCACGGATTTACCGGGTCAGTACCCCGGGAACAGTACGAGGCGCACCAGCAATTTATCAATGAACACCTTACCTACACGAAACCCTGTATTACGGATGAGGAGATCAGGCAGGTAATCAAAGAAGAAAAAATAAAAGCGATCATTGTCGGTAGCGACGCCGTGCTCACCTACATGCCCTATCTCGACAGGTTCTACCTGACCAAAAAGGGTATCCGATATATAAAACCCAACGCCGATTATCTTTTCCCAAACCCGCACTGGCTTTCTTTTTTTACCAGGGATTTCAAACTGCCAGCGGCGATGATGTCACCTTCAAGTCAGAATTCAATCTACTGGCTGATCCGGGGAAGGCTAAAAAAGTCAATGGGCGAGCACCTCAGCAGGTACACCTATTTCGCGGCCAGGGACAGCTGGACCAGGAAGATGATCCACTACCTCCATCCCGGGGCCGGCGAGATTGAGGTTACACCTGATCCGGTACTGGCCTTCAATCAGAATTTTCCTCAGTCTGTCACCAAAGCGGACATCATCCGCAAATTCAATCTTCCGGAAAAATATATCCTGTTGAGTTTTCACAAAAACAACAGGAAACACCTCCCTTCTGATAAATGGATTGCGGACTTCGACAGGCAGGCTACAGCCCAGGGATACGGTTGTGTTGAGCTGCCCATGCCCAAAGGCAAACTTCCGCTAAAACTCAAACTACAGATCAACATACCACTTGATCCACTTGACTGGTACAACCTGATCAGGTTCTCCAGTGGTTATGTTGGGCATAATATGCACCCGATCATCGTTTCCGTGCACAACAGTTCTCCTTTCTTCGCATTCGATACATATGGCTTTGTATTCCTCAGATTCTTCAGGGATTATAAATCGAGCAAGATCTATGACATTCTGAAAAATGCGGGCTTATTGTCTAACTGGAGAAAGGCCGAAGACATCATGAAGGTTCCTCCTGCAATAGTGATCACAGCTCTGGCAAACTTCAACAAGGAAAGATGCCAGGCCTTCGCCAGTCAGCGATTGTCCGATTACAATAAAATGATGAAAGGTATTACCAACATGATCGGTATTGAAAAACCCGTTCTTCAGTAATCACCAGGCTATGAAAGAAAGGCGTAAAACAAGAATTCTTTTTATCAGTAAGCACGTGGTTCACGATAATGTGGCCATGGCCGGCAACCAGCTGTTCAATTATTACCTAACGAGATTCTGCTCCGACAGTGCGTTCGACGTTGGTTATCTTATCGTGCATAAGAATGATTCATCCTATCAGGAGATGCACGAAAAATTCCGCGACAACGCTCAGGATTTCTCCGTCTTTTTGCCGAAGATCCTGAGGCTGTTCACCTATGCCTACTATAATTCATTTCTCAGGTTGTTATTTTCCTGTTTGAATCCTGACTGGTACTACCTCGATCCCGTTTATGCCTGGTATCATCGCCGGGGTTTGAGAAAGGTAAAGGCAGCCGACTGGGAGCCAGATGTGGTGGTATTTGAATGGACGGAAATGCTTTTTCTGCTTCCTTATTACAAAAGACTATTTCCGACCTCGTACCGGATCGCGACCGAACATGATGTCTGTTTTGTTAAGCTGGATCGTCAGTACGGGAAGAATAAAATACTGAAACTGTTTTTTCTACCGGCATTCCGCAGGCGGGAACTTTCGCTCATCGACAAGCTGAATCTGGTGCTGGTGCTGAGTACTGATGACAAGTCAAGGCTGAAGGATGGTGGTATCCATCCCGATAAGATCATGCTGCTTTCTCCCTACTACCGCCGTAAGAACCAGAGTCAGCTGTCCGTCAAACCCGAAGTGGTGTTCTTTGGAGCCATGAACCGGGTGGAGAACCAGGAGGCAGTCGATTGGTTTGTAAATAAAGTTTTTCTGCCTTTTAACCTTTCCTCGCAGCTCAGGTTCGTGATCATGGGCGCGGGTCTGCCTTCAAAAATGAAAGAAGACCTGGAACGGCACCGTAATATTATTTGTACGGGTTTCGTGGAAGGGCCGGAAGAATATTTCGAAACGGCGTTGTGCATGGTGGTGCCCCTGTTATTCGGAGGGGGCATCAAAATAAAAGTGCTGGAAGCGATGTCCTGTGGGGTGCCGGTCTTAACCAACCAGATTGGAATCGAGGGCATTGGTGCGAATCCCGGAATTGATTACCTGCACTGCGAATCGCCAGAGGATTATCAGGATGGACTGATCAGCCTGTTGGAAGACCGGGACCTTGCCAGGCACATTGGCGAGAAGGGACGGAAACTGATGGAAAACCACTTCAGTTACGAAAACAGTTACCTCGATTACAGGGGTAATATTCTTCATTCGGTTGGCACCGGCCAGACCATAATAAACAATTGATATTTCTCTTTCCAAACAGGAAGGACATTCATAAAGATGGTAGAAATAATCACACTGGGCCTAATCGTAGCATTCTGCATGATTGCAAGGATCGACAAGATCCTGTACCTGCTACTATTGCTCTTACCCTTTCACTCCTTTATCAAGAATGTCTTTAGCAGACTGTATGACGGCGGAAACCTGTTTTCGTCCTGGAAGGAAATCGCGGTACTGATTCTCCTTTATAAAATTTTCATGGAGTATCCGATCAGGCTGAACAAAGATGTGGTGCGCTTCATCGTTCTTTTCTTTTTTGTGATCATTCTTTATTTCCTGATGGCCCCCAGTCAGTCGGACGCTTTGGCCACCTTTCGTGATCATACTTTCCCGGTGCTGTTGTTTGTAGCGCTCGCCAATTTTCCATTCAGTTCACTGGTTGCCAGGAATGTGATCAACATACTCTGCGTGTCAACCCTGTTAGTAGCCATTGGCGGCTTTCTGCAGAACTTTGTTTTCAAGGTACCCATTGCCACCATCATGAACCGGATCGATTTTATTGATGCCGCCGGTTATATCCAGTACAATTCCTCTTCCGCGCGCATCATGGGTTTCGAAAGAATGTCGGGACTAATAGGCGGCCCCAATGATTTTGGGCTGACCATCGCCTTTCTCATCTGCGCGCTCGGTGGGATTGTGCTCACCGCCATGCGCAGGCAACTTAGCAAGTTCCAGGTTCGCCTGATCTATGCTTTACTCCTGGTTGCTCTTGTGTGCCTGATCCTTTCCTTTTCAAGGGCGGGGTGGGGGATCTGCGGCATCGCCTTCATATTTGTGTGGAAGCTGAACAAGATCAGGCTGCCCGTGAAATTGCTGTTGGGGTCCGCACTGGTAACCGTATTTGTTGTGCTCATACTCGCGCAGGTCTTTCCTTATGTAGGCGACGTGATCACTGATACATTTACTGGCAAGGAAGCGAGTGCCGCTGATCGGGGCAACAGTTTTTCGAACGGACTGAATAAGAATATAAGTGAACCTCTGGGCCACGGCCTCGGGTCTACGGACCAGTCAAGAACCGGCAAGGCAAAATTTTATTCCGAGTCGGCTTTCATGAACATCACTTATGAGATCGGTGTGCCCGGCCTCATCTGCCTGATCTTACTGCATCTCAAGATCATGTTTGAAATTCTGCGTGTGAAGAAAAGATTCAACAATCCATTTTCTTCCATTGCCATTGCCGTTTCGTCCGCCACCCTGGTCGCCTGTATTGTGTCGGTCAATCCTTATGGCATGCCCTATTTATTTTATTGGTGGACCATACTTGGTCTGGGTATTAACAGGAGTCCCATTTTGCCAAGGCCCGCAACAGAAAAAGAGCCCCGCGCGCTGGAACCTGAAAAACCAGCCATGATATGAGCGTGGCCATGCTGATTCTTAACTGGAATGGTTATGAGGTTACCAAAGAATGTTTATTGTCTTTGCGTAAGGTCAGTTACCCGAATTTCCGGATCATCGTGATTGATAATGGCTCGAAGGACAATTCGATTGAGAAGTTGAGAGTTGATTTTCCGGAACAGGAGATCGACATTCTTGCCCTTGACAAGAATTATGGATTCACCGGGGGCAACAATAAAGGCTTTGAATATGCCCGGCAGAAATATGATCCGGATTTTTACCTGATGCTCAACAATGACACGATTGTTGATCCCCTCTTTCTTGCCAGGATGACCGAAGCCATTGCGAATGACGATTCATGTTACGCCGTTGTTCCAAAGATATTTTTTTACGACCGGCCGAATATACTCTGGTTTGCCGGTGGATCTGTTTCGCGCATAACCGGCATCGTTACACACTATGGTATGAGAAAGAGAGACAGCGGAAAATACAGTGAGTCGGGACCTACCGGCTTTATGAATGGCTGCTGCGCCCTGATTCCAAAAAAAGCGATCGAATCCTTAGGCATTCTCGATGACCGGTTTTTCGCCAATTCGGAAGACGCGGATTATTCCCTGCGTATCCTCGATTCGGGTCATACCATCCAATATGCTGCCGAAGCGATTATTTATCATAAAGTAAGTCATAGTTTCAAATCCAACAGGGGTAAGTGGCTGGCCTTTTACCTGGCCACGCGCAACCTCGTGCAGCTGCAGCGCAAACACCTGCCACCATTGATGATGCCGGTGTTTGCTGCCGCATTCAGCCTGCGTTGGGTGGCCTACCTGGTCGTTAAGCTGACCCTGTTGCGGGATTTCAAATCCATCAAAGGAATTTTTACTGGAATATCAGATGGTTTCTCAGACAGGCTGAGGTACGTTAATTGATATATTCAGCTGACAATATTCATAAGTATTAAATCATGTGGTATTGAGATTATCCGTTGTTTTTCATGTGACCGCTTTCCTCGCGGCTTTTTTGTTGTTAACCCTGGGTGAAATTTCCGCACAACCTTCTAAAGCGCAGGTTGGCGCTTATTATTTCAGTGGCTGGAATGGGAAGTCACGAATTTACCTGACCCCTTCACTGATTGATTCTTTTTCTGAACGCAGACCTGCCTGGGGTTGGACCAGTACACTGGCAACCATGAAAACAGAAATTGATCTCGCCGCTGACAATGGCCTGACTTTTTTCAATTTTTGCTGGTATAGGCCGGAAAAGAACCAGCCGGACACCAACTATCTGCTGAATGAATCACTTGGTCATTATCTGAGGGCACCTAACAAGAAGAGGCTAAAGTTTTGTCTCATGGTGGCCAATCATGCGGGTTATGCTGTTGGACCGGCCGAATGGCAGCAAGTGACCGATCAATGGCTGAAACTATTCAAAGACAGCTCCTACATGAAGGTG
>Ga0193753_10003813_pt1 | contig 10998 bp, 9 predicted proteins | sample H1c2metaG_FD_144925 | JGI IMG/M metagenome (GOLD analysis project Ga0193753, IMG submission 144925) | Soil microbial communities from a riparian zone of the East river system, Colorado, United States - H1c2 | ecosystem: Environmental > Terrestrial > Soil > Riparian zone | place: USA: East River... | reverse complement strand
ATGGCCAGAGACCGCGCGTATTCGCCCATGCCGAATTCACCGGAGACCGGCACAAAGAGAATTCGCGGCGCCTCAGCCAAAGGCAGTGAACCAACGGTCCAAAACCAACAAGGACCACGCCCGCCGAAAATCGGAGGCGACGGTCTGCTGCACGACGCCGCGATCCATGAGGCGGCGCATCGCATCGCGCAGCAACTGCGGGTGCTGGCTCAACCAGCGGTGCACCGGCAGCCCGAACCCCGACTTGGGTCGATTCAAATGATTGGGCGGCAACCTCGGCTCCATCAGGCGCCGGACCAACAGCTTGCCGCGCTTGCGCTGCTCGTCCACCAGCAGGTGCGGGTCCACGCTCAGCATGAATTCGACCAGTCGGTGATCGAGCAGCGGCGGCCGCACCTCGAGCGAATTCGCCATGCTGGTTCGATCGACCTTGGTCAGCAGGCCTTCCGCAAGATCCGTGTTCAAATCGAGCCACCGTAGCTGCGACAGCGGCGACAGCTCATCGCGCCAATATTGGCGATAGAACCAGAGATAGTCGTAGTCCGGCGCTTTCCAAGAAGGCGCCAGCAGGGAATCGATTTGTTGAGCCGTCATCCCGCCGAGGGCGGCGGCATAGGCCGGCAGGCCCACATAGCCGCGGCGTTGCATCGAGGCTGCCAGCCGCGACAGGGGCGGCAGGTACCGGGCCAGGGATCGATTGAGAAAATTCGATCGTCCTCCAACGCGCGACCAGTAACGAGGATAGCCGCAAAAAATCTCATCCCCGCCCTCGCCGCTCAACGCCACGGTCACTTCGCGGCGCGCGAACTGCGCAACCAAGTAGTTCGACCAGGCCGCGCTGTCGCCAAAAGGCTCATCGAACATCGCCGGCATGCGCTCCAGCGCCCCCGCGAAATCCGCTTGCGGCGCGGTCATCTCCAAATGCTCCGTGTCCAGATGAGCGGCGACCTGCCGAGCCGCCTCCGCTTCCGAGCGGCCGCCCGCCTCGAAGCCCAAGGTGTAGGTTCGCGGTGCGTCCAAGTAGTAGGCGGTCAGCGCCGAATCGATCCCGCCGCTTAGAAATACGCCGACCGGCACGTCCGACACGGTGTGTTGCGGGATCACTTCGCCCAGCAACGCATCCAACTGCGCCACCGTATCCTCGGCACTGCGCACGACGATCGCGGTCGAGGGATTCCAATAACGCTCAATGCTCACGCTGCCCGCCCGCCAGGTGAGGGTATGCGCCGCCGGCAATTTGCAAATGCCGCGATAAATCGTTTTGGGCGCCGGGATGTAGCCGTGAAACAGGAAATCGCGCACGGCGCTTGCATCGATCTCGCACGCACCGAGCGAGACGAGGGCCTTCAATTCCGATGCGAAGGCAATGCCATCGGGCAGCAGCCGGTAGTACAGCGGCTTGATTCCCAGTCGATCCCGGACCAGCAGGAGCGTCTTGGAGTCGGTGTCCCAACTGGCGAAGGCGAACATGCCGACCAGGCGCTTGAGGCAGGCGCTGCCCTCGGTGGCCAGCAGCCTCAAAACCACTTCCGTGTCGCCGCTCGATGCCCAAGGGCCGGGCAGAGTGGCGCGCAGACGCTCATGGTTGTAAAGCTCGCCGTTGTATGTCAGCACCTGCGAGCCGAACACCATGGGCTGGTGCCCGGCCTCGGTCAGGTCCTGGATCGCCAACCTGCGGTGGGATAGGGCAACGCCGGCATCCGCCCATACGCCCTCTCCGTCCGGGCCTCGATGCAGCAAGCGCAGCGCCATGTCGCGCGCGATTTCTGCGCTGGCCCGTGCACCGACAATTCCCGCAATGCCACACATGGCGGCAGTCTAGCGCGGCGGCGCCGCGAAGTACCGCCGGTACTGCTAGCCATCGGGCAACGGTTCGTTTAGGGTGCGCGCTGGAGCTGCATTACATGGCAACACCCGCTGATCAACGCTTGCTGGAACTACTGGGGAGATGGCTCGAGAGTCTCGAGCTGCACACCAAGTATTCGTCGCTCGATGACGACAGCTATTGGAATGTCCAGCCTTGGTCCGAGCATCAACGCCCGACGCGCTGGATTGTCGACCTGGCGAAACAAAAGACGCTGGCGTTGCGCGCCCAGGTGGAGCAACGCGCCAAGTCGGGCGACACGCAGTTCTCCGATGCCTTGGAGCTGATGGCCTTTCTTGCCAACCTGGTGGGTGCTGAACACATCGAACGCTTCATTCCGGTTGCCGAAGCGCGCAATGAACGCGACATTTCGGCCAAGGCAGCCGATCGCGGATCGGACAGCACCATCCAGCAGCCGACCGCCACCATCACCGCAACACGCGAGATGCCCAAGTTCCTGGGCAACAAACGTGCGCCGCAGCCGCAGGCAACCGCCCAGGTCGCACGCAATGAGCGCAAAGCCGCACCGGTTGTCAAGCCTGCGTCGAGGCCTGCGGCAAGACCTGCGCCAAAAAAACCGGCTTCACCTGAGCGCACCGGCCCTTCCGAGGAAGCACGAGATCAGGTCGTCGCCGATGCGGCGCGCTTGGTACAATGGGGTCGCAAATGGTTTGAGCTGCCCGAGCTCATTGCTCGCATGGCGGACCGGCCGAGCCTGCCGGATGTACGGCGTATTTTGAAGGAAAATAAAGCGGCGATCGAAAAGAAAGCCGTCAATCCCTAGCGCCTGAGGGGTTGAGCACAGACGGCTTCGCTGCATAAAATAAAACTTTGGGGAACCTCCTGGCAATTTCTACGCTCCAAGGCGCGCATGATCACAACAAAAAATTTATCCAAGCGGTATGGCGACAAGCTGGCCGTGAACGATCTGACATTTTCGGTGGCACCCGGCGAGGTGCTGGGTTTCCTGGGCGCCAACGGCGCCGGTAAATCCACGACCATGAGAATGATCGCCGGGTTCATCTCGCCCACCACCGGCCAGGTTTCAGTGTGCGGACACGATATTGAAACGGCGCCCGTGGCGGCGAAATCCTGCATGGGATATTTGCCCGAAGGCGCGCCGAGCTACGGTGAAATGACGGTGAGCGAATTTTTGGACTTCGTGGCCGATGTGCGCGGTTTATCCGGCGAGCGGCGCCGGGAACGGCGCGGCGTGGTCATCGACCGATTGGGACTTGGGCCCGTCATCGACCAGGTGGTGGAAACCCTGTCCAAGGGATTTCGCCGCCGCGTCGGCCTGGCTCAGGCGTTGATCCACGATCCGCAGGTGTTGATCCTGGATGAACCCACTGACGGACTCGACCCCAACCAAAAACATGAGGTGCGGCGCCTGATCAATGAACTGAGCAAGGACAAGCTGGTGATCGTTTCCACACATATCCTGGAAGAAGTGCACGAGGTGTGTACCCGCGCCATCATCATCGCCAATGGCCGCATCGTCGCCGACGAAACCCCCACCGCGCTCGAGGCGCGCTCGCGCTACCACCACGCGGTGAGCTTGAGGTTCGAAAAGGCCGAGGAGCTGGCAGCCGCCAGTCGTGAAATTTCGCTCCTGCCGGAGGTCGCGGCGGTCGAATCGAACGCGCGCGAGCTGCGTCTGACCGCCCTGCCCAAGCGTGGAGCCAACGTGTTATCGGCGGTGAGTGCAATCATTGTCAAAAATAAGTGGGACGTGCCGGAACTGCACTTGGAATCGGGACGTCTCGACGAAGTATTCCGGTCGTTGACCGACCCTGAAGGCATCACGGTGGCCCCGGCAGCGGAGCTCGACGCATGAACAAAGTGCTCGTGGTTTTCCGGCGCGAATTGCGCAGCTATTTCGCAACCCCCCTGGCCTATGTCTTCATCGTCATTTTCCTGGTGCTCGCAGCAGTTTTCACCTTCCAGGTGGGCGGCTTCTTGGAGCGCAATCAAGCCGATCTTCAGTCCTTTTTTCGCTGGCATCCCTGGCTCTACCTGGTGCTGATCCCGGCCATTTCCATGCGGTTATGGGCGGAGGAGCGCAACAGCGGCAGCATCGAGTTGCTCATGACGTTCCCGATCACGCTGTGGCAGGCGGTCGTCGGCAAATTTCTGGCGGCCTGGGTGTTCGCCGGGATCGCGCTGGCGCTCACCTTTCCGGTGTGGATCACGGTGAACTATCTAGGTTCTCCTGACAACGGCGCCATCATCGCCGCCTACATCGGCAGCTTCCTCATGGCGGGCGGCTTTTTGTCCATCGGCATGTGCCTCTCCGCCGCCACCCGCAACCAGGTCGTGGCGTTCATCACCGCGGCATTGGTCGGCTTCGTATTCTTGCTGGCCGGATTTCCGCTGGTGATTGATTTCGTGCGCGGCGTGCTGCCGCAGTCGATTGTGGATGCGATCGCCTCGTTGAGCTTTTTCACGCACTTCGACGCGATTTCCAAAGGCGTGATCGATTTGCGCGATCTGGTGTATTTCGCGGCCCTGATAGGCTTCTGGTTGGCCGCCACGGCCGTGGTACTCGACATGAAGAAGGCGGAATAAGTGAAGGGTAATCGTTGGCAAAAACTGGGAATGGGCGTCGGCGGCCTGTTGTTGCTCGCCGTGCTGTTTTTGGGCGTGGTCATGCTGTCGAACGTGGGTTTGCGCGGCGCGCGCCTGGATCTGACGCAAAACAAGCTCTACACCTTGAGCGGCGGCACACAGCAGGTGGTGCGCGAGCTGAAAGAGCCGGTGAACTTGTATTTTTACTTTTCGCGCGATGTCGCCGCGAAGCATTCACCGCTCATCCAGCCCTATGCGACCCGCGTGCGCGAATTGCTGGAAGAGGTTTCCGCGCGCGCCGGCGGCAAGATTCGCTTGCAAGTCGTCGATCCGCAGCCCTTCTCGGACGATGAAGACCGGGCGGCCGAATTTGGGTTGCAGGCCCTCCCGGCGGGCAATTCGGGAGATTCGTTGTACTTCGGCCTGGCAGGTACCAACTCAACCGACGGCCGTTCCGTGATTGCGAGCTTCCAGCCCGATCGTGAGGAGTTCCTGGAATACGACGTGGCCAAGCTCATTCAAGAACTGGCGACGCCGAAAAAGCCCGTGATCGGTCTCATGAGTTCGATTGGGCTGCAAGGCCAGTTCAATCCTCAGACCGGACAAATGGGCGAGCCCTGGCCCATCTATACTCAGCTTCAACAGGCCTTCACCGTTCGCACGCTGACCGGAGATCTCGACCACATCGACAAAGATGTCGACGTGCTGATGCTGGTTCATCCCAAACAGCTGGCGCCCAAGATTCTGTACGCCATCGATCAATTCGTGATGCGTGGCGGCAGAGTGCTGCTGATGCTCGATCCTGACGCCGGCTCCGATTTGAGCGGACAGAATCCCTCGAATCCCATGGCGGCGGCCATGGCCAATCATTCCTCTGACCTTCAGCCGCTACTGGCGAGCTGGGGCGTCGACTACGATCCCACCAAGGTCATCGGCGACCTGGGTAGAGGACTGGAAGTTCGCGCCAACGCAGGCACCGGACCCGTTCGCCACATCGGCATCTTAGGCTTGCGGCATGCCGACATGAACGCGAAAGACGTGGTCACCGCTTCGCTGGAATCCATCAACCTCGCCACGGTCGGTTCGCTGTCGCAGCACGCGGGCGCCAAGACCAAATTCGAGCCCCTGCTCATGAGTTCCGAGAGCGCAGAGGCTATGCCGGCGCAGCGCTTCAACGCCCTCGTCGATCCCTCCTCCCTGCGCGATGGATTCAAGTCCACCGGCATCCGTTACACCCTGGCTGCACGCATCTCCGGCCCCCTCGATTCCGCATATCCCATGGGACCGCCCGCGGATCAAAAACCCGCCGCCGGTCCGCCGGTCGCTCATCTGGCCAAGTCGACCACGCCGGCCAGTATCGTCGTGATCGCCGACACCGATCTCATGATGGACTACCTGTGGGTGCAGCAGCGCCAATTCTTGGGCCAGCGGGTTGCGCAGGCTTTTGCCAACAACGGCGATTTCATCGCCAATATCCTGGACAACTTGAGCGGCAGCAACGCGCTGATCAGCATCCGCGGCCGCGCGTCCTTCTCGCGTCCGTTTGAACGCATCGATGCGCTCAAGCGCCAGGCCGATGAGCGCCTGCGGTCCAAGGCGATGGAACTGCAGACGGAGCTGCAGCAGACGGAGCATAAGCTCACTGAACTGCAGAAGACGCGCAACGATCAGAGCTCCATCATGCTCTCGCCCGAGCAGGAAGCGGAACTGAAGCGTTTTACCGCCGAGAAGACCCGCGTGCGTAAAGAACTGCGTGAAACCGAACGCGGTTTGGACGTGGACATCAATCGACTGGGTTCTCGACTGAAGGTCATCAACATCGCCATCGCGCCGCTCATCGTCGCCTTGGCGGGTGTGATCATTCTGTCGACGCGCCGTCGTCGCCGCGCCGGCTCGTCCAAGACCATCGCCGCGGGTTCGACATGAGCCAGCAACGCCTCATCGCCCTGATGGTCGCGGCGCTGATCGCGATCTCCGGCGCCTTGTACTTGAGTACGCAGCGCAACTTGCCGCGCGATGTCCACGGCACTCCATTGTGGCCGGCGCTCGCGGGCGAACTGGATACGGTGGCCTCCTTGAGCGTACTCAAGGGCGGCACGGCCCCCTCGGTCACCGTTCAGAAACAAGGGCAGGAATGGACCGTGGCGGAACGGGCGAACTATCCCGCGGACGTGTCCAAATTGCGCACGTTGCTGCTGGCGTTGAGCGAGACCAAGATTCGAGAAGAGAAGACGTCCAATCCCGCCAGCTATTCGATCATCGGGGTCGAAGACCCGACCAAGCCCGGCGCCACGGGGGCGCAGATCGAACTGACTGCCAAGGACGGGAAGCACGGCGTCATTGTCGGCAAATCCGCGGCCGGCGGTAACTTTGTCAGGCGGGTCGGCGAGAACACCAGCTACGTCGTCGAACCGGGAATCACGTTTGAAGCTGAGCCCCGCTACTGGATCGACACGCGGCTGCTCGATATTGCCAGCGACAAGATTCAAGGCATCGAATTCAAACCCGCCACGGGTCCTGCGTATTCCGTGCGGCGCGTGATCGAACCGAGCAAAGCGCCCGAGGTCAAGGCGAGCGCGGATGCCAAGTCAGCCGGCACCCCTGCGGCAACCCCCCCACCCGCTCCGGCGACCAAGTTCGTGCTGGAAGGCGTGCCCGGCGGACGACTGGCGGCGGATCAGCAGTCGCTCGCGCCTGCGCCGAATTTTTTGAGCAATTTGGCCGATGAAGATGTTTCGAAGGCCGGCGACATCGACTTCAGCAAGGGCATGATCGTGACGGTCACCCTGACCGACGGCAGCGTGATCACGCTGACCGGCGTCGCCGTTGGCGATAAGCGCTGGATTCAAGTTGCGGCTCCCAAGGATACGGCCTTGAGCGCAAAGGCGAACGGCCGCGCCTTTGAGATTGCCACGTATCGATACGATGGCATTTTCAAACCGCTGGAACAGCTGCTGGTACCGAAGCCCGCGCCTGCTGCCAAGCCGCCGGCCGACACCAAGGCCGCTTCCCCCACCCAATCGACGCCCTCCAGCGCGAAGAAGCCTGCAGCCGCGCCGCGGCCGTGATCGACGGCGCCAGCGCGGGGTTCGGGCGCCGCATTGCGGCGCTGGTGTACGACGCATTTCTGCTGGCTGCGCTCTTGATGATATTCACCGGCGGCGCCCTCTTCTTCACCCACGGCGCTGCCATCGTGCCGGCCACCGCCGGCGCTTGGGTCTACGTCTACCGGGCGGGCTTGGTGCTCGTCATTGGCGGTTACTACGTGCTCAATTGGCTGCGCAGCGGACAGACCTTGGGAATGCGCGCATGGCGCATTCGCGCCGTGACAGCCGGAGGCAAAGCGCTCGATGGGCAGGCTGCCGTATTGCGGGCGTGCTTCGGGCTGCTTGCCTGGGCGCCGGCGGCGCTGGGCGTGCTGTGGCTATACCTCGACCCCGACCATCTCGCGCTGCACGATCGTCTTTCCAAAACACGAGTCATTTGCCTAGCGCGTTCTTGAAATCGCGACCAAGGTGCAAAGGCCCACTACCGCCGTCGGCAACCAGCCGACCAGTGCCGGATTGAGATTGAAAAGTTGCCCGCCGTTTTCAACGGTGCGCGTGACGAGGAAGAACACCACTCCCAGTAGTGTTCCGACAACCGTGCGGGTTCCGGCTCCGCTGGTGCGCAGGGGCCCAAAGACAAAGGGCAGCGCCAGCAAGGTCACGATCATCACCGCGAAGAGTCGTGCGATTCGCGACCAATAGCCGATTTCGTACCTGGCGGTTTCAAGGCTGTTGCGCCGCAAGTGATCGATATAGGAAGCCAGCCCATGCAGCGTCAGCATCTGCGGATCAGTCGCCGCGAGACCCAGAAAATCCGGATTTACCGTCGAGCGCAAGGTCAGCTCGTTGACGGTGTCGCCTTCGATCTTGTCCTTGTCGAAACGCGATGTCGCCACGTTGTGCAAGCTCCAACGCCCGGGGTCCGCCACCTCGATGCGCGCGGCGCGTTGAATCGAGCGCAGGCGAGTCGGCCCATCCAGCTCGAACACCGAAACGCCGCCAAAAGCCCGGTCCACTTCGCCCGTTTGCACGCGCAAGATTCGATTGCCGTCCTTGACCCAGGCGCTGCTGGTACCTGCGAAGCTGACATCGGCCAACTTTGCGGTGGTCTTCTCGCGCTTGGCGAATTGCGCCATGGACGGCGCCGCATATTCGCCGATACCAAACATGATCACCGCCAAAGTCAGGCCCGCGAGCCCCACAGGCCAGGCGATGCGCCAAACCGAGACGCCCGAGGCGCGCGTCACCACCAGCTCGCTGCCGGCGGCCAAATGGCCGAGCCCCATCAACGCACCGATCATCGCGCCGATCGGCAGCAGCTCGAACGCCGTTTGCGGGAGATTCAAGAACGTAAATAAGAACGCGTCCGCCGCGCTGTAGCTGCCGACGCCGATTTCGCCCTGCTGGCTGATGAACAAGACCAGCGCACCCAACACCAACAGCACGGCCATGGTCATGAACGTGTAGAGCAACACGGTACGGTACAGATAGCGGTCGAGCGTGTTCACGCCTTCCTCGCGTCGCGCATGAGCAAGTACAGACCCAACCCCAGGGCCGCGGCGTGCACCCACCACACGCCAATTGCGGGGGGCAGATCGTTCTTCTCCAGCCAAATCTTCGAGCCGGATAGCAGCATCGAATAGACGAAGTACAACACGATTGCAAAGCCGACTCTGGCGTAGCGGCCCTGCCTGGGCCGCAATTTGCTCAACGGCACGGCAATCAAGGTGAGCACAAGTGCCATAAGTGGCGTAGATGCCCTGAATTGCAATTGCGCGATGTCGGAAGGATCGCTCGAGCCCAGCAGCTCTGGCGTCGGCTTGGTGTCGGGATCCATGGGCCCCCGGACATCCTCCGGCGTGGCGATCGGAATACCGTGCTCGCGAAACTCGATGACCCGGAAATCGTCCTGTCCGGGAACGCCCTCGTAGCGCCGCCCGTTGAACAGCGTCACCAAGTGCATGCCGCTGGCGTTCCCTTTCGAATAGGTCGCCGAGTCAGCCAGCGCCACCTCGATTCGTCCTTGCTGCACCTCGCGCTGCACGAATACGTTGTGCAGCACGCCGTCCTGATCGACGTGTTCGGCATAGAAAACAGCATCGCCGCCGCTGAAGCCGCGGAACCGGCCGGCGTCGAGCTGGCCGAACTGCGCCTCTTTGATGGCTGACTGACGCAGCAACTGCACCAGGCCGTCGGCGCGCGGCACCTGGACGAAGACCAGCCACCCCAAGCCCAGTGCGATGATCACGGCAAAACAGAACAAGGGCGCCAGCAGCCGGGATGGACCGAATCCGCAGGCCTGCAGCGCCGCCATTTCGCTGTCGTGGTACATGCGGCCCAAGGTCAAAACCACCGCTAACAGCAACCCGACCGGCACGATGACCGATAGATTCATGAGCGCGCCCAACGCGATCAGGTCGAAAACCACGCCGCGGCCGTATTGATTCTCGGCGGCCTGGCCCAGCACGCGCGACAGCTGATTCGATACCAGAATCGCGACCAAAACACCGGTCACGGCAAGCCATGTCTGCACTACTTCGCGCAAGACATATCTTTGCACTGTCCATTTCATGCTGTCAGCTTAGAGCCTTCTCAATAATCTAGTAAACTATTTGCGCAAACCTTGAGGTTCAACGACGAATAAAATGGAGCTGTAAGGATATGGAATTCATGGCAATAGTTGATGCGAAGGCGCGGGCGCAGGCTGGCTGCGCCGCGGTGGGCATCTATGAGAATGGCGATCTTGGCATTGCGGGCCGCCACCTCGACAAACAACTGGCGGGCCTGATCGTGGGCCTCACGCGCAGTGGTGATTTCGCGGCCAAGCTTGGCGACACGCTGATGCTGCCGCTGCCCTCAGGATCCACGGCCTCTCGCCTGTTGCTGGTAGGCTTGGGCACGCGCGCGGCCTTTGGCAGGAAGCAATATCGCAAAGCGTTGCTGGCGAGCGCGCAGGCACTCGCCAAGACCGGAGCGGACGATGCCGTCGTCTACCTGGCGATGGAGCCCGTGCCCGAACTCGACGTGCAGTATCGCGCGCGCATCGTCGCGGAAGTATTCACGTCGCACGCCTACAGAATTCCGGACCTGAAGACCTCTCCGAAACCAAAAGCGCGCCGCTTGGCCACCATCAATGTGGCGACCGCGGATGCGCGTGCTGCGAAGGCGGCCGCCGAGGGCTTGGCTCAGGGCGCGGCCATCGGCGGCGGCGTGGCTTTCGCGCGCGATCTGGCCAATCTGCCGCCCAACGTCTGCACGCCGACTTACATGGGCGCGCGTGCGATGCAATTGGCGAAGGAATTTCCCAGCATCAAGTCGAAGGTCTTGGACGAGAGCGGCATCAAGGCACTCAAGATGGGCGCCTTTATGGCAGTGACCCAGGGATCGGAGGAACCTCCTCGTCTCATCGTCTGCGAGTATCGGGGCACGCGCAAGAACACGGCGCCGATCTGTCTGATCGGCAAGGGAATCACCTTTGATTCCGGCGGTATCTCGTTGAAGGATCCGCAGCCGCGACGA
>Ga0193753_10003812_pt1 | contig 10999 bp, 7 predicted proteins | sample H1c2metaG_FD_144925 | JGI IMG/M metagenome (GOLD analysis project Ga0193753, IMG submission 144925) | Soil microbial communities from a riparian zone of the East river system, Colorado, United States - H1c2 | ecosystem: Environmental > Terrestrial > Soil > Riparian zone | place: USA: East River... | reverse complement strand
ATCTACCTGTATTTTAATCTTGTCCCAGGCTTTGTACGCTTTAATGTAATTGATATTAATGATGTATTTCCTGTTTGCACGGTAAAACTTTTTAGGGTCCAGCTCTTCTTCCAGTTCTTTGAGGTTCTTGTTTACCAGGTATTTTTTCCCGTCTTTAGTTACAAGAAAACTGATTTTTTGATCGGTAAAAAAATAAGCTACTTCATCCAGTATCAAACTCTGGAATTCAATCCCTTTTCTTACTACAATTCTTGATTTTGTACTGTTGTCTTTTGCTGCAATATGTTCCAGCAGGCTTCCGTAATTGCTTAAAAAATGGTGTTGCAGGCTCTTGTATTTTTTAATGGCTTTTGATAATTCCTGTTCATTAATGGGTTTAAGCAGGTATTCAATGCTGGTTTGTTCAAAAGCTTTCACCATAAAATTGTCGAATGCAGTAATAAAAATAATAGGGGAGGATACTTTTACTTTATCAAATATGCTGAAGGATACGCCGTCCTTCAGGTATATATCCATAAATATCAGGTCCGGGGGCGGGTTGCTGCCAAGCCAGTTAACAGCCTCTTCAACAGTTTCCAGCGTAGCTACTACTGATACAGGTTCTTCCGTAAGCTGTATTAAATGCACCAGGTTATTGAGTGCTGCTTGCTCATCTTCTATGATAATGGCTTGTATCATACTTATACTGATTTTATAACAGGTAATAAAACAGTAAAAAAATCTGGCGTTTGCGAAACGATGATATCTTTATTTACAATAAGGCTATAGCGCTCATTCAGGTTTGCCAGGCCTATCCTGGACGACTGGATATCGTATTTTTTTATATTCTTGTGGTTGACCACCCTGATTTCATCTTCAGATATGGTTATTTCAATAGACAAATTGATCTTTTCTGAAAAATAATTGTGCTTTATTGCATTTTCAATCAATGCCTGCAATGACAGCGGAGGTATGCTGTAATTTTCGATGCTTACATTGTCCATTTTAATAAGCATGTTCAGGCCTGCCTGGTAGCGGATTTTTAACAGGTAGAAATAATTACTGGCAAATTCAATTTCCTGTTTTAATTGTATAAGATCTTTTTCTTTGTTGATGAGGATATACCTGTACACTTTTGCGAGTGTATCATTAAATAGTTTTGCTTTTTCCTGGTCTTGACTTATCAGGTAAGAAAGTGTATTTAATGAATTAAAAATAAAATGAGGATCTATCTGGCTTTTTAGTGCATCCAGCTGGGCCTGCACTTTTAACTTTTCGCTTCGTTCTATTTTTATCAGGTCAGATTCCCTTTCTTTGTTCAGGTAGACTATTTCATAAATACTGCTGACCTGTATGCTTATCAGGGTCATGATAAGCTGGCAGTAAATAATGCCGTGTTGGGTAAACTGTGCATCATGTAAAAAATAATTCCAGCAAATCAGGAGGATATAAGAAATGATCCAGGTAACAGCAATCGTTATTGAATACCTGGCAGGTATCCTGAAATACAGTTTCTTTATTTTATAGAGCTGGTTACGTAGTAAATAGTGTGCATAAGCGCTGCCATTCCAAAGACAAAAAGAGATAAATATGAAACAGGAATAATTTATAATAGCCGGGTGACTGTTTATACCTGCCGCTGATGCAAATCCGGAGAGATGGAAAGCAAGCACCCCTGTGAAGGGGATGCCGGCAAATTTAATTACCGTATCATTTATCTTTTGCGGTTTGTGTTTCAATTGCAGCAGTTAATATTAGGGGACAAGCGGTGTAATGGAAAGTTCCAATTTTATATAGCATTCTGTATTACCGCTTAAATAATTTCACATCGTTTTTGATAATAATACTGCTTACCAGTTAACCTTCCTGCAGTATTTATTGGTAATGTTATCCTGTTGCCATAAAATTATCCTGAGGTTATTTTCTTTGGCGTCATTTTTTTATGCTTCGGTTAGTAATATTCATGCCCGGGTTATTTTCTTATTTTTTTTATAAGCACCTGCTCTATTTTCCTTGTCTGAATCAAATTATGCAGTTCCCCGGCGAATAAAAATTGGAACGCAGAAATTTATAACCAGTTCAAACCAGCTAACAAGTTATGAGACTAATTACCATGTTACTCCTGTGCATCACCATGAGCATGGGCCAGTTATTGGCACAAACCCGGACGGTAAAGGGTAAAGTAACAGATGAAAATGGCATCCCTGTTGCCGGTGCTTCTGTTAGTATTAAAGAGAATAAAACCGGTACAACTACAAGTTCAGCTGGCGACTTTACTTTACATGCACCTGCTGGTTCAAGAATGCTGGTAATTTCTTTCGTTGGCCGTGAAAGCCAGGAAATTCTTATTGGCAACTCAAATAATTTTGATGTTTCACTTAAACCAGGCGGAACAAAAAGCTTGGATGAGGTGGTAGTAACGGCACTTGGTATAACAAAAGACAGGCGTACGCTTGGTTATGCCACCCAAACAATAAAAAGCGAAGCCATCACTGATAAAGGGGATGGTAATTTATTAAATGCATTGCAGGGTAAACTTGCAGGGGCTGATATTACCGGTGCGGGGGGTGCGGCAGGTGCTTCCACCAGTATTATCCTGAGAGGGGTAACTTCATTTACAGGTAACCAGTCTCCTATATTTGTTGTAGATGGCATCCCGATCAGTGATGATGTAGATGAGTCTACTATTGGACTGTATACCAATCAGTCATCCAACAGAACAGCTGATTTAAACATTAATAATATTGAAAGTGTAAACGTATTACAGGGGCCTGCTGCAGCAGCTTTATACGGGTCGCGCGCAGCACACGGGGCAATAATGATTACTACAAAAAAAGGCAGTGGGCAAAAAGGCCTGGTAAATGTTACATTTAGTTCATCCTATACGATTCAGAAAATATATGGTTTCCCGGAACTGCAAAATAAATACGGGCAGGGTGCCAACGGTGTTTTTAATGCTATTTCCGTTAATTCATTCGGTCCTGCTTTTGGAAGCACGCCCAGCCTGGCAAATGGTTTAATTGTTGCGCCCGGAAACACACAATATGTAAACGGCGTGCTCTATACAGCCGGGCAAACCATCCCCTACAAAGCCTATCCTGATAATATTTTGAGTTATTTTAAAACGGGGACCGTTCTTGAGAATAACCTTACCATCAATGCAGGAGATGCCAAGAATAATTATAACATTGCTATTGGCAATTCGCGGCAGGTGGGCATCCTTCCAAATTCTGAATTTAATAAAACAAATGTTTCATTCAGTGCCGCTTCCTATCTTACTGATAAGCTTAGCGTAAAAGGAGGTGCTACCTATTTTTCAACTGTGCAGGAAGGAATAACACAGGGCACCAATGGAACTTACAGCTCTTATGCCAATGCTGTGCGGATACCCCGCAGTGTTGATTTTGATTACTATAAAAATAATTATACAACTGCAACCGGGTATAATAACTGGTTTATACCCAATATCTATAATAGCGCCATACAAGACACTTCCAGCGGTGGGGATAATCCCTATTATGCTGCCTATAAAAATCCAATAAAAAGTGTTTTGTCAAGGGTGCTGGCCAGCCTGTCTGTTGGTTATGATTTCAGCAAATGGCTCAGTATTAGCTACCGGTTAGGGGTAGATGCATATACCGACAGGCGCAAACGTTCAATTGCGCTGGGATCTGCACAGGTAGTACGAAGCGCTTTTTCCGGCGCATCCGGTACTACAACTGGCGGTATCATGGAAGATGTATTTTACAGGAATGAAATAAGCGGAGATTTGATTGTCTCTGCTAAAAAAACTGATGTGTTGGTGCGTGGGCTAAATGCCAATGTGCTGCTGGGACACAGCATCAATCAACGCAAATTCCAGCAGGTAAACCAAACGGGCTACAGCCTGGCCGTTCCGGATTATTATAATATAAGCAATGCTTCTAATTTAAGCCTTACCAATGAATACAACAGTTTAAGGCGTGTGTGGGGTATATATGGCCAGTTGTCACTGGCTTATAATAATTATTTGTTTTTGGAATTCACCGGAAGGCAGGATCATTCCTCTACATTACCCCTGTCAAAGAACGCTTATTTTTATCCTTCTGTATCGGCTGCTTTTGTATTAACCGATGCATTTAAAATAAACTCAAATGTATTATCATTTGCCAAGCTAAGGGCATCTTATGCAAAAGTGGGAGAAGATGCACCGCCTTACTCACTCAACAATACTTATCTCTCTTATTCTGATGGGAATAATGTAGCCGGATATGCTTTTCCTTTTGGGTCAATAGCCGGGTTTGGCGCAAGCACGCTTTTGGGTAATGCACAATTGCGCCCTGAATTTACCAATACAGTCGATATTGGTATAAATGCAGGTTTGTTTAAAAACAAGATAAATATTGATGCAACTTATTACAATTCAAAAAGTACCGACCAGATTGTGCAGGTGGCGGTTCCCGGGTCTTCCGGGTACCAGAGTAAGTATGCGAATGTAGGTGAACTTACCAATAAGGGATTTGAAGTTACTGTAACTGCTACCCCGGTTAAGAGCAGGAATTTCTCATGGAATATTTCGGGAAATTTTTCGCGCAACAGGAATAAGGTAACCTTTATAGCCCCGGGGGTTAATTCATTTTCATTTAATGGCACGGGTTTTAGCGGGCTTATTCCTACCGTTGCTGTTGGCGAACCTTTTGGTATTATCAGGGGTGCTAAATTTGTGACCAACGCAAACGGCGAACGCCTGGTTGATTCAACTACCGGTTTATATGCAAACTTTATTTCGGATCAAACAGTAGTTGATCCCAACAGGGAATGGATAGCCGGTCTTACCAATAGTCTTACCTATAAACATTTTACTTTTTCCTTTTTGGTAGATTATAAAAAAGGGGGCCAGTTTGAATCTTTTACAGTGGGCGTACTGAGAGCAAGCGGTTCATTGAAAGTTACTGAAGACAGGGAGCAGCCATATATTCTTCCCGGCGTTATTGATATAGGCGGGGGTAAGTACAGGCCTAATAATATCCAGATTAGTGCACAGAGCTACTATCAGACAGCTTTGGGCAGTACCACCGGCGCAGCTACATCCAATGAGTTCTCTGTTTTTGATGCTACCACTTTCAGGGTGAGGGAAGTATCGCTGAGTTATGATCTTATGGGCATAATGGTGAAAACCAAAGCATTTAAAAATATCAAATTCACCGTATACGGACGCAATTTATTTTTTTATGCGCCCAATTCAATCATCGATCCTGAATTAAGCACACAGGGTGCATCAACTACTACCGGCGGCGGGCTTGTGCGTGGCCTGGAATTAATCAGTGCTCCCAATACCCGTAACATTGGAGCCAGCATCCGGGTCACCTTTTAAAATCATTCATACAACTAAAATGAGTACAATGAAAATTGGAAATGCATTTATCCTGTTTGTAACAATGGTTATGGTTTCATCCTGTACCAAATCTTTCCTGGATGTAAACAAAGACCCTAACTCTGTTACAGATGCACCTCCCAGAACATTATTGCCGAATACAACGGTAAGTATGGCATTTGCCAACAGCAATGAAATGGGAAAAGCAGCAGCACTCTTAATGCAATACAACGCCAATACGAATTCGGCTTCTGTTGCTGGTGCTTATGATACCTGGATCATGGGTGGTTTTGAAAGCCAGTGGGACAATGAAATATATGACGGCACACTTAATAACCTGGGTATCATAATAGATAAAACCCAGGCAAAGAGCCCGGCTTATGCAGGTATTGCCAAACTTGAATTTGCCTATACTATTTCAATGGCTACAGATTTGTTTGGAGATGTACCATATTCGCAGGCCGCACAGGGGTTTGATGCAAACGGCGTACTTAAATACCAGCAACCAGTTTTTGATGCCCAGATGGATATTTATTTAGGCAACACGTCAAAAGGAGTAAAAAGTTTGTTTAACCTTGTCAGGGAGGGTTTGGCTGATCTCAGCACACCATCCACGCTAAAGCCCTCCATTGATGATCTTGTATATAACGGGGATTTATCAAAATGGACAAGGTTTGGCAATTCCTTATTATTAAAGTTTGCTTTGCAGGTTTCTAACAAAGCTGCTGACACAACCAAAAATGTTATTAATAGTGTATTAGCGGGCAAACCATTTATAGATGACATCAATGGCAACCTTGATTGTAAAGTTCCTTTTAGCGCGGCAAATCCCAATGCCTATTACCTGCAGGATATAGGTGGTTCTATTCCTAATACGCAGATGTTAAGCAACAGGTTTTTAGCGCTTGAACGCAGCCTGAATGACTCAACCAGGTTGTCTAAACTGTATACCAAACCAGCGGCCACATTCATTGGAAATGACAATGGATCACCTTTTACAGCACCCGCGCTGGCAACCAGGTCCGGATATGGCGTATACGTGCTTGGACCAACCCTTAGCGGGGAAGCGCCTGTCCGTTTAGTAACTGCATTCCGTAATTATTTTATTTTAGCCGAGGCGGCACTGCGTTTTGGCACCACGGGCGATCCCAATGTGTATTATCAGAATGGTATCAAAGCTTCTATGAAATCTGTGGGAATGACCGATGCGGAGATTGCCGCTTATTTTGCAGCCAACACTGCCGTGGTTACATTAACAGGTACTGCTAATAATAAACTCATGCAGATCATTACGCAGAAATACATTGCATCTGCAGGTAATGCTATAGAAAGCTATAATGATTACAGGAGGACCGGGTATCCTGTTTTAACACAGCCATTGACAACTGCTGGTGATGATCCGTCTACTTTGCCAACAAGGTTTTCGTATACCACCTCTGAAGGAGCATCCAATTCCAACCAACCCAATCCAAAGCCCAAAACGAATGTTAAAATATGGTGGGCTTTATAAAAAAATCAGTTAATCATATAACAACCAGTTATGAATAAAATAATAATTTTAATTTTCCTGATTGTATCCGTGGGTTTTACTTCCTGTAAAAAAGATGAATTTAATGGTATAAGTACAAGTCATCCTGCTGTGGCGGTTACGGTGTCCAATTTATTTGGTATGTATAATGGTGTGCCCACGGTAGCTGCTTCCCTTTCCGGCGGGGCTTTGACTGTTAGTTTAAGTATCCCGGCGGGCAGTAGCAGAACCATTAAAGAGATTACAAGGGTAGGGGTTGCCAGCACACCTGCAAATTATAAAGTGGTAGAAACAACAACAGGATTGTATAATAGCGCACCCATTGCCGGCAATGGCAATACTGCAATATTTACAACATCATTGGCAGAGTATACTGCTAAAACAGGCATCGCAGTCACTGCATCAGGAACAGCAACCAGTTTCCTGTCAAGGTATTTTATATTCCTGGTAACCCTGGATAATGGTGATCAGATCTATCCCGTTGGCGTAAGGGTATATGTTACGCCATAATTATTGATTTATCATTTTGCTTACATCAATTTCCAGGTAAATGCTGAAAACATTTTCTTCAATCACAATATTGAATTTATAACTGCCGGGATAGAGCAGATCCAGTCGTTTTTTCATTTGTTGTAAAGTGAATGTCTCATAGTTCATTAAGTTGGATGTTTCAACGGGCTTGCTGTTCTTCAGTAGCAGGTTTATGCGGGTTCCTTCTATTTGTATCGCCAGGGTTGTCCAGTGTTTATCGGCGATATTGTCATTTACCTGCCTGAAATTATTTTCTACAAAAGGAAAAAGTATATAGGGCACAATACGCAGTTCGCCCGGGTTGCCGGTTTGTTCAAGTTGAATAGAATACCGATCCGGGCTGGTTAACCGCTCAAGCTGGATAAAATCTTTGATGGCTTCAATTTCATGTGAAAGCAAAACAGTTGACTGGCTGCATTCATTTATGAGATAAGCTATAATGTTTTGTAGTTTTTCAAGCATTTCAGGCACTTTGCCGGAAGCAGAAAAAGAGTAAGAATATATTTTCTTAAGTAATACGGGCAGAAAACTGGGCTGAATAAATGTGTCAATGAATTTAAGTTCCCAGCTTATTTTCTCTGATTTCACAAGGTCTACTTCCTGTTTTTTGATGGTCCACATTTTCATAAACTTAATGGCCGCTGCAATGCCGGTTATCATCAGGGTGCCGCTCAGGCCGCGCAACAGATCAGTAAAACCAATGTATTTAAGTGCCGGCAGGCTAAACTGTGTGCGTAATGGATTAATAAGCCATGTATAAAAATAACTTGACAAGGATGCATCGAGTAAAAGAAAAAGGCCAAGAAAAAGAAAAAAAAGAATGTATTTTTCTTTCAGCAGCATTTTAGGTATAAGAAGATAAAGTACTGCATAACAGAATACCATGTCTACAGAAAGAAGGACAAGCATTTCGAGGAGGGCGTATTCAATAAAAGAACTGAGTGCAATGCGTGCTGAGCCGCCGGGCATGTCAATGGCAATAAAATAAATTATCCAGCCCATCCAGAATAGGCTGTGCCTGAGCAGCCGGTACCGGGGGTTATTTGAATACAGCAGTGAATGAGTTGTCATATGAATATTTTCCCGTGTTCAGCGGCCGGTAATGGAAATTAATTATTTAGGCAGGGTTTATTTATTTTTTGTGATGAATAGCTGCAGGCAATCTTGAATGATGCCTTTTATAACAAGCAACAGTAAAAACAAAAAGCGGGCAGAAAATACCGCACGGATATATTACCAGGAAAATATTACCCGGAAAATGTTGCCGGGAGAACAACACGGGAACTACCTTGCAAAATTTTAGTTTTTCGGGTGAATAAAAAAAGGAAAGAAACTGAAGACTGAATTTAGCTGGTTTAAATGCTTTAATTAGCTGCTGTACTTACTGCACCAGCTTAAAGCCGTGATCCGGATAAACACGCTAATGAAAATATCGAAAAAATATTAAACCCGCATGACAACCTCAGTTATTTTATCCATAATTTATTTTTCACTACCTGGTCCATTACGTGGTCACGGTAGTTCCTGCTGATGGGTATCCGGAAAGATTGTATTATCAGTTCATTTCCTTCTATAGCGTCTATTTTATCAATAGAAACAATATAAGATTTGTGTACCCTTATAAATGCTTTGCCATCCAGGTTTTCTTCCAGGATCTTCAGCAGCAGCAATGCAATGTATTTACCTTTGCGTGTAAAAATAGTGACATAATTTTGCAGCGCCTCAATATAAAGAATATCATCAAAATATATCTTTTCATATTTATTGGCGCATTTGATAAAAAAATAATCAACATCAGCAATTTTCCTGGGCGATGATGGTGCATTATTTGAAACCAGCTGCTGGTATTCCCTTGCTTTATTGGCCGCCTTAAAAAAACTTTCAAAAGTTATTGGCTTTAACAGATAGTCAAGCACATTAAAACGAAACCCATCCATTGCGTAATCAGGGAAAGCTGTTGTGATTATGACCATGGGAGGCCTGGCAGTAATTTTTAGAAAATCAATACCACTCATCCTGGGCATATGAATATCCAGGAAAATCAGATCGGGGGTTTCCTTATTTAATAATTTTATAAGCTCAACAGGGTTTTCGCATGTTCCTTTCAGTTGCAAAAAATCTGTCTCTTTTACATAACTGGTTATCCCTTCACGGGCCAATGGTTCATCATCAACAATAATACAGCTTAACATCATATTCAGTATTAAAGGTTCAGGCTGTTTTTTGCATGGGCCGTAACTGCACAAGTTCGGTAAGATGCAAGCGGAGCCTTATCTCAAAATTACCAGCTTTGTTTTCTATGTCTAGTTTATATTTTCCAGGGTAAATTAAATCGAGCCTCCTTTGTACATTTTCAAGACCGATACCGCCATAATAAGGAAGATTAACAGGTTCATCCGGTGCAGTACTATTGGAAACGGTAAGATCCAACTGCTCTCCCTGCAGCGCCAGGTGTATCTTTATCCAATTGGGTTTATCTGTATGTTTTGAAACATGTTTGAAAGCATTCTCAACAAAAGTCATTAAAATAAATGGCGCTATTGCCGTATCGCCACCATGTATATGGTTCAATCCCACAGTAATATCCATGTTACTGTTCTGCCTGAGTTTTTCCAGTTCAATAAAATTTTCAAGATAGCCAATCTCCTTGTCAAGGGATATCTGCAGATCGTTGCATTCGTACAACTGGTACCGCAGGAGTTCAGAAAATTTTGCCAGTGAAGCAGATGCCCGGTCGGGGTTTTTATGAATCAGAAAAAATATTGAATTGATTGTATTGAAAAGATAATGCGGGTTAAACTGGTTTTTAAGAAATTTCAATTCGGTCTCTAATTTTTCTTTTTCAAGTATTTGCTGCCTTCTTTGTGTTTGCAGCCAGTTCTTTGCCAGTTTGATACTCATAGCAAGCGTAGTGCTGGCTACAGTTGAAGGAAGTGAATTGACCAGGAAAGGATAAGAAAAACTGTTCCTATCTGTAAATCCATACATCTGTGATACCGTTTGCCCTGATAAAAAAGCACTGATATGGTATCCTGTGGCAATTAACGATGCTGCACAAAGTATGGTGATGGCCAGGTAAATGATATATTCAGCAAACCTGCTTTTTTCAAGGTATTTGGGGATGAGGTAGTATAGATTGAAATAAACAGCAATCGCCTGGAAAATAACATAGAATAAAAATTTTATAAAGTACGGGGAATACAGGTTGCTGGCAGCTGCAAACGGGTTACCAATGGTAATTGACCACCACGTGAAATGGTACACAAACCAAAACGGGATATGGTATAGTTTGTATGTATAAAACCAGCTCTGACCGGATGGGCGATAACTAAAAGCCTGCATTTCTGATTGTTTGACTAATTCCAAAATACATCAATTTTATTGATTTGGCGCATGTGTCACTGATAACCCGCACGGAATAATTGATGAAAGGATTCTTTCATTATACGAAAGGATTATTTGCCTGTTTTTTAGCTGGCGCCGTGTTTCCGGGTGTTTATGTATTTCATCAATTATATGCTGCGCGTTATCATTCCTGTTTTTTAATTTTTCTGTGTATTCATTTCTTTGTTTTAAATAAAGAAATATGATAATATGCAAGCTTATCC
>Ga0193753_10003810_pt1 | contig 11001 bp, 10 predicted proteins | sample H1c2metaG_FD_144925 | JGI IMG/M metagenome (GOLD analysis project Ga0193753, IMG submission 144925) | Soil microbial communities from a riparian zone of the East river system, Colorado, United States - H1c2 | ecosystem: Environmental > Terrestrial > Soil > Riparian zone | place: USA: East... | reverse complement strand
AACGCGCTCTACGCGCTCCTTCAGTGCCAACGACGACGAAGGACTCACGAGGGTAATTGTTATGCCATTTGCATCAGAAACCATCTCGTCTTCTGGTGAGAGAGCGAACCGGACACCGTTGAGGTATTCGTCATGTTCTTTTTCGTGCCGAAGAACATCGGCCGCACATGAGAGCGAATACCTCCGGCCGCACTCACACGTCATTTATCCCATTTTACCTTACGCTGCTCTTTCTAACCGTCGCTCTTCCGCTTCGATCAACGCAACCAAATCAGGACTTCCCACAGCTGATCTGTCACACCGGCAGCCATGGCGGGAGTCGCGCGCAACGTGCGATGAATCTTGATGAAGTTGTACGCGAAATAGCCGAGTGCTACGGCTGCCGAGTGGTTCTCAACCTTTTTGCTGAATGCGTTGGTCAATCGAGTGTACCGGCGGTTCGTCACCCGTATCGAGAGATTGTGGCGCTCAATAAAGCTCGTGCTGATGTGCTTCGGATCAGGATAGCCGATCAACTCTTGACGTTTGCAGCCGATGCATTGCGCGGGAGAATAGCGCTTCTCCGATTCGCTGGTTTTCGCCGTAGAGCTTTTGAAGCTACGCATAGTCGATTTCGTGTCCGAAGGCACCTTCTATCGCACGCAGGTAGGCACCGTGGCCGTCGCTCGCCAATTTGAACCCGGCTATTCAGGCGGCTGGCCAGATCAAGCATGAAGGCACGCGCAGTCCGAGCGTTTCGGTCACCTAGCGGCCAACTTGGTACAAGCTTTGTGTCGGCATCAATCGCCGCCCAGAGCCAGACATCGCCGACGGCACCAAGAGCCATATTCTCGGGTGTGAGATTCTTCTGCTTCGCGCCAACAAGTGCCCACATCTCATCCACCTACAAGCGCCGACAGGGCAGGTTCCGAAAGGTACGGTGCTGATAATCAGCGGCGACGCTACTAGCTTCGACAAGCAAGCGCATTACGGTATTCTTCGCGACTCCAGTCATCCGAACGGTGGAGCGAAATGGAACAGCCCTCAACTAAGCAATTGAGCACCTGGGCGCGTGTTTCTGGAGCAAGGCAGCATATTCCGGGAACTTTTTCGCTCCCCGCGGCAATACAGTGTGAAAGCATGCAGATGGCGTGAGAAAGACGGCGGCCACCGGTGAGCGGAGCGACGATGAGTTGCTTCAGATGTCTACACGAGGCGATGAGGAGGCCTTTCTAACGCTGTACCATCGCCATCAGGGCTCGATCTTCCGGTTTGCGCTGCACATGTCCGGGCAGCGGGAGACTGCGGAAGAGGTGACGCAGGAGGTCTTTCTGGCGCTGCTTTCCGAGTCGCGGAAATATTTGGCCGAGCGCGGCGATTTGCAGGCGTACTTGATCGGCGTGGCGAGAAACAAAGTGCGGCGGCAGATCCGGCAGACGCGCGGATTCGCGAGCTTGGCGCGGACGGAACCCGTAGTTGAGGCTGCGTCCTTCGAAGCCTTGAGCAGAGAGCAGGAGGCCCGGGCGCTGCGGGCAGCGATATTGAGCCTTCCGCCAAACTATCGCGAGGTCGTGGTGCTTTGCGATCTGGAGAATATGGACTACGCGCACGCGGCACAGCATTTGGGATGCGCTATCGGAACGGTGCGTTCGAGATTGCATCGGGCGCGGATGATATTGGGTTCGAAATTGCGGAACGGCATGAGGTGCCGCGTATGATCGGCCAGGATGAGCTAAAGCAGCGGCTGCGGGAGCTGGCGGAGACCTCTCCGCAAGGCGCAAGCGCCGAGAGCGAGCAGCGGTTGCTGGGGATCTTTCGGGCGCGTCAACGGAGGAGACGCGCCTGGAAATATCTGGTGGCGGTGGCCGCCTCTCTGGTGATAGGCGGCGCATCGTACGTGATTTGGCACGCGCAGGGGCGCATGCCCGCGGCCGCGGAAAGCTCTTACGTCAACCCGTCAGGATTTCTGGCGCTTCCGTATGCACAAAGCGACGTGCCGCTGGAGCACGCGGTGGTCGTGCGGGTCAATATCTCGCCAGCGGAGGCGGGTGCTCTGGGCGTGCCATTCGATCCCGGAGCGCATAGGAAAATCAGCGCGGATCTGCTGATCGGTCAGGATGGCATGGCGCGAGCCGTGCGGTTTGTCCCGTAGAAAAGTTTGAAGGCTGGAGGAGAAAGGTATGTACAAAACAGCAGTATTGTCCGTCTTGTGCGCGGCCTGCGCAGTAGGTCAGGTCACCACGAGCGGCCCAAAAGACACAGTAACCTTAAGAATGGCCGAGCCGGCCGGGTTCGCCGTTGCCGGTGTCACCGGAGCGATGATGGGGCCGGGCGGAAAAATTGCCGGCGCGCCTTACTCGGCGGAAGTGGTGACACAGCGCCTGCAGATTTTGGCGGATGGAAACCGGATCGAGCAAACCACGACGGGTAGCGTGGCGCGCGATGGCCAGGGACGGGTGCGCCGGGACGAAACTCTTCCAGCCCTGCCGGGCGGCAACGGCGAAGGGCCGCACCTGGTCATGATCGACGATCCGGTGGGCCAAGTGCATTGGACTTTAGATGCGCAGACAAAAACCGCCACCAAGATGCCGATGCCGCCGATGCCCCCGGGAAAGGCGGGGGCGGTTTTTAGCATGGCTGTTCCAGCGCAGGGAGTGGCCATGGCGACGGCGGCCGCAAAGGCAGATGCCGTGGCGACCGCCGGAGTACCAATGCTGCAGTCGTTCTCGACCACGATGAGAGTAGACGGGATGGATGGTGGGGCTAAAACCGATTTAGGCACTCAGCCGGTCGAAGGCGTGCCGGCGCGGGGTACTCGCATCACGCGCACTATCGAAGCCGGGCAGATGGGTAATGCCCTGCCGATCGTGATTACCACTGAAACTTGGTTTTCGCCGGATCTGAAAGTGTTAGTCAGCAGCAAGAGCAGCGATCCGCGCATTGGCGACACCATTTACAAGCTCACCAGCATCCAGCGCGCCGAACCCGACCCCGCGTTATTCCAGGTGCCGGCGGACTACACGATACACGATCAGCCGGAAAATACCTTCTTCTACCGGGCGGTCAAGAAGGAGGAGTAGTTTTCATCGGCCAGGCCACCTTCTCGCCGCGCCGTAAAGCGAGGTTGGCGAGGTGGCCTGCTCGTGCGGCGGCTACGCCGGTTTCTACCGGAGCCGCCGGCTCTTTGCGATCGCGCACACAGGCGAAAAAATTCTGCACATGCGCGATGGTTCCGTCCGCGACGCTGCGCTCGCTCAAGACAGGATTTTCGCCGGCAACGTGTTCGCGATGGATTGCAAATCCACGCCGGTCGATCTTTAACGTTCCTTTCGTTCCGCGGAACTCCAGGCCCCCATCGTCGATCGACGACACCATTGTTCCTTCGTACCCCACCTCGAAATCCGGATAGCGCAGTGCCGATTGAATGGTGTCCGGACAATCCCACTTATCGAAAACGTAGCGGTCGCCGAGTGTTTGCACCAGCCGCGGTTCCGGACTTTTCATGGCCCAGTGCACCACATCGATCCAATGTGTGAAGAGATCGGTCATGGCGCCGCCGCCAAAATTCCAGAACCAGCGCCAGTGCCGAAATTTTTCTTCGTCGAACGGCTGGTCCGGGGCCGCGCCTAGCCAGCGCTTCCAATCAAGCAACTGCGGATCGATTGGTTTTGGAGGCGTGACGCTTTGATAATTTTGATACCAGAACGTGCGGATGCGCGTTATGCGGCCGAGGCTTCCGCCTTGTATCAAATCAACCGCATCTTGGAAGTGGCTCCAGCTTCTCTGTTGCATCCCGCATTGCAGGACGCGCTTCGAGCTGCGAACGGCGCGGATGAGCGTGTCGCTCTCTTCGAGCGTGTGTGTCACCGGTTTTTCCAGATAGACGTCTTTGCCGGCGGCCAAGGCGTCGCAGGCCATGCGGACGTGCTCGCGAATCTCGTCGCGGCGAGGCTCGTATACGTCGCAGCCCGCGGCTAGCTCAAATCCGCCGCCGGCATCGGCCCAGTTGAGGTCACCGCGCATGCGGCCTCCACAGCCGATGGCGCCGAGGCGTATGGAATCGCTCGCGCCCGCGGCTCGGGAGGAGGCCAGCGCGCTCAAGCCGCTGGCAACGAGGAAACTTCTGCGGTTGGTCTTCATGGTGAGTAACGCTGGTATCGTATCTCAGCGCATGATGAACCGCATGCCCGGAGGGCTCGCTTCGAAATCCCTATAGCGTCGCAAGCGATCGCTCGAGCAATGCCGAAACTTTGGCGCGGTTCTCACGCTCCCGCTGGCGCTTTCAACCAACCGGCTACCAGCCGCGAGCACTTGGCTTGCCGGATGGAGGCTCCGGCATCCAGCAGCGCTCGGGTGTTTTCGATATCACCCATTGAAGCTGCGTGGAGAAGCGGCCACCCAGCAGCTAGTGCCATCTTGACCGCGGCCGTTGGGGTTCGCGCCGGCAGCCACTAGCGCACGGATGATTTCGACGTTGTCGTTGCGCTGTACGGCCGAATTCAAGGGAGCGCCGAACACGCCTCCTCGGCCGTTTGGGTCGACCCCGGAAGCTAGCAGCCGCTTGACCGCCGCCACATCGCCTTCCTGCGCTGCCTTCTCTAAGGGTGTGCGCAAATCCTTTCCGTTTCCGTAAGAGAAGCCCCATCCGCCGCAGCCGGCGAATAGAGCAAAGAACGGCAGTAGGGCCAAGGCGCGCATCACGGAAATTGGCAGGTTCCGGCTTGGTTCAGTATGGCAAAAATTCGCATTGTTACTACTATGATTGAGGTGATTTGTCCATGCGCCGCCGTGATTTTCTAGTTGTATCTGCCGCTTCGTTCCTAAGCCAGGCTGCCGAAATTCCATGCGATGTGGCCGTCATAGGCGCGAGCGTCGGAGGGTGTGCCGCGGCCCTCGCGGCAGCGCGCAACGGCATGCGCGTGGTGTTGACCGAAGCGACCGATTGGGTGGGCGGACAGGTCACCAGCCAGGCAGTGCCGCCCGATGAGCATCCCTGGATCGAGCAATTCGGGTGTACCGCGAGCTATCGGGCTTACCGCAATGCGGTGCGCGATTTCTATCGCATGAATTATCCGCTGACGGAGGCGGCACGCGCGCGGGTCAATCTGAATCCAGGAAACGGAAGCGTTTCGCGCTTGACGCACGAGCCGCGTGTTTCGCTCGCGGTTCTCGAAAACATGCTCGCGCCGTATCGGAGCGCCGGTACTTTGACAGTTCTCCTCGAGCATGTGCCCGAGAGCGCGACTACCGCGGGCGACCGCGTGACGAGCGTGACTTTGGGCGATCTGCGGCGCGCGCGTACCCGGACAATCACGGCCAAATACTTTCTGGATGCGACCGAACTGGGCGATCTGCTGCCGCTCACCAAGACCGAATTTGTGACGAGAGCTGAATCGCGGTCCCAGACCGGCGAAGCGCACGCCGCGGAAGTGGCGCAGCCGGGCAACAACCAATCGTTCACCTTCTGCTTTGCCATGGATCATCTGGAAGGCGAGGATCACACCATCGAGAAGCCGGACGACTACGCTAAATGGCGGTCTTATCTGCCGGTGCTGACGCCGCCCTGGACAGGGCCGTTGTTGAGTTGGGTCGCTTCCAACCCGCGAGACTTGAAGCGCCGCGATGCATTCTTCGAGCCCAATCCAGCAGAAGCCGTCCGCGCGGGCTTGAACCTGTGGACCTACCGCCGCATCGTGGATCGCGCGAATTTCACCCCCGGCGCGTACGCGAGCGACATCTCGCTGGTCAACTGGCCGCAGAATGATTTCTGGCTGGGAGATCTTTTGACGTCCACTCCCGAGCAGCAGGCAGACTATCTGCGGCAGGCTAAGCAACTGAGTCTGTCATTACTGTATTGGATGCAAACCGACGCGCCCAAGCCCGATGGAGGGCAGGGCTGGAAAGGGCTCCGGCTGCGCAAAGACATAGCCGGCACGGAAGACGGGCTTGCCAAGGCGGCGTCTATCCGGGAATCGCGGCGCATTCAGGCCGAGTTCACAATACTCGAGCAGCACGTGGGAGCACAGATGCGCGGTGGCGCTGAGGCTGCGGCGTTCGACGATTCGGTCGGCGTCGGCTGCTACCGGATCGATCTGCATCCCACTGCGGGCGGGACCAACTACATCGATATCAGTTCGCTGCCGTTCCAAATTCCGCTGGGCGCGCTGATTCCCAAGCGGGTCGAAAATCTGCTCGCCGCCTGCAAGAATATCGGCACGACTCACATCACGAACGGTTGTTATCGCCTGCATCCGGTCGAATGGAACATTGGCGAAGCGGCCGGCGCGGTGGCGGCGCAGGCCATCCGGACAAGGCAAACACCGCGCGCTATTCACGCGAATAAGAAGCTGGTTGAAGATCTCCAGGCAAATTTGAAGAAACAGGGATTTGAGCTTGCCTGGGCTCGAATACGCCCGGTTTAACAACGAGTTAAGCCTGTTACTTCATCGATTCCTTTAATCATCGTGTTGTATTACCGGCGAGGTCGAAAGGCTAAGTGATTTCCTGGAAATACGAAAAAAAGAGTCAGAAAATGTGAGAAATTGCAAAGCATGGATGAGACTCGTTTGGCGACGCGTTCACTTAAACAGTGAATGACCTACCGCTCGCTCTTCCGAATGTTCTCTTCCGATCTGGCGATTGACCTTGGCACCGCGAACACCCTAGTCTACATTGCGGGGAAGGGTATTGTGCTGGACGAGCCCTCGATTGTGGCAGTGAATCGGGCCACCGGCGAAATTGTCGGTTGCGGCACCGAGGCTAGAGAAATGCTGGGCCGCACGCCCGCCAATGTCACAGCCATCAAGCCCCTGCGCGATGGCGTGATCGCCGATTTCAAGATGGCCGAGCACATGCTCACGTACTTCATTAAGAAGGCGCACAAGCGGAAGAAACTGGTACACCCAAGAATTGTGATCGGAGTGCCGAGCGAGACGACGGAAGTCGAGAAGCGTGCAGTGCTCGATTCCACTTATCGGGCGAAGGCGAGCGAAGTGCATTTGGTGGAGCAGGCGATGGTGGCGGCGTTGGGCGCCGGACTCCCCATTACGGAACCAAGCGGGAACATGGTGGTGGACATCGGCGGCGGCACCACCGATATCGCGATCATCTCCTTATCCGGGATCGTCTACTCGCGGTCCTTGCGCACGGCCGGAAATCAGATGGACGATGCGGTGGCCGAATATGTCAAACGCAAGCACGGACTGCTCATCGGCGAACGGACGGCGGAAAGAGTCAAGATGGAGATCGGCTCGGCGTACCGGCTCGATAAACCGTTAAACCTCGTCGTCAAAGGCCGCGACCTGGTGCACGGGTTGCCGAAAGCGATTACGCTGCAAGACGACGAAGTGCGGGAAGCGCTGTCCGATTGCGTGAGCGCGATCGTGGGTGCAGTGCGTATCGCGCTCGAGAATACGCCGCCGGAATTGAGCGGCGATATCAGCGAGCGCGGCATCATTTTGACCGGTGGCGGATCGTTGCTGAAGAATCTGGATGAACGTATCCGCGTCGAGACGGGGATGCCGGTGCTATTGGCCGACGAGCCGCTGGCGTCGGTCGTGCTGGGCACGGGCAAAATGCTCGAAGACTTCAAGCTTCTGCGCAAAATGTCCGTGAACTAGTCTGGTGTCTCTGAAGTAGCTTTACCGCTTGCTGGCCTCGAACTTTGACGGATCTAACCAAGCCGCGACCGTAAGTCGGTAAAGAAAATTCGGAGACGGGAGACTAGGTTTTGCCTCACAGCCTGCTCCCCAAACTTCCGTGCGGCAAGCCCAGCCGGAATCGCAGCCGGTCGTACTCAATCAGCGGCGCGAAGAACTCCGGTTCCTGAAACGGCCAAATCGGGACGCGCTGAGCAGTAGATCCGGAGCGGTCGAGAATACCGTTTACGGCCCGGCGCGCGGCTTCGTTCGCACCCTCCATCGTGGCCAAATCGGTGTACGTCTTCACGTAGTCCGAGGCCAAAAACAAATTGGGAATCTCGGTCACCGCTTCCGGACGGTATTCTAATGATCCGGCGTTGTTGATCAGCAGCGGCTCAAGATTTGTTACCACGCTCGGGTTGGGAAACTGGATGTCCGGATCCAGAAACCAGGAGATCACATTCTCGTCGCGGGCGATTTCGGCGCCGCCGATGTTCAAGTGAACCTTTACTTGTGCCCAGACTTCGTTCTTGATCTCTTCGGCGGTGCATTGCTTGGCCGGCTTCCCGTAGACAATTCCGGGTTGTTCCCACTCGGAAATATCGAGTGAGAGAATTCCGCCGAGACTCCCGTCGCCGTAATTGCCTAGCGGCGCCTGCTGCCAGAATTGCCGCTGCGAGATGGACGTCAGCGCCCAGGGCGAATCCGCGTAGATCGTGTGGCCGAATTCTAGCGGTATGTCCTGCTTCAGGAAGAATTGGATTCCGTTCATCCACGCCAGGCGAAGTTTGCTGAGATTAGCGAGCGACGGCGCGGCCGCCTTCAGTTCTTCCGTCACGAATCCGGACATGACTTCGACAGGCATCGCGGCGACATAATAATCCGCGATAACGTCCCGCGTCTGCCCGTTCTGTTCGATCGTGACCGCCGTAACGCCGGCCGCCGTGGCGTGAATTTTCGTAACTGGCGCGCCGCTCTCGAAGATCACGCCGCGCTGGCGCAGATAGCTGAGCCACGGATCGAGCCAGACTTCGTTCGTGGGTCCGGCCAGCAGCCGGTCGAAACCTCCCCAGCTTAGGATGCCGAAAAGAAGTTGCAACAGAATGTAGCCCACCGTGCGGGTGCTGCTCTCTTTGGCGCGCATGGCCACGAGCGACCGCGTGAGCCCTTGCGCGAGCAAAGTCTGATACTCGCTCGAACGCTGCGACGCGCCGATGAAATCCCACCAGGAAATTGTTTCGTACTCGGCGAGACGCCGCTCCGGGCAACTCGTGAGCAGCGCCAGGAGCCGGTCCACGAAATACAGAACTTCGTCGTTGGCGACGCCAATGCCGCTGAAGACAGTCGTGAGAGCGACCACCCAATCGTCCACATTTTGCGGCTTGCGGCCCGCCAGAATGATGCCGGGCTTGCCGGCGCGCAGCACGTCGATTCGCGTAGCATGAACAAGATTATTGAAGACGCTGACGTTTCCCGGGAACGGAATGCGCTGCATCGTATCGGGAATGTGTTTGTAAAATGCCGGAAAGAAACGAAAGCCGTGCTCACCGGGCAGATCCTTGCGGCCATTGGCGCCGGTGTTTGGAACCGAGATGCTACGGGCCTTGCCGCCGAAGACGGCTCTCTTTTCATAGACCGTGACCGCGAAGCCGCGCTCCACAAGCTCGTGCGCGGCGCTCAGGCCGCCGACACCGCCGCCGAAAATGGCAACTCGGTTTGGCATGATCCACTACTCTACTGCATGATTGGGATACGATTTGAACAATGCGAGTCGAATACGCGAGCCAGCGGAAAATCCGGGAAAGAAACAAAGTCTGGTACCGCCTTGCGCATTGGCCAATCTGGATTTGGGTCTTCTTCCTGGCGCCGGGTCCCTTGACGTTCGAGCTGTTTGCCCACGGCGGCAGCGCGCGCAATTTCCGATGGCTTTTGTTCGTCGTGGCTGTAACCGGTTTGGCCGGTTTTTTCGGTCAGCTTCCGGGCGTCGAACCGCGGCCGTATATTCTGCGCTTTTCCGAAGACAAACCCAATCCTCTTTATCGCCGCATCTGCTACACCTTTGCCTGGAATGCGCTGCTAAGTTTCGCGGCTTTGAATTTGCTTGGACTCTCGGTTGCCGCGTTTAGCGGACGCTGGTATTTGAAACAGATTTACCATTACGGCTATGCGCCGGCTTTCTCGATTGTGCTGGTGTTGGGCGTCGCGGGGCTCCTGCCCAGGGTCAGAGCGTCAACTAAGGGTGAAGGAACCGAGCGACGCTATTTCTACGGTGCCGTGTGGGCCGTCACTTCCGCGCAAACGCTGCTGCTGGCGATGTGGAAAGCGTTGCCGCGCGGACATGCCGCTGATGTTTTGAAGCTCGCGGTGTTTCTCCTCTCGTTGAGTGCGATTGCGGCAGTGGCTACATATGGATTGTTGCCTCGTACCCGTCCGATCTTGCCGGGCGAGTTGATGGTGGCCGACTAAACGCGATGAGATGTCTTCTCATTTTCCTCTTCATTTCTTTCTCTATGCATAGCTCCGAAGTAGACAGTGCCGGCTTGAAGCGCATGGCTGCGCAATTCGCGCCGGCCCCATTGCGTGTCGATACCGCGCACCTCAGCGCAGGCGACCGCAAGGCGCTTGTCAAACTGATTGAAGCTGGCCGTGTCATCGACGATATTTTCCTTGACCAGCTCTGGGACGGCAATCAGGCTCTTAAAAAACGGCTTGCCGCCGATCGCTCAGCGCTTGGCCAAGCGCGCCTGGACCTGTTTCAGCTATACAAGGGGCCTTGGTCCGATTTAGACAATCATCGGGCGTTTCTAACCGGAGTGCCCGAGCGCAAACCTCTGGGAGCCAGCTTCTATCCCGAAGACATGACGCGCGAGGAATTCGAGCGCTGGGCATCGGACAAGGCTAAGAGTTTCTTCACCGTGATTCGACGCAAGCCGGGCTCGCGCGCGCTCGAGGTTGTTCCCTATAATCGCGCGTATCGGCCCGATCTGGATCGCGCCGCGAAATTGCTGCGCGAAGCGGCGTCGCTCACGGATAATGCGTCCCTGAAGCGCTTCCTCGACACGCGAGCTACGGCTTTTCTCGACGACGATTACTATGCCAGCGACTTAGCCTGGATGGATTTGGATGCGCCGATTGATATCACCATCGGTCCGTACGAGACATACAATGACGAGCTGTTTGGCTACAAAGCTTCGTTCGAGGCGTACGTTTGTTTAAAAGACGAAGCGGAGACGGCCAAACTCGAAAACTTCACGCGCCATTTGCAAGAGGTGGAGAACAATCTGCCCATCGATGCCGCGTACCGCAATCCGAAACTGGCCGCCAACATGCCGATCCGAGTGGTTAACCAGCTCTTGTCGGCCGGCGATGGCAATCACGGGGT
>Ga0193753_10003809_pt1 | contig 11008 bp, 10 predicted proteins | sample H1c2metaG_FD_144925 | JGI IMG/M metagenome (GOLD analysis project Ga0193753, IMG submission 144925) | Soil microbial communities from a riparian zone of the East river system, Colorado, United States - H1c2 | ecosystem: Environmental > Terrestrial > Soil > Riparian zone | place: USA: East... | reverse complement strand
CGCGGGAGCCTGCCCAGTATGCCTGCGACTCCCGCGTGGTTGGCCTCAGCCGAAGCCGTCTTGAATCGCAACATCGCGGCATCGACGCCGGCCCACGCGCAGGCCACGCGTCTCGAGGGGACCAGCCTGCAGGTCGATGTCGAGGGCATCACCCGCGTTCGAGCGGTCTGCGGTGCCGGGCGGCTCACGCTGCTGGCGGGCGATGATTCCCCTGCGGACGCGGTCATTTCGGGATCGGCACCGGCACTGCTGCAACTGTTCAGAACCGGATCGGCGGCACAGCCCGGAGCCGGAGCCCAGACCCGATCATCGGTGCAGATCCGCGGTGATGCCGAGATCGCCAATTTGTACCGCGAGCTGTTTGCGGCGGCGCGCCCGGACCTGGAGGAGGAGCTGTCCCGCTGGGTGGGCGACATGCCGGCGCGGCATTTGTCGCAGCTCGCCAAGAGCGTGCGCACTTGGGCGCGCCGCGCGCGGCGCACCGCCGGCGAAAACATCGCCGAATATCTTCAGGAAGAGGGCCGGGACTTGGTCACCAAGACGGAAATGGAAGAGTTCTTGCGTGGCGTCGATGGGGTGCGCGACGGCGTCGACCGGATCGAAGCTCGCCTGCGAGGTATCGAGCAGCGCGTGAAGAGTACCTGATGCGGCTGCGGGTACTGGCACGGCTGCTGCGGATACAGCGCGCGCTGGTCAGGCACCGGCTCGACGAATTCGTGCGCGCGACGCATCTTTACCGGCCGCTGCGCTATCTCTTCTTTGTTTCGCCCTGGACCTGGTTCCAGCGGCGCATCGGCGGCACGCGCGGCGAGCGACTGCGCCTGGCGCTCGAGGAATTGGGCCCGATTTTCGTGAAATTCGGTCAGGCGCTCTCGACGCGCCGTGATCTGCTCCCGGTCGACATCGCCGACGAGCTGGCGAAGCTGCAGGACCGAGTGCCGCCGTTTCCCGGCGACATCGCGGTGGCGATGATCGAGAAAACCTTCGGCAGGCCGCTGGATGATATTTTCGGCAGCTTCGAATCCGCGCCGCTGGCCGCCGCCTCCATCGCCCAGGTGCATGCGGCGACATTGAAGAATGGCGACGAAGTCGTGGTCAAGGTGCTCCGCCCGGGCATGCGCGAGGTCATCGATCTGGACCTTGAAGTGCTCGACGCGCTCGCGGCGCTGGCCGACGAATATTGGATCGAGGCGCGTCCGGTAAGGCCCATCGAGGTGGTGCGCGAATACCGCAAGACCGTTACCGATGAATTGGACCTGATGCGCGAAGCGGGCAACGCGTCGCAGTTGAAGCGCAATTTCGCCGGCTCCTCGCTGCTCTACGTACCGCAAATTCACTGGGACTACTGCCGCCAAAATGTCATGGTGATGGAGCGGATCCACGGCATCATCGTCAGCCAGGTCGAGGAGCTGCGGGCGCGCGGCGCGGACATCGCAAAGCTCGCCGAGAACGGCGTCGAGATATTTTTCACCCAGGTGTTCCGCCACAACTTTTTTCACGCCGACATGCACCCCGGCAATATTTTCGTGCAGGTCGACGATCCGAAGAATCCGCGCTACGCGGCGGTGGATTTCGGCATCGTCGGCACGCTGCAGCCGCGCGATCAGCATTACCTGGCCGAAAATTTCATGGCCTTCTTCAACCGCGATTACGGCCGCATCGCCGAGCTGCACATCGAGAGCGGCTGGGTGCCGAAGGGCACGCGCGTCGACGAACTCGAGTCGGCGGTGCGCACGGTCTGCGAACCCATCTACAACAAGCCGCTCAAGGAGATTTCATTTGCGCAGGTGCTGCTGCGGCTGTTTGAAACGGCGCGGCGCTTCGACATGCAGGTGCAGCCGCAGTTGATTCTGCTGCAGAAGACCCTGTTCAACATCGAGGGGCTGGGAAGGCAGCTCTACCCGGAGTTGGATCTGTGGAAGACGGCGCAGCCGGTGCTGCGCGAATGGATGCGGGAGCGCACCAGCCCGCGCACGATTTTGCGCGAGATTCGCGCGCATTGGCCCGATGCGCTGCTCACCTTGCGCCAGATACCGCAAATTCTGCAGACCGCGGTGCGCGAGGCGGCCGAGGGCTCGGTGCCCGCCGCCGGCAAGGAGGTGGCGCAGCTGCGCGCGGAGATGCGCACGGCGGCTCTGCGGCGCGACCTGAGCGTGGCGGCGGGCGTGCTATGGCTGTCGGGGTTGATCTGGCTGGCGCTGACCACGCAATATCGCTGGTTCGGCGGGCTGCAGATGATTGCGGCCATCCTCCTGTTCGTGAGATTGAGAGCAGGCAGGCTGCGGATCGAATGAGAATTCCAATCGAGAGCTCCACCAGCTATCGCGGCCGCAATTCGCGGCCGAATTGGCCGGCGCTGGGGCTGTTTCTGGTGCTGGCGCTGGGTGCGGGAGCCTTGGGCGCGTTGTTTTCGCCCGCCTACTCGTCTTCGGCCGCGCACTGGTACGCCATGCTGGTCAAACCCGATTGGCTGCCGCCGCAAACATGGTTTGTAGCCGTATGGATCGGGCTGTACGCGTTGATGGCCATCGCTGCCTGGACCATCTGGCGCGAGCGCTACCATCGCGGCCGGAGTGCCGCGATCGGCGCCTATGCCGTTCAGCTGCTGCTGAACGCGCTATGGGCACCGGTGTTCTTCGGCTTGAAAAATATCGGCGCCGGCCTGTTCGATATCGTTGCCTTGTGGTTGGCGGTGGGATGGACCCTGCGCGAGTTCGCGCGCGTGCGGCCGGCCGCGGCCGTCATCCTGGTGCCCTACTTCTTGTGGATAACATTTGCCGCCGCAATCAATCTCGCCGTTTGGAAATTGAATCCATGACAGCCTGTAGGTCTAGGATTACGTGTTCTTACGTCGATGCACCGATCGCGGAGTCGCGAAGTTTGCATCAATCTAACCACGCTGCGTCGGGTACATCTTCGCAAGAATCCGGGGCTAAAGTAATCTCTGCGAAGCCCTCCGCGCGCACATTTTGCGCCGTTGGGAATTAGCACCCTACCTCCGTGAGATTTCAAGCGCGATGTACCCGCCGCAGCAACCTCAAAGACCGGTAGACTCTCCTTAAGATGCCGGTAGATTCATCCCGCCGTTTCAGCTCTCCGTATCAGGCGACGCCGCGCACGCTGCTGCTGTCGAACGGCAGTTACTCGTTGATGCTGACCGCCGCGGGCTCTGGATTCAGCCGCTGGCGCGACATCGCGCTGACCCGCTGGCGCGAGGACCCGACCTGCGATCCGTGGGGCAGCTACATTTTCTTGCGCGATGTATTCAACGGTCACGTCTGGTCGGCCGGTTATCAACCCATCGGCCGGGAATCCGAATTCTACGAAACCACATTTTTCGAGGATCGCGCGGAGATCCGCCGCAAGGACGGTCCCATCCGCACGCTTCTGGAGATTTTCGTCTCGAGCGAGGACGACGCGGAAGTCCGGCATTTGTCGCTCACCAACGAAGGCAGCGGCGTGCGCGAGATCGAACTCACCTCGTACTCGGAAGTGGTGTTGAGTCCGCCGGCTGCGGATTCCGCACATCCGGCATTCTCAAAGATGTTCGTGCAAACCGAGTACGTCGCCGAACGCGGCGCGCTGCTGGCAACGCGACGGCCTCGCGAGCCGGGTCAGGCGCAGCCGTGGATGGTGCATTTCAATTCTCTGGATGCCGACGCCGTGGGCGGCCTGCAATTCGAGACCGATCGTGCCCGCTTCATCGGGCGCGGCCATGACCTGCGCAATGCCGTATCCGTCATGGACGCAAGACCCCTGTCCAACAGCGTCGGTACCGTGCTCGATCCGGTGTTGGCGCTGCGCCGGCGCGTGCGCATCGATCCGGGTGAAACCATCCACGCCGCATTCTGGACCGGCATCGGCGCCAATCGCGCCCAGGCGTTGAGCCTGGTCGACAAGCTCGGCAGCGAGGCGGCGTTTCAGCGTGCCAAGACGCTGTCATGGGCGAAGACCGAAGTTCAGCTGCGCGACTTGAGCTTGAGCTGTGAGGACACGCAGCTGTTTCAGAATATCGCTGCGCGGATTTTGTATTCCGACTCATCGCTGCGCGCGGCGCCGGAGCTGCTCGAGCGCAATCAGCTCGGCCAATCCGATTTGTGGAAGTACGGCGTGTCGGGCGATTTACCGATCGTTGCGTGCCGGATCGAGGAGCCGGGCGGCGCCGATGTGGTCAAGCAGCTCTTGCGAGCTCAAGCCTATTGGCAGTCAAAAGGTCTTGCGGCAGATTTGGTCATTTTGAATGCGGCCGCTCCAGCCGGCGCGGCGGCGGTGCAGGCGGCGCTCGATGCCGTCATCCAAAACGGCGCGAAAGGCCGCGAAGAGACTTCTGGCCGGGGCAAGGCGATTGCGCTGCGCGCCGATGCCATGCCGGCGGAGCACAGCGATTTCCTGCAGACGGCGGCGCGGGTGCTGTTTACCGGACACGCCGCGCTGCACGAGCAGTGCGCGCCCCCGGTTGCGCCGGCGGGCGCCACGCGCCTACGGCGCGAGAACAGCGGCGAGGAATTGCGCACGCATGCGCCGCACTTGGTGCCCGCGCTCGAATACTTCAACGGCCTGGGCGGCTTTGACGCCGGCGCACGTGAATATGTCGTGGTGCTCGATGACGGCCAATGGACACCGGCGCCCTGGATCAACGTGATCGCCAACCCGCAGTTCGGCTTCTTGGCCTCCGCCGACGGCGCGGGCAGCACCTGGTCGCTGAACGCGCAGCAAAACCAGATCACGCCCTGGTCCAACGATCCGGTCAGCGACACGCCCGCGGAAGCGATCTATGTCCGCGATGAGAATTCCGGGGACTTGTGGAGCGCCACGCCGCTACCCATCCGCGAGCGATCCTCGGTATACGTCGTGCGCCACGGGTTCGGCTACACGCGCACCGAACACACCTCGCACGGTATCGCGCTGACGCTGACGCAATTCGTGCCGCTCGAAGATTCGATCAAGATCTCCCGTCTCAAGATCGTCAATGCCTCCGATGGGCCGCGGCAGTTGTCGGTCACTCACTACTTGGATTGGATGCTGGGCAATCAGAACAACCGCGCGGCGCCCTTTATCGTTACCGCGATCGATCCCAGGACGGGCGCGCTGCTGGCACGCAACCCCTGGACATCGGACTTCAAATCGCGCGTCGCCTTCCTGGACATGGCGGGGCGGCAGCAAAGCTGCACGGCCGACCGCACGGAGTTCATCGGACGCCACGGCTCGCTGGCCGAACCCGCGGCGCTCTTGGGCCCGCAAAATCTGTCCAACCGGGTCGGCGGAGGCTTGGATCCCTGCGGCGCGATGCAAACCAAGATCAGCTTGGGTGCAGGCGAGAGCGTGGAGCTGACGCTGCTGCTCGGCGAGGAGAGTTCCGCCGGCGCGGCGCTCGCCCTGATCGAACGTTATCGCAACGAGGATCTCGATGCAGTCTTCAAGGGTGTGGCGGATTTTTGGGATCGCACCCTGGGCGTCATACAGGTCAAGACGCCGGATCGCTCCATGGACATCCTGGTCAACGGCTGGCTGCTGTATCAAACCTTGAGCTGCCGGGTGTGGGGGCGGACGGGCTTTTATCAGTCGAGCGGGGCCTATGGATATCGCGATCAGCTGCAAGACGTCATGGCGCTGTGCGTATCCTCGCCCGCGACCGCGCGCGAGCACATTTTAAGAGCCGCCGCGCAGCAATACACCGCGGGCGATGTGCAGCATTGGTGGCTGCCAACCTCGGGCCAGGGAATCAAGACACGCGTATCCGATGACCGCATCTGGCTGGCCTTCGTGGTTGCTCATTATCTTGAAGTCACCGGCGATCTGGCCGTGCTCGACGAGCCGGTGCCGTTTTTGGCCGGCGGACCTCTCCCGCCGGGCACGAATGAACACTTCTCCGCACCGGCGCAGGAAGGCACCGCGCCGCTGTTCGAGCACTGCGTTCGCGCGCTCGATTCCAGCTTGAGTTTAGGGTCGCATGGGCTGCCGCTGTTCGGCACAGGCGACTGGAACGACGGCATGAACCGCGTCGGCATCGCGGGCCGCGGCGAGAGCGTATGGCTCGCCTGGTTCCTGCATGCTGCGCTGATGCGCTTCGCGCCGATCGCCGCGGCACGCGGCGCGAAAGGCAGCGCCGATGTCTGGCGCAAGCACGCCCTTGCGATGGCGCAGGCCATCGAGCGCGAGGCATGGGACGGTGACTGGTATCGGCGCGGCTACTACGATGACGGCACTGTTTTAGGTTCGGTCGCAAGCGACGAGTGCCGCATCGACGCCGTGGCCCAATCCTGGGCGGTCATTTCCGGCGCCGCCGAGCGCAGCCGTGCGCTGCGCGCCATGTCCGCCGTCAATACCCAGCTGGTCAGCCGCAGCGATGGTCTGGTGAAGCTGTTCACGCCGCCCTTCGATCACAGCGCAAAGGATCCGGGCTACATCAAGGCCTACCCTCCCGGTTTGCGCGAGAACGGCGGTCAGTACACCCACGCGGCGATGTGGACGACCCTGGCGTTTGCACTGCTGGGGGATGGCGATCGGGCGGGCGAATTATTCTCGCTGCTCAATCCCATCAATCATTCCAGCACCCGCGCGAGCATTCATCGCTACAAGGTGGAACCCTACGTGGTCTGCGCGGACGTCTACTCGGCCGCCCCGCACATCGGACGCGGCGGATGGACGTGGTACACGGGCTCGGCCGGCTGGATGTATCGCACTGCCGCGGAAGGGATTTTGGGAATCAAGCTGCGCGGCGGCACGCTCAGCGTCGACCCCTGTATTCCGCGCGGCTGGGCGGGATTCGAATTCACCTACAAGCACGGCTCCTCGCGCTATCGCATCACCGTGAAAAATCCTCGCGGCGTAAATCGGGGCATTGCGCAGGCAACGCTCGACGGCAAGGACTTGGGGAGTGCGGCCTGCGAGATTGAACTCGTGGATGACGGCCGCTATCACTACGGCGAGATCACTCTGGGGTAGCGGCCTGGTACGGTTTCGGACTTACGGTGCGTTCTGCTGCTTGGATTTCAGGGAGCCCAGCGCCTTGGCCATGAGCATTTTCGCCACGCTGCTGGCGGGCACGAACCGCAGCAGCCTAAGGGCAAGCGCCGGGCGGGCGAGGAGCAGTCCGCCGGCAAGCGCGCCCAGTGTGCCCAAGCCGCGGCCGCTCATGAGCATCTGCATGGTGCGGCTGCGCGGAAAACCGGCGCGACCATTCACCGATGCCGGGCTGCCGTCGGCCTGGGGAGGCGGATCGAGCAGCAGGCGTAGCTCTTCGCGAGATTGCGCGAGCCGGGTGCGTATCAGATCTCTCGCAGCAGCGTCGCGGTCCGCCACCCTCATTCCCCGTCGGCGGACAAGATCCGCTCGAGAAGCACCCGATCTTGCTGCCATTCGCGATGCACGTCGGCGAGCATCGGAGAGCGTGCGCGCGCCGCGCGCGCGCGATACAGCAAGGCGGCGATGGCGACGACGATGAAGCCCCCGGCCATCCAGGCGATCGCCGCCAGGCGATAAGGCGTGTCCCATGTATAGGCGATGACACCGAGGCAGATCAGGAACACCGCAAACAACGCGCAGATCGCGACGACGGCGGAGGCCACGACTTGCGCCATGATTTCGCGCTGCGTGCGCGCGAGGTCCAATCCGGCCAATTCCACATAGGCGCCGATATGGCGCATCAGCGCAGGGGCGGCTCTCGGCAGTGACCATAACCCGCGCACGCGTGAAGCCTTTTAAGAACGCCGCGTCGCCAGGATGCCCACCACCGCTCCGACCAGGGCTGCGATGCCGATTGCCTGCCACGGGCTTTCACGCACATAGTCATCCGCGGTGCTGGCAGCGTTCTGCGCCTGGCGCCGGATCGAGTCCGCACTGTCGGAGAGACTTTGCTTGGTGGCGTCAACCGCCCGCTGCACCTTGCCGCGTACGCGAACTACATCGGCGTCTTTCAGGTCAGCGATGCGCGCCATGAGATCCTCTACATCCGAGATCAGATTTTTGATCTCGCCGGAGGCCGCGTTCTTGATATCGTTGATGCCGTCGCCCAAATCATTCTTCACACGGCGACCGGTGGCCCGCGCCGCATCCGCCGTGTTGTCAAAATTCGCTTCCATTTCATCCTCCTCAGATTGGGTTGGTCGGCGGTCCCATTGCGCAAACCGCACCGGCTACTGTGCGGGTGCCCGCAGTGCGCAGCCATCGGTTCGTCCCGGGCCCGCCTGTAGGATTAGGCTCACATGTTAGACTGATCGCCTGCAACGCGGGCACTTTACATGAAAATCCTGGGCGAGGAGCTAGGTGAGATCGGACGGTGGTACATCGCCCTGCCCCCCATCCTGCTGATCGGCTTCCTCATCGGTCTTTTTTTTCTCGCCGCCGCCGGTCAAACCCGTCTCAACATGACCAATGAGCGCGTCCACCGCTCGCAGCTCCGGGAACAGGCGCTCAACGAGTTTGCGGGCCTCATTACCGATGCCGAATCCGCGCAACGCGGCTACCTGCTGACGGGAGAAACGGGCTACCTCGCCCCGTACGCCGCGGCAGTGACCCAGGCTGGCCGCGCGCTCGATAGGCTGCATGATGCCTACGGCGGCGACGACAGCAACAGGGAGTTTCACGAGCTGCGGGTTCTGACCGGCAAGGAACTCGGCGAGCTGGAAGACGGCATTGCCCTGTTCAAGAAACGCGGCGTGCCGGCGGCGGCCAGCGTGCTGGGGACAGATGTCGGCAAGCGCACGATGGACTCCATCGTAGCCATTGTTGCAACCATGCGCAGCGAAGAGACGGCCGAGGCAGCGGCGGCCAATGCTGAATGGCAGACCGACTACCGCCTTTCGCGATGGGTGTCGGCCGCGGGCGCCGTATTGAATATCGGCCTGGTGCTGCTCGCGATCCGCCTGGTTTACAGCGACATGCGTCGCCGCACCCGCCAGGCCGCCGCCCTGCACAATCAAAAATCGGAACTGGAGCAGCAGGTCGAAGCGCGAACTCGCGAGCTGGCCGCGCTCTCGACGCATTTGCAGGGAGTGTCGGAGCAAGAAAAATCGGCACTGTCGCGCGAGCTGCATGATGAATTAGGGGGGCTCTTGGTGGCCGCGCGAATGGACCTGTCCTGGCTGCAACAGCGGCTGCCCACGTCCGACCCGGCCATCGAGCAACGCTTCAAACGCATCCACGATTCCTTGAGCGCCGGCGTGGATCTGAAACGCCGCGTGGTCGAGGAACTGCGGCCCACGCTGCTCGACAACATGGGTTTGTTCACGGCGTTGCGATGGCAATTCAAGGAGACCTGCCGCCGCACGGGGCTGCGTTGCACCGAGACCATTCCCGAGTTGGACCTGAAATTCAGTCCCGACGCCGCCATCGGCGTGTTTCGCATTGCACAAGAAGCACTCACCAATATTCTGAAACACTCCGAGGCGAAGTCGGCGGACCTGTTCCTTACCATCGAAGGCGAAACCTTTACCTTGAGGATCTCCGATGACGGCAAAGGCATTCCGAGCGCCCGTCTGGCCAACAGCACGTCGCATGGACTGGCCTCGATGCGGCATCGCATCGCGGGACTCGGCGGCGTGTGGAATATCAGCTCTCCCGACTCGGGCGGCACGGTGATCACCGCGCGCATTCCCATGGCGAGATTGCTGCCGGCGCTGTCGGCCGCCGAAGGAGGCGAGCATGCGCCCGCCTCCACGGTTGCCGCCCGTCAGGCTTGAGGTCCTTCCGCTACAGTCCCGAACGCGGCGCGATCGTCGAACCATCGCGGTTGCCGATCACCACTTCCACGCGGCGATTCAATTGCCGGCCGCCGGAGTCGTTGTTGCTGGCCACGGGATAGGCTTTGCCGTAGCCCTCGGTGCCGATCCGGGCGGGAGCCACACCCCGGCTGACCAGCGCGGCCTTGACCGCATCGGCGCGCCTCTGCGAGAGATCCTCGTTGAATGAGTCGCTGCCAACGCTGTCGGTGAAGCCATCGATCTGCACGCGCCGATCCGGATGCTCCGTCAAGAACTGCGCCACCTGTTCGATTTTGCGCGCGCCGCCCGACTTGAGTTCCGCTCTGCCCGTGTCGAACATCACGTCCCCCAGGGTCAGCACCAAGCCGCGCGGGGTCGGTGTTGCCTTCATGGCGTCGAGTTCAGCCTGCACGCGCGCCGTCTCTTCGTTGGCTTGGTCGCGCTGATTCAGCGCCACTGCCGCAACCGCGGCGGAGTTCGCGGCCGCCGCCTTGGCGTTCTCCGCTTCGCGGGTGCGCGACGCCAGCATGATGCGGTCGCGTTCGGTCTGACCCGCCGCCACACGCGCGTCATCCGCCTTTGCAGCCCCATGCGCCTGGGCAATGCGGGCATTCTGCGCGGCAAGATACGCCGCCTGCGCGACGTCCGCGTCGCGATGGTCGAGCGCGGCTTGTTCGGCGGCGCTCAAATCCTTCTTCGCGCGATCCAAGTCGAGCGGCGCGTACTTGTTGACGTTCGGATCCATTTCAGCCGTCTGCACGGCGGCGCGCGCACTTTCTAGCGCCGGATTCGATTCCGGCATGGTGGCGCAGGCGCCCAAGGCCAGCGCCAAGCCGATCCCAGTGATTAATTTTGCGTTCATGACTGACATCCTCATTGATTGGGTTGCGAGCTGCGCAGCGATTCCTGCCGCAGCGCTTGCAGATTGGCATCGGCCTCCGTCGCAGCCTTGCGGGAACGCTTCTCCTGCGCGGTCGCCTCGGCCAGCTGCGCATCCGCGTTGGCTTGCTCTGCCAATTGCGTTGCGGGCCGCGCATCGCGGTCAGCCGCGGCTCTCTCGGCGCGCGCGAGCTTGTCCCGTGCCGCGGCCATCTCCACCGGCGCAAGCTCGGGTGCGCCCGCCTGCTCGGCGCGCTGCACCGAGGACTTCGCGACCGCAAGCTGTTCGTTGGGCGGCGGCGTGGTCACGCAGCCGGCGGCGATAAGCGCCACCGCCGCGCCGAGACCCGCGCTCTTGATAAACCCTCGTGATTTCCGTTGCATATCCCCTCCAAAAAATGTGTGTGTCTGCAAACTTAAAGGAGCAA
>Ga0193753_10003808_pt1 | contig 11010 bp, 10 predicted proteins | sample H1c2metaG_FD_144925 | JGI IMG/M metagenome (GOLD analysis project Ga0193753, IMG submission 144925) | Soil microbial communities from a riparian zone of the East river system, Colorado, United States - H1c2 | ecosystem: Environmental > Terrestrial > Soil > Riparian zone | place: USA: East... | reverse complement strand
TCGTAAACGCCATATGTGTTGGGATAGGTGATCATGATCCCCGAGAGTTTCGCTGCATGTTGCTCGGCCTTCGCCCTGAGATCTTCTACATCGATGTATCCATTCTCCAGCGCCTTCACCACCACCACTTTCATGCCGCACATGACGGCAGATGCGGGGTTGGTCCCATGCGCCGAGATAGGGATCAGCATCACATCGCGGTGATGATCGCCGCGGCTCTCATGGTACGCCTTAATGGTAAGGAGACCGGCGTATTCGCCTTGTGCGCCACTATTGGGTTGAAGACTGCACGCATCGAAGGCGGTGATCTCGCAGAGATATTTTCCGAGTTCATCGATGATGTATTGATAGCCCCTGGCCTGGTCCTTCGGAACAAATGGATGCATCTTGCTCCAGTTCTCCATACTCAATGGTATCATCTCGCTTGCCGCATTCAGTTTCATGGTGCAGCTGCCCAGCGAGATCATCGAAGTATTCAATGAAAGATCCTTATTCTCGAGTGATTTTATATAACGCATCATCTGGCTTTCGCTGTGATGGGTATTGAACACAGGGTGTGTGAGGAAAGAAGAACTGCGGGCCAGCGCTGCCGGTATATGCTCGAGCTCCTGGTCCTGTTGAATATCGAATGCAACGGGATCCGTGTCGTTCTCGAAACAATTGATAAGATCGTACAGGTCGCTGATCATGGTCGTCTCGTCGAGCGATATACCTACCAGGTCGTTGCCAATATAACGGAGGTTGATCGATTGCCTTTCCGCCTTCGCGCGGATAGCGGCTCCATCCCTGGTCTTCACCACGATGGTATCGAAGAAATTTCCCGATACCAGTTCGAAGCCGCGCTCTTCTATTGCGCCGGCCACGGTCTGTGTAAGTAAGGCTACGCGTTTTGCAATATTCCTCAATCCTTCGGCGCCATGGAACACTGCATAGAGTGACGCCATATTAGCCAGCAGCGCCTGGGCAGTGCAGATATTCGAGGTCGCCTTCTCTCTTTTGATATGCTGTTCACGTGTCTGAAGCGCCATGCGTAATGCGCGATTGCCGTGCGCATCGATACTTACGCCGATGATACGGCCGGGGATGCTGCGTTTGAAATCATCCTTTGCGGAGAAGAATGCAGCATGAGGTCCACCGTATCCAAGCGGTACGCCGAGCCGTTGTGCCGATCCTACCGCTACATCTGCACCCAGTTCACCGGGAGGCGTGAGCAATGTCAATGCCAGCAGGTCGGTCGCCATGGCGATCAATGCGCCTGCACCATGAACCATATTTATGAATGAACGATAGTCTTCGATAGATCCCTTGTCGTTGGGATATTGAACGATCGCGCCGAAATAGGTGGAATCGATCGATGCCGTTTTGTAGTCTCCCTCAACGATCTCGATCCCTACGGGAATGGCGCGCGTGGTGATGACGTCCTTTGTCTGTGGGAACAATTCCCTGTCCACGAAAAATTTCGGCCGTTCGATATGGTCCTGTTTGTTCAGTGTATTGAAGAACATGGTCATGGCTTCCGCGGCCGCCGTCGCCTCATCCAGAAGCGAGGCATTCGCCAGCGGCAACCCGGTGAGATCACTCACCATGGTCTGGAAATTCAGAAGGCTCTCCAGGCGGCCCTGCGATATCTCGGCCTGGTAGGGCGTGTACTGGGTGTACCAGCCTGGGTTCTCAAACACGTTCCGCAGGATCACGGACGGGGTGATGGTGCCATAGTATCCCTGGCCGATATAGTTGGAGTACACCTTATTCTTGAGTGATATTTCTTTGATATGCTTCAGGTACTCGTGTTCGCTCATAGCAGCAGGTATCGCCAGCGTATGATCCATGCGGATGGAAGGAGGCACGGTCTGGTCGATCAGTTCGTCCAGGCTGTTCACACCTATCGTTCTCAGCATCGCCTTCGTATCCTGTTCGTTTGGCCCAATGTGACGTGGTATAAATTCGTTTGACTGCTGTTCAAAAAGACTCATAGAAGGAAAATGATAAAGGGTAATTATAAGATTTGCGGGGCAAAGTTACGTGCTGGCTGTCATATAAAAATTTCACTGCGCATGATGGTGTATAAACGATTGATAACGCTGGAATCACATGTCGACCCGGCTCTTACGGCATCATTCCTTATTCCGTTGCACCTCCTTGCGGCGGAGTTGCCGGCTCGTCAGGCGGCTGCCGTCATGGCTCCATCCGGGCGGACCGAAGAGGTGTTTCATTTTCTGTTTGAGGGTTAGCCCGGGTTTCCTGATATCGGCACGCATACTTTCCCATTCATGAAAGACGATGGTAGCCGCATCTTCCCGTTCCAGCGGCGTGGTCAGTCCATACCGGATGGGCTGATAATTGCCCGCGGGAAGTTCCGGCTGGAAGGTGCCGAAGAGCCTGTCCCAGATGATGAGGAACATGCCCATATTCTTATCCAGGTATTTCGGGTTGGAGCCATGGTGGACCCTGTGATGCGAGGGGGTGACCAGGATATGCTCCAGCCAGCCGAGTTTGCCTACCCGTTCCGTGTGAACGAGAATGCCCCAGATCTGGGTAAGGGAATAGATGAATGCGATGTCGACCGGTTGAAATCCCAGCACTGCGAGAGGAATAAAGTACACGAAGCGATAGAGAGGCTCGAGCACCGAGGAGCGAAAACCGACCGTAAGGTTGAATTTCGGGGAGGAATGATGGGTGACATGCGTGGCCCAAAATAACCGGCACACATGGTCTACGCGATGCAGCCAGTAGTACATCAGGTCCTCGAATAGCAATAATATCGTCCAGTAGAACCAGGGCTCCTGAACGGGCCCGATGAGCCGGTGGGCATAGAAGAAAGTAAGGATAATGCCGATATAGATGGCCCTGAACAGGAGGTCGATGGCCGCATTGAGCAGCATCAGGTAGATATTCTGTATCGTGTCTTTTCGTGTATATGCATCGTGCTGTTGGGCATGACTAAGCAGGAGTTCCATCCCTATGACCAGGACATAGAGTGGGGTAGAAAAAAGGTAAAGCAGTTGTTCCCGGGATGAGCCCATTCGGTAAAATTAATAAATGCTGCAAAATCATTGGTAATTTACAGCCTCATAGCACTAAATTATCTCATTTGAAAGACCTCCTTATCAATTGGCAGAAGAAATCCGGCGAGCGGCAGAAGATATATAAGCAGTTCCTTCACCGTGCGGATAAGAATACCGTGTTGAAACAACTGCCGGAGTTGAACGATGAGGCGTTTGAGAAGATCGATTGCCTGAAATGCGCCAATTGCTGCAAGAATTTTTCGCCGCGGTTCAAGACACCGGATGTAAAGCGCATCAGCAAACACCTGCGTTTACGCGAGAGTGATTTCATTGAAAAATACCTGAAGGTGGATGAGGATGGCGACTATGTCGCAAATGCGAAGCCCTGTCCCTTCCTGGGCGACGATAACTATTGCACCATCTACGATGAACGCCCGTCCGATTGCCGGCGTTTTCCCTATACCGACGAGGACTTCATTCTCAAGCGGCAACCGCTGGCGTTGAAGAATTCGTCGTTTTGCCCGATCACCTACTACGTCCTCGAAAAATTGATAGAGAATAAGAAGTCAATTGGATAATTTGATAATTTGACAATTTGGTAATTTGATAATGGGGCGTGCTCCGATAAGAGAAGATACTTCGCACGAGGATCATTGTCAAATTACCAAATTATCAAATTGTCAAATTGCCTTCAGCTCTTCGTAAGCTGCTTCCAGCGGCCTCTGCAACCCATCACCCTTCCACGTGGTTTCGAAGGGGAGTGTGGTGGTCTTGAGAATCTCTTCCTTTGTTTTGCCTGCCTTTATTTCTTTTTTGGTGAATGACATGAGTTGATCCAGGTATTCCTGGAAGGCCGAGAGGTCGTCTGTATTGCCCGTCACTTCATATCCATCAGCCGAGTGGCCGTACACGAAGAGTGTCTGGCGGTCGAATTTCTTCTTGGCCTGGCCCAGCACCTGTATCCAGCTGCGGATATTGGCGCCCGCGCTGCGGTCTACGAACGGGTGGCGGCGGTTGAAGAGGAGATCACCGAGATGTACGATGTTCGCCTTTTCGAAATGCACCAGGCTATCGCCATCGGTATGACCGGCGCCGTAGTAGTAGAGCGTGATCGTTTCATCGTCTACTTTCTCGGAGCGTTTATCGGTATAGGTCTGATCGGGATATAATTGTTTGTCTTCCGTCTTCTGCGCCACGGCCACATTCTTTTGATTCTTCAGTGAATTCTCGTGGGCCAGTACATGCCCGACGATGCCCTTGAAGGAAATATTCCCGCTGCTGTGATCGCCATGATGATGGGTGTTGATCAGCCATTGGAAAGGCTTGTCGCTCTTCTTCTTTAGTTCCGTAATGAGATGCTGGCTCTGTTCGGGAAATTCGGAATCCACCGTCACGATACCATTCTTCGAGAGGAGAAAGGCTATTGTACCGCCTTTTTCTGTGAAGATGCCGACATTGTTGCGGAGCATTTTTATCTGCCAGGGATCCTGGAAAAGAGTACCCATGCCATGTTGATTAAGGAGAGAAAGACCACCGGCAGCCAGGAGAGAGTTTTGGATGAAGGAGCGACGATGCATAAAGTGTATTTGGGAATGAAGTTAAGTATTACTGGAATTGATTTCAAAGGCTAGCTCAGAAATAAATATTCAATATTCAATACGCAATATTCAATGCTCAAGTTGCCCACTAATTTTAGAAGCTCGAAATAATTACAGAGCAGCTATGCCCACTCGAAAGCGGGTTTCCTGTTGCGGAGTCTATACTTGAGCATTGAATATTGCGTATTGAATATTGAATATTTCACTTCTTGAACACTCAATACTCAAACTTTCGCAGGGTGGGCGCTTTAAACCACGTTATCAGCACCACCAGCAGCGTCATCGCTCCTCCAAAGGCAACCGAGGGCACAACTCCCATCAATTTCGACATGAGCCCGCTCTCGAACTGCCCCAGTTCATTACTGGAGTTCACGAACATCGAGCCTACGCTGCTCACACGGCCGCGCATATGATCCGGTGTTTTTAGTTGTATCACGGTGCCGCGGATGATCACGCTTACGCCATCGAGCATGCCCGCCACCAATAGCGCCGTAAAGGAAAGGAAGAACCATTTCGAAAAAGCAAAGAGGATGATGCACACACCGAAGCCTGCTACCGCCAGCAACAATTTCTTCCCCTGCCCCTTCTTCAGTGGGCTGATGGTCAGCATGACCACGACCACGATGGCGCCAATATCCGTCGATGCATTCAGCCAGCCATAGCCCAACGGACCGATCTTCAGTATGTCACGGGCATATACAGGCACCATGGCGGCAGCACCGCCAAACAGGACGGCAAACATGTCGAGCGACATGGCGCCCAGCAATTCCTTTGTACGGAATACGAATGCCAGGCCCTCCTTCACGCTGTCCCATGTCTTCTTCTCACCCGTTTGCGCAGGTGGTTTCGGCTTGAGCTGCGTTAAGAGCAGAAGCCCGGTGATGAGGAAGAAACAAATCACGGCAAGCGTTCCCGTGATACCGAGCAACCATATCAGGAATCCGCCAATGGCATGACCCGCTACCGATGCGGATAGCCATGTTCCCTGGCTCCATGTAGTGGCATTCTGTAATACCTGCCGGGGTACGGTGGTTGCAATGAGGGCGGAGAAGGTCGGGCTTGCAAAAGACCGCAGGATGCCCGTGCAGAATATCACGCCATAGATACAAAGTACGATACGGTGATTGCTCAAATGATCGCTGAAAAGGGAAGTGGAGACGATAAGCAACGCCACGGCAGCGCATACATAGAAGAAGATGCACTTCAATAACAATCTCTTCTTCTCACTCCGGTCGATCCGATGCCCGGAATAAAGCGATAGCGACAATGCGGGAACCACCTCCGAGAGGCCGACGAGCCCTATGGCGAAGGGATCCTTTGTCAATTCGTACACCCACCAGCCCACGAGCGTGGTCAGCATCCGCAATGCCATGATGAAAGAAAACCGGCCCAGCAAAAGGTTTTTGAACTCAGGAACACGCACTGCCGCGAAGGGATCATCCGTGATCTGTGCAATAGGAGGCTGTTGGTCCATGTGGAGCTCAAAGGTAAGTCGCGCACAAATAAAAAAAACTCAGGGCAGGGAAATATATTGCTGGCCTTCGAAATCCTGTTCCAACGCATCGGTGATGACCTTCAGGTGTTCGCCGTTCTTTAAGAAATCTCCATTGGATGCGTCTACGAAGAGGGTCTTGATATCGTGTTGCTTTATATAACTCGTGTAAGTCTCCTGTATATTGAAGAGATATTCATCGGGGATCCGTTGTTCATAGGAGCGGTTCCGCTTCTTGATGTTGGCTTGCAATTTTTTGACGGGAGCATGGAGATAGATCAGCAGGTCGGGCTGCACCAGTTGCTGGTGAATGATCTCGAACAGGCGCTGATACAGGCGGAACTCATCCTCGGGAAGTGTCACCTTGGCGAAGAGAAGGCATTTATTGAACAGGTAATCCGAGATCGTCAGGTGCTGGAACATATCCTTTTGCTGCAGAAATTCCTTCATCTGCTTGAACCGTTCGGCCATGAAGAACAATTCGAGGGGAAATGCAAACTGTTGCGGGTTCTCATAGAACTTTGGCAGGAAGGGATTATCGGCAAATTCCTCCAGGATCAGCCTCGCGTCGTAATGCCTGCTCAACAAATGCGCCAGCGTAGTCTTACCGGCGCCGATATTTCCTTCTATGGTAATAAAATTATACTTCATCACTGGCCGCAAAGTAAACGAAATCGATGTTCTGTCCCGCTCATAATTTTTTTACGGCGAGTGTATCCGGGCAATCGCGCAGCAGCTCTTCGATTGTTTTCTTTAATACCGGGTGCACCAATTTCTTTGCCAACTCGGCGAGCGGTGTAAGTGCGAAACGCCGGTTGGCCAGTTCGGGGTGGGGGACCTTCAGGTGTGGTTCATCGATCACCTCATCATTGAACAAAAGTATGTCGATATCGATCAGGCGCGGTCCATTCTTCTCCTTCCTTACCCGGCCGAGTCGTTTCTCTATGGCAAGCAGTTCTTGCAATAGTTCCCGCGCATCGAATGCCGTCTCGAGTTCGATGGCCTGGTTGAGGAAGGGCGGTTGATCCGTCTTACCCCAGGCTGCCGTCTCATAAAACGCCGACACGGCACTTATTTTTCCGCATGCCGCGGCAATGAGACCGGCGCAGCGCTCGAGTTCTGCGTGCCTGTCATCCATATTGCCGCCTGTCAATAAAAATGCTCTATTCATAATCTCTTCTCCTCAGGGCATCAAATATCTTTAATTTTGACGTTCATCAATGCATTAATCTATGCGTGGTTTTTTCAAGATATTTTTCGCCTCATTGCTCGCATTGATCGTTTTCTGCCTGCTCGTGGTTTTTTTCCTTGTCACGGTCGTCAGTAATCTAACGTCCAGGCAAAAGCCACGCGTGGAAACGGGTTCGGTTCTACTGCTGGATCTGGGCCAGCATTTTTCCGAGCAACGCCAGCAGGACCCTCTCTCCATCTTAAATTCGGACAACCGGGATGTTCCGGGATTGTACGACCTGATCCGGTTGGTAAAGCAGGCAAAGGCCGATGACGATATCGCCGGCATTTATATAGTGGCCGACAACAACCCCAATGGCTTCGCGGCGAGCGAAGAGATAAGAAATGCATTGCTTGATTTCAAGGCGAGCGGGAAGTTCCTTCTTGCACACGGCGATATCATGACACAGAAGGCATATCTCGTCGCAAATGTGGCGGACAAGATCTATCTGAGTCCTCAGGGAATGATGGAATGGGCGGGATATAGCGTCGAGTATGCTTTTTTGAAAGGAACGCTGGAGAAATTGGAGATCGAACCGCAGATATTCTATGCAGGAAAATTCAAGAGTGCGACAGAGCCACTCCGCGCCGACCATATGACGGATGCGAACAAACTGCAGACCACCGTCTGGTTGAATGACCTGTATAGCGACCTGCTGATGAAGACGGCAGTCGTACGAAAAACGGATACGGCAACTCTTCACCAGCTTGCCAACGATGGAAAGATCAGGCAGGCTTCGGATGCCGTTACCTATCACCTGGTGGATGCACTCAAATACGATGATGAAGTGAAGGACGAGATCAAGAGCCGGTTGAAGATCGATAAATATGAACGCATCAATTTCATTACCGTCGGCTCCTATCTCGCGGCAAGCAATCTCGAAAGACCAGGAGGCGGGAAGATAGCGCTCATCTATGCGGAGGGCGATATTGTTGATGGGAAAGGCGACTGGAACTCTATCGGCGATCAGAATTACCGCAGCCTCATTCGAAGAGCCAGGCTGGATAAGAATATTAAGGCGATCGTGTTTCGCGTGAACTCCGGTGGCGGCAGCTCCATGGCCAGTGAAAGTATCTGGAGGGAGCTCTTTCTTGCAAAGCAGGAGAAACCCGTTGTCGTTAGTTTCGGGGATGTCGCGGCATCGGGTGGCTATTATATCTCCTGCGCCGCCGATAGCATCTTTGCGTTGCCTTCTACCATTACCGGTTCCATCGGTGTCTTCGGGATCATTCCGAATATGGAAGCATTTTTCAAGAACAAGGCCGGCGTTACGTTCGACGGAGTGAAGACGGGTCCTTATGCCGACGCTGGCTCCATATACCGGCCGTTAACCGCCAATGAGAAGACCATGGTGCAGGCGAGTATCGATCTCATCTATGCGCAATTCAAACAGCGTGTAGCCGATGGTCGCAAGAAGGATACTGCCTATGTGGATAGCATTGCACAGGGAAGGGTCTGGACGGGTTTCCGGGCGAAGGATATCGGACTGATCGACCGGTACGGCGGCATCGACGATGCGGTGAAGTGCGCGGCGAGAATGGCAAAACTTACCGACTATTCCATAAGGGAGTTTCCCGAGCCACAGGGTATACTGGAACAGCTACTCGGCAAGTCGTCAGACCCTGCACGCTATGCCAGTAAGATAAAAGAAGAGGTGGGTGAGGACAATTTCATGATCTACCAGGAACTGAAAAGGGTGAAGGAGATGACGAATAAGGCGCAGGCGAGAATGCCGTTTCAGTTTTTTATTCATTGATGAGTAATAGCAAGTCGTGAAACGGAAACCGTCAATCGTCAATCGTGAGACTCCGACTGGTTAGTGGTTCCCTACTATGGAAGCCTAATTCCCAATTCCCAATTCCTAATTCCCAATCAACCCAACAACCAACCAAGTTTGGCCAACGCCAGCAGTCAGCTTACATTTGCTCACAATTTTTCTGAATGCCGCAACCGTATAGTCAGTCAAAAGCTTTGTGGGCGATTACCAAGGCGAGTTTCCGCGCCATCTTCGGTCAGCCGACGGCCATTGTGTTCAGTCTCCTGTTCCCCATTATTTTCATCCTGATCTTCGGCGCCTTCGGAAACGGTGGCGGACAGAGTTTCCGTATCGCCTTCGATCCCACCAGCGATAGCAGCACCCTGTTTTATCAATCATTGAAGAAGAATCCCGTTTTCCGCGTGGTCAACTATACGGATACGGCGGAGTTGACGAACGATCTTATCAAGGGAAAATTAACGGCTGTATTGGGGATCCGGAAAATAGATGACGGAGGGGCGACGCAAAAAGTAAGCGTTCAGGTACGTTCTACCTCTGCAAGCGGGAATACATTTGGTGCTTTCAAGCAGATGCTGGACTATACAAAGCTGAAGTTCGAGACGGCGATATCGGGAGACAAGAACGATTTCGTTAATGTGGAGAAGCCGGTCATTACGGAAGGAAGAAAATACAAGTCGATCGACTTCGTGTTACCAGGCCAGTTGGGGTTCTCCATATTATTCTCTACCCTGTTTGGGATCGCATTCGTTTTCTTCACGCTCCGGGAGCAGTTGGTGTTAAAGAGGTTCTATGCATCGCCGGTGAAGAAGGTGAGCATCCTGGTAGGCATTGGCATCAGCAGGCTATTCTTCCAGTTGATGAACGTGGTTATCCTCATCCTGTTCGGCCACTTCATGCTCGATTTCACCTTGCAGCATGGGGGCATTACATTCATCGAGATGGTGTTGATGTCGGTAGTAATGTTATTCCTCCTCATGGGCGTGGGTCTCATCTTCAGCAGCATTGCCAAGTCCGATACCTCGATCCCTTTGCTGATAAATCTGTTCGGGTTCCCGCAGATGTTACTTTCCGGCACTTTCTTCTCCGTCACCGTGTTTCCACAATGGCTGCAGAATATATGCTATTGGCTTCCGCTGACGCAATTCAACGATGCAATGAGGAGGCTCTCGTTCGAAGGATTGCATCTATACGATTGCTGGAAACAGATCGGTATCCTGGGAATATGGATCGCAATCGTGTATATCATCCTCGTACGGGTGATCCGTTGGGAGTGAGAAATGTGTTTCAGAATCTTCTCTTCTGATGTTCTTATCATAAAACAAGTATCATGCGTTACGTGAAATTGCTGCTCCTGAGTTTTGTGCTATTGTTTGCGCTGGTCACGGTCATTTCCCTGTTCATTCCCTCGCGGGTGCGGATATCGAAGGCGATCAATATCAAGGAGGATAAGGTTCGCGCACTCGACCAGGTAAGTAATGCAGTCAATTGGAAGAACTGGTACCCGGGAATTGAAAAGACAAAGCCCCTCTATGTGGAGGGTGTGATAAAGGGAGCCATATTCGATAGCAGTTCGGCCACTCGCCAGGTGTATCTCCTGCTTGACCAGGTGAAACAGGGAGAGGTGACAGCCATGTTTGTCGGCAGCCGGATGCGGCCGGTCTCGAATGTATGGAAGACGGTGACCTATTCCAATTCCGATTCAACTACCTTGCAATGGTACATGGATTTCGATCTGCGGTGGTATCCCTGGGAGAAATTCGCGAGTCTCCTTCTCGAACAATCCTATGGTCCCAGGATGGAGCAGGGACTCAGCAACCTGAAAAGGATCGTGGAAAGCGATACGGCAACGAAAGACTAATAACGTGAATCGTGAAACGTGAATCGTCAACGTGAATCGTCAACGTGAA
>Ga0193753_10003807_pt1 | contig 11012 bp, 8 predicted proteins | sample H1c2metaG_FD_144925 | JGI IMG/M metagenome (GOLD analysis project Ga0193753, IMG submission 144925) | Soil microbial communities from a riparian zone of the East river system, Colorado, United States - H1c2 | ecosystem: Environmental > Terrestrial > Soil > Riparian zone | place: USA: East River... | reverse complement strand
ACGAAATCGGAACGCGCCGCGAACCGCTCCAGCTTGTTCCGGATGTCGCTCCGCGATTGCAGGCGGTGGAAGCTCTCCACCACCGGCTTCGTCAATTCCAGCAAGGTCTCGGCCAGCCGCGGCAGGTCGTGGTTCGGATGCTGGCGCTGGACCGCGGCGAGCAGGCGCAAGATGCCCATGCGATAACCGGACTGGTCGGCGGGATTGGCGATCAGCGTGAGCTCGCGTTCGATGGGTTTGGAAAGTTTCGCCGCCACAAAGGCGCAGATGTGGCGATCGACCGGCATGGTGCCGGCCTCGGCTCCCGGCAAGGCGGCATCGATCGCCGGCAGGACGTCCTTCAGGCTGGTGACGTAGTAGTCGCCGATCAACTCGCTGCGGCAGGGCATTCCAGCATCGAGCTCGTAGAGAACGCGCTCCACGCTGTAACCAGGCCCCGGCCGCTCGATCACCTTCTCGACGCTCTCGAGCATGCGGCGCATCGCAGCCAGCTCCGAGGTCAGCTTCGGCTGGACATCGACCCAGCCCTGCGGCAGGCGGCCGCGCAGCATCTCGACGAACTCGGTGCGGAGCGGCGGCTGATCGATCACCGAGGCCAGCATGGTGCCCATCGCCGGCCCGCTGACGCGGATGCTCTTGTAGCAGATCGGCAGGTTCGGCCCCATGAACTGGATGAGACGCGACACCAACCGATGTTTGGCGCCGGTCGACGCTCCGTAGCTCGTCGCAAGGCCGTTCAACAGGTGGAGCACCTCGGCCATCTTCTCGTCGTTGAAGCCGCGCTTCAGCCAGCTTTCCACCGTGCCGTTGTCCACGTTGGTCAGCGCCTCGTCCCAATGCATCGCCATGGCGGCGGCCGCGGACGGACGATTCAGATGCTCGCCGCCGCCGAGGCGGATCGGGCGCGTGGCACGCTGCGGCAGATTGGGCAGGATCGGATTGAAGTATTGGCCCAGCATCCACATTTCGAGGTTCCGCAGGGTCCAGCGATCGGAGACCTTGTCGCAGAGCAGGCCGCGCAGCATCTCCGCCATGGTCGGCGACACTTTCTCGCCGCCGGCCAAGGCCGAGAAGGTTCCGAAATTGATCTTGGCCGCGATCACCGCCTCGTCGCTCTGCCCACGCTGCGCGTTGCCCATGTGCAGGAACAGCACCAGCACGCCCAGCGCATAGAGATCGTCCGCCTGGCTGCCCGGTGCGCGACCCATCCGATTCGCCGGCCCATTCTCAATCGTCTCGTAGACCGCAGGCTGGTCGCTGCCGGGGGCTGCGGCGAAGCATTCTCCGAACACCACCTCGCCGCTGTTGCCGGCCGCGTAGAAGATATTGCTCGGCCGGATCGCGCGATGGGCGATGCCGAGCTGGCCCAGTTCTTTGAACATCTGCATCGCCGGCTTGATGATGTTCCGGGTGACCAGCTGCTCGCTCAGGGTCGGCAGGGAAACGGCCGGATCCTGCTGCAGCCGCTCCCCAGCCGGCTGCGTATAGATCAAAGCCGGACGACGACCCCAGACCGGGTCGCCCCCGGGCGGCGAGACCGGCCAATCGACGACCCCGGAGGCTTCCGGCCACAGCATGGGGATCTGGGCGCGGCGTTCCGGCAGGTCGAGCCCGCGGCACGGCACGGTGCCGGCGCAGATCAGCGCGAAGAGCTTGCGCCCGGTATGACTGTGATCCTCGGCTGCGTAGGCCAGGGCGGCGCCTTGGTCGAATTGGGGCAAACGGGAACCCGGCTTGATCTCAAACCGGTCCCGCAGCATCACCAAATCGCTGTTATCCGCCATCGCGCGCCACGCCCAGTAAAGCAGGCTGCCATATTGACCTGTGTTGGTTAACAGGCGGTAAGCGCGAGTTCCGTCTGATCCGAAGCGGCAGGGCGTTGCGCCCGCCCGTCCCGGCTGTTTCGAGTCCTATCGCCTGCGGGCCTTGCGCGCCGGAGGGTGTCGTTTCGGCGCCTTGGAAGTGCCCGTTTCGGACCGCGACAGTGTTGCGGAGGCCTGCGCGTCCGCCGATGCGGAATCCGGCTGCAGGGGCAGGACGTCCAATGAATCGTTGATGACGAGGATGTGGAGCCGCAGCAGCCGGGCGGCCTTTTCGATCTGCCGCGTCCGCAACAGTTTTGCCATCTCGATATGCTCGCCGATCGAGCGCTCGCGCAGGCCGCCGGCCTGCAGGCGCACGCGCAACGCCTCCAACGCGGCCGCACCCAGGTAATAGGCGCTGACCAGATACGGGTTGCCGGATTCCTCGATGATGGCGCGATGATAGTCGTTATCGGCGCTGCCGTAGGCCGGCCAGTCCTTCGCCGCGATCGCCAGCTTCATATTCGCGACGGCGGCATCGAGGCGCTGCAGCAGACGCGCCGGACGATGCTTCATCCCCTCATGCAGCGCCTCGTTTTCCAGCACGGCGCGCAGATGGCTGAGGCCGCGCACATCTTCCGCGGTCGGCGAGAACACATAGGTTCCCGATTGCGGGACGATATTCACCAGCCCCTTGTCCTTCAGGCGGATGAAGGCGGCGCGCACCGGCGCCTTGCTCATGCCCAGCACCTTGCCGATCTGGGTCTCGGAGAGTTGCTCACCGAACGCGAGGTCGCCCTGCACAATGGCGCCGCGGATTCGCTGATAGGCTTTCTCGGTCAACGACATGCTTCGTCTCGAACTGTGCCGACGGTTGCCCCGCGTCGGGGCCACTTTATGCGATCCGACGGCGGTGCAGAAGCTTACGGCGCCGCCCGCTTGACAAGCAACTGGAATTCTAGAATTCTAATCGCACTCGCCGCAAGACAGATGCGGCGCGAACCAACGAAAACTCTGTCAAAGGGAGGTTCTCATGAGCGCGAGTGGCAAACTCCGCGGCTTCGTGCTGGCCACGGCCGCGGGCCTGGCGATCACCGCTGCCGCCGGCGTGGCGCAAGCGAAGGAATATCGGATCGCCGTCAGCAATTCCTATATCGGCAACGAATGGCGCGTGGAGATGATCAACTTCATGCAGGCCTATGCCGACAAGAATCTGGCCGGCAAGGTGAAGTTGACCGTCAACAATTCCGGCACCGATCCACAGAAACAGATCGCCGTCATCTCCGACATGATCTCGGACAAGGTGGATGCGATCCTGGTCAATCCGGCGTCCGATACGGCGCTCGATCCGATCCTCGAGGAGGCCAGCAAGCAGGGCATCCTCGTGGTCGCCTTCGATCAGGCGGTGACCGCGCCCAGCGCCTATGTCGTCACGGTCGATTTCGTGAAGATCGGCGAAATCCACGCCGAATGGCTGGCCAAGACGCTGAACGGCAAGGGCAACGTCGTCATCAACCGCGGCGTCTCCGGCTTCCCGGCCGACAAGAACATGAACCAGGGGATGCGCAGCGTTCTCGACAAGTATCCCGACATCCATGTGGTCGGCGAGGTCTACGGCAAGTGGGATAATGCCGTGAGCCAGCAGGAGCTGACCAAGGTGCTGACCGCGCAACCGACGGTCGACGGCATCCTCAACCAGTACGGCACCTATGGCGCGCTGCAGGCGCTGCTCAACCTCAACCGTCCGCTGGTGGCGATGAGCGGCCAGGGCGAGAACGGCTGGCGCCAGGCGATGCTGCAATACAAGGACAAGGGCCTGAAGGGCGTTTCGGCCGGCGATCCCTCGGTGATCGGTGCCTATGCGCTGAAGATCGCCTACGCAATCCTCGAAGGCAAAGGCCCGAAGGAGAAAAAGATCGACGTGCCGGTGCCGACGGTGACCACCGAGCAGCTGCAGCCCGGCGTCAACGTCTTCCCGGACCTGCCGCCGACTTTGGATGCCGACACCGACATCCCCGGCGCCGAGCTCGGCCTGACGATCCAGGACGGCATGAAGAAGTAGTCGATTGGGGCGCTGCCTTCCGGTGGCGCCCCATCCCGATCCCCGCCCATGCTTTCGCTCACCGAGATCGACAAGTCGTTCGGCACGACCCACGCCGTCAAGGCGGTCACGCTGGACGCGCATCCCGGCGCCGTGCTCGGCCTCGCCGGAGAAAACGGCGCCGGCAAGTCGACCCTGATCAAGATGGTCAGCGGTGCCATCTCGCCCGGCGGCGGTCGCATGACCCTCGACGGCAAACCGATTGCGCCGCGCGACACCAACGATGCGATCACGCAGGGCATCTCCGGCGTCTTTCAGGAACTGACCCTGGTCGGCGCACTCAGCGTCGAGCAGAACCTGTTCCTGACCGCCGCCCCGACCAATGTGCTGGGCATGATCGACCGGCGCCGCTTGCGCGCGATGGCGAAAGAGGTGCTGGCGCGGCATGCGCTCGGCATCGACCCGGCGGCACGGGTCTCCGACCTCCCGCTCGGGTCGCGGCAGATGATCGAGATCGTCCGTGCGATCGAGCGCAAGCCCCGGGTGCTGCTGCTGGACGAAGCGACCTCCGCGCTCGGCGCCAAGGAGGTGGAGTGGCTGGCGGAGCGTATTGAGACACTGCGCCGGCAAGGCGTCATCGTTCTCTTCATCTCGCATCGCTGGGACGAGGTCGTGCATTTCTGCGACCGCGTGGCGATCCTGCGGAACGGCGCCCTGGTTGCCGTCTCCGATATCGATGCCCTGACCGAGCACGAAGCGGTGCGGCTGATGACCGGCCAGGATTCCGTCGAATCCGCCTTCCCGGAGAAACAGCCGCCCCGCGACGACCAGCTCCTCGTCGCGCGAGAACTCAGCAGCCCGGCTTTGCGCAATGTGAGCGTCGAACTCCGCCGGGGCGAGATCCTGGGTCTCGGTGGATTGGTGGGTCAGGGTCAGAGCGCGCTGCTCGAGGGCCTGTTCGGGGCGCATGCTTTGACGTCCGGCACGATTGTGGTCGCCGGCAAAACCTTCGACGCGCCGAGCCCGCGCCGCGCCATCGCCGCCGGCCTCGCCTATGTGCCGCAGGAGCGCAAGACCGAGGGCCTGCTGCTCTCGAAGAGCGTCGCGGTCAACATGACGCTCGCTGTGCTGCAGCACCTGAAGTCGCGGTTCGGCATCCTCGATCTGGCTGCGGAGGCAACCTCGAGCCGGGCCGCGATCGCCGCACGGCAGATCCGCACCCAGGGTCCCGGCGAGATCGTTGCCAACTTGAGCGGCGGCAATCAGCAGAAGGTGCTGCTGCAGAAGTGGCTGGCCACCAACCCATCGATCCTGCTGCTCAACGATGTGACCCGCGGTGTCGATGTCGGGACCAAGCGGCAGATCTACGCATTGATCGCCGATCTCGCCCGCGGCGGGGTCGGCGTCATCTGGTATTCGACCGACGCGCGGGAGCTGGTCGGCCTGGTGCACCGGGTCCTCGTCATGCTTGAGGGCGCAGTCAATGCCGAGCTTGAGGGCGATGCGATCACGGTCGATCGCATCGTGCATGCCGCGGTGGTCGGCTCGGGCGCGCGCCATGCGCGCTGACCGCTTCGACTTCCGCCGTGTCGACTTTCCGGGGCGCGGGCCGTTGCTGGTGTTTGCCGGCCTGCTGCTGATCGTGATCGCACTGAAGCAGGGTTTCAGCGCCTTCGACCTGCGCTCGCTCTGCGTCAATGCCGCGCCCCTGGCGCTGATTGCGCTCGGCCAGTTCGTGATCGTGCTCGGCCGCGGCATCGATCTTTCGCTGGGGCCGATCGCGAGTGTCTGCGGCGCGGTCATGGCCTTGACCGTCACCGATCATCCGCTGCTCGGCATTGCTGGACCGATCCTGATCGGCCTCGCCGCTGGTCTCGCCAACGGCCTGCCGGTGGCACGGCTCGGCCTGCCGCCGATCATCGTCACCCTGGCCACCATGTCGATCTGGCAGGGCATGGCGCTGCTGGTCATGCCCGATCCCGGCGGCAATGTGCCCGCGGCATATCAGGCAGCGCTGACCGGCGGCTTCTCCGAGCCGTTCCTGGGTGTCGCCGGCCTGATCGTCTTCTGCCTCGCCGCCGGCTGGATGCTGCGGACCCGTTTCGGGCTGCATCTCCGCGCTCTCGGCGGCGACGAGGCCTCGGCGCGCTTGAGCGGAGTCCGGGTCGCCCATGTGAAGCTCGGCGCCTATGTCGTCGGCGGTTTGCTGGCGGCCTTGGGCGGTATGTACCTTGCGGTCGCGACCTCCAGCGGTTCGCCCACCGTCGGTGACAGCTACATCCTGACCTCGATCGCCGCCGTGGTGATCGGCGGGGTGCCGCTGTCCGGCGGGCGCGGCAGCGCCCTCGGCGTGGTCATGGGCGCGCTGATCCTGACCATCACCGGCAGCCTGCTCTACTTCGCCGACGTCTCCTCCTTCTACCAGAGCATCATCGACGGGGTGATCCTGCTGGCCGTGGTCGGCAGCCGGTCGACCTGGGACTGGATCCGGGACATTTCCGGAAGGACGTCATGGCCGTCACGGACCGGGCGAGCATCGTGACCGAGCCCAAAGCGCCGACGCGCCGACGCTTCCCCGCGACGGCGCCCGTGCTCTTGCTGGTGCTGACCGCGATCCTGCTCGGCGTCGGCGAAATCATGGCACCGGGTTTCGCCTCCTCCGACAACATGCTGCAACTCCTGAAGCTATCGTCCTTCCTCGGCATCGCCGCCATCGGGCAGACCATCGTCATGCTGACCGGCGGCATCGATCTTTCGATCGCCTGGGTGATCACCGGCTCCGCGGCGGTGTTCACGGCCAATTGCGACGGCCAGGATGCGAACGTCCCGATTGCGGCGGCGCTGGCGCTCGGCCTTGGGCTCCTGGTCGGGCTGGTCAACGGCTTCGGCGTGGTGAAGCTCAAGATCTCGCCGATCGTCATGACCCTCGCCATGAACAACATCATGCTGGGCGCCACCCTGGTCTATACCGGCGGGACGCCCAGCGGCGGCAGCGGACCGCTGGTCCGGGCGCTCGCAACCGGCAATCTGTTCGGTGTCGTGCCCGCGATGGTGATCCTGTGGTGCCTGCTGGCGGCGCTCGCCATCATCGGGGTGCGCTGGACCCGCGGTGGACGCAAGCTGCTGGCGGTGGGCGAAAATCCGCGGGTGAGCTTCCTCACCGGCATCGACAACGACCGCGTGACCATCGCCGCCTATGCGGTGAGCGGAATCGGCGCGGCGCTGACCGGCATCCTGTTCGCGGCGTTCTCCGGCGCGACATTCCTCGGCATGGGCGACCAATTCGTGCTGCCGACCATCGCGGCGGTCGTGCTCGGCGGCACCTCGATGTTCGGCGGACGCGGCGGCTATGGCGGCACCGTGGCGGCGGTGATCTTCACCACCCTCCTGACCACGGTTCTGGTGATCGGCAGCATCCCGCAGGGCGTGCGCAGCATCGTCTACGGCTTCGCCGTGCTTACTGCAATAATTGCCCAGCGCCTGCTGACCCGGCGCGACGACCTCACGCAATGACGGGGACGAGAATGGCCAAACGCAGGATCGTCGATGCGCATCACCACCTCTGGCACCTCGGGCGCGGGTATAACTACCCTTGGCTCCAGGACGCGCCGTCCAGCGAAGGATTGCTGGGCAACATCGCGCCGATCGCGCAGGACTACAGGCTGGCGGCCTATCGGGCCGACACGGCAAATTACGAGCTGGTGAAATCCGTTCACATCGAAGCGGTCCCGGCCGATGCCGCCGAGGAAACCCGCTGGCTGCAGGGCGTCGCCGAAACCGGCGGCTTCCCCCATGCGATCGTGGCCCGGGTCGAGCTGCAACAGCCCGATGCCGAGCCGCTGATCGCCGAGCATCGTCGCTTCGCCAACCTGCGCGGCATCCGCCACATCGTGAACTGGCACGCCAATCCTAAATGGAGCTTCACGGACCACGACTTTCTGAACGACGAAGCCTGGCTCAAGGGATTCCCGCTGCTGAAGAAATACGGCCTCTCCTTCGATCTGCAGCTCTATCCGGGGCAGATGCCCGAGGCCGCGAAGCTGGCCCGCCAACACCCTGAGACTTTGATCGTGCTCAACCACACCGGCATGCCGGTCGAGCGCGACCCGGCGGGCGTCGCGGCCTGGCGCAGCGGCATGCGGGCCTTGGCGGCGTGCGACAACGTGGTCGCGAAGATCTCCGGTCTCGGCATGGTCGATCACCGCTGGGGCACGGAATCGATCCGGCCTTTCGTGCTGGAGACGATCGACCTCTTCGGCGTGGATCGTGCGATGTTCGGCAGCAATTTCCCGGTGGACCGGCTCTACAGCACGTTCGACGCGCTCTTTGGCGCGTTCGAATACCTCACCGCCGGCTTCACCGAGGCGGAACAGGCGAAGCTGTTCCACGACAACGCGCGCCGCGTCTATCGCATCTGAGGGATCCCATATGAGCCAGTACCGCCTTCTCACGCCGGACGCGCAATACGCCGATGACGGCGCCATCGAGCGCAAGACTGCTGGCCAGGACGTCCATTGGGACATCCAGCGGACCCGCACCATCGACCAGCTCACGGCGGATTCGCTCAGCGCCTGCGATGCCGTCGTCGTCTGGCATGAAATGAAGATCGACCGCGCCTTCGTCGCGGCCTTGAAGCGCTGCCGGATCATCGTCCGCGCCGGAGTCGGGTTCGATCACATCGATCTGGGCGCGGCAGAGGAAGCCGGCATCCCCGTCTGCAACACGCCGGATTACGGCACCAGCGAGGTCGCGGATCATGCGATCGGGCTGATGCTGGCATTCCGCCGCGGCATCGTCAGCTATCACCAGAATCTGAAGGCCGATATCCGCGCCGGATTCGACTACACCAAAGCGCCGCTGGTGCGACGGCTGCGCGGCCGGGTCTTCGGGATCGTCGGCCTCGGGCGCATCGGCACTGCCACGGCGCTCCGTGCCAAGGCCTTCGGCATGAACGTCATCGCCTATGATCCCTATGTCTCGCGCGGCGCCGAGATCGCGCTCGGAGTCGACCGCACCGACCGGCTGGAGAGCCTGCTCTCGGTCTGCGACGTGGTCAGCCTGCATTGCCCCCTGACCGACGAAACCCGCGGCATGATCAATGCGACGACCCTCGCCGCCATGAATCCCCATGCAATCCTGATCAACACGGCCCGTGGCGCGATCGTCGATATTCCAGCCTTGGTCCAGGCGGTCCGCGACGGCGTGATCGCCGGGGCCGGCATCGACGTGCTGCCGGTCGAACCGCCGGCCGCCGACGACGTGATCGCCATGGCCTATCGCGCCGCCAACGACCCCATCATCGGCGAGCGGCTGATCGTGACCCCCCACGCCGCCTGGTCCAGCCCGGAGAGCGTCGCCGATGCGCGGCGGCTTGCGGTCGAGACCGCCATGCTATACTTGCGCGAGGGTCGGTTGAGGAATCTGGTGAACAATCCGCCGAGCGAACGCCGCAGAGGATTGGCTTGAAGACGAACGTTTCGGCGGAACCGCAATTCGATTTCATCGTCATCGGGGCCGGCTCAGCGGGATGCACGCTCGCCAACCGGCTGACCGCGTCCGGCCGCCATTCGGTGCTGGTGCTGGAAGCCGGCGGCCAGGATGACTGGATCTGGTTCAAGATCCCCGTCGGCTATCTCTACGCGATGGGCAATCCCCGCGCCGACTGGTGCTTCAAGACCGAGCCGGAGCCCGGCCTCAACGGCCGCGCGCTCAACTATCCGCGCGGCAAGGTGATCGGCGGCTGCTCCGCCATCAACGGCATGATCTACATGCGCGGCCAGGCGGCGGATTACGACCACTGGCGTCAACTCGGCAATCCCGGCTGGGGCTGGGATGATGTGCTGCCCGCCTTTATCAAGAGCGAGCATCGCGAAGGCCCGTCGCATCCAAAGCACGGCAGCGGCGGCGAATGGCGGGTCGAGCGTCCCCGCCTCCGCTGGAAAATTCTCGACGTGTTCCGCGAAGCCGCCGGCGAGCACGGCATCCCGCCGGTCGATGATTTCAACACCGGCGACAATGAAGGCGTCGGCTATTTCGAGGTCAACCAGCGCAAGGGCACCCGCTGGTCCGCCGCGCGCGGATTTCTGAAACCGGCGCTGAAGCGTCCCAATCTGACGCTCTGGACCCATGCCCAGGTGCTGCGTCTTCTCGTGGAAGGCAGGCGCGTCGTCGGCGTGGAGATCCGCCATCAGGGACAGGTGCACCAGGTCCGCGCCGGACGCGAGGTCGTCCTCTCGGCCGGCGCCGTCAATTCACCGCATCTGCTGCAGCTTTCCGGCATCGGCGATCCGAGTTTGCTGCAACAGCATGGCATCGATGTCGCGCATGCGCTGCCCGGCGTCGGCGAGAACCTGCAGGATCATCTGCAGCTGCGGTTGATCTTCGGGGTCGAAGGCATCCCCACTCTCAACATGACGGCCAGCAAGCTGCTCGGCCGGATCGGCATGGGCCTGCAATATGCGGCATTCCGGCGCGGGCCGATGACTATGGCGCCCTCGCAGATGGGCGCCTTCGCCAAAACCTCGCCCGAGCACGAGACCGCCAATGTCGAGTATCACGTGCAACCCTTGAGTCTCGACCGGTTCGGCGAGCCGCTGCATCCTTATCCGGCGTTCACCGCCTCGGTCTGCAATCTCAGGCCACAGAGCCGCGGACATGTCCGGCTGAAGAGTCCGGATCCCACCGTACCGCCGGCGATTCAGCCGCGCTATCTCACGGCGGAAGCCGATCGGCGCGTCGCCGTCGAGACGATCAAGCTCACGCGCCGCATCGTGCTGGAAAGTCGCGCCTTTGCGCCCTATCGCCCGAAGGAGCTGATGCCCGGCCCGACCTATAACAGCGATGAAGAACTGGCGCATGCGGCCGGGCAGATCGGCACCACGATCTTCCACCCGGTCAGCACCTGCCGGATGGGCGACGATCCGCTGGCGGTGGTCGATGCGCGGCTGCGCTTGCGCGGCCTCGCCGGACTGCGCGTGGCCGATGCCTCGATCATGCCGACCATCACCTCCGGCAACACCAACTCCCCGACCATCATGATCGCCGAGAAGGCGGCCGAGATGATCCTGGAAGACGCCGCCGGCTAGGGCTGTCGTCTAGCGCGAAATCGCCGATTGTGGCGGCCAATTTCGCCCGGAAACCGCTGCCTGCTCGCTGTGCCGACCTCAGGC
>Ga0193753_10003806_pt1 | contig 11013 bp, 12 predicted proteins | sample H1c2metaG_FD_144925 | JGI IMG/M metagenome (GOLD analysis project Ga0193753, IMG submission 144925) | Soil microbial communities from a riparian zone of the East river system, Colorado, United States - H1c2 | ecosystem: Environmental > Terrestrial > Soil > Riparian zone | place: USA: East... | reverse complement strand
AGTTTTGGGTGCTTGAATGCGCCGCTGCGTTCTGGCCCTGAGCTTCTCCTCGTCGCCCGTGCGATAGGCCTGCCCCCAAAGGAGTACGGATGAAAACCTCGGTGCGGATTCTGGGACTGCTGCTGGTATCTTTTGGCATGTCATCTGCAGCCCAGCAGGCCAGGCACGCGCCACATTGGGAGTACACAGGAGGCGATGGCCCGGCGCACTGGTCGACACTGGCGCCGGACTTCGCCGCCTGCGCCGGGCGAAACCAGTCGCCGATCGACCTGGACAACTTCATCGAAGCCGAGTTGCCGCCCATTGCGTTCGATTACAAGACCGGCGGCCATGACTTCATCAACAACGGGCACACGGTCGAAGTCGACTACGACGAGGGCAGCAGCATTTCGATCGACGACGACGTCTTCGCGCTGAAACAGTTCCATTTCCATGCGCCTAGCGAGAACCGCATCGACGGGAAGTCGTTTCCGATCGAGGCCCACTTCGTCCACGCCGATTCCCAAGGCCGCCTTGCCGTGGTAGCCGTCATGTTCGTGCAGGGCGAAAGCAATCCGGCGCTGGAAGCACTTTGGGACAACTTGCCGGCCAGGGCGGAAGACCGGCATGACCTGTCTCCCGAGGTCGCGGCGGCGAGTTTCCTGCCTGCAGAACGCGATTACTACCGCTACGACGGCTCACTGACCACGCCGCCGTGTTCGGAAGGCGTTCGGTGGCTGGTGCTGAAACAGCCGGTGTCCGCGTCTGCCACGCAGATCCGCCAGCTGACGCAGGTGCTCGGGCATCCGAACAACCGGCCCGTGCAGCCCCTCTGGGCACGCGTCGTTCTGGAATAGGCGCACGCCCTGGCTTCCGGACCGCGCTCGAAAGGGAAGTCCTGCGTGCCCCTAGGGACAATTCCTCGCGGCGCCGGGGAGTGCTGAAATCCAACGAAACGACGACGACGACGCGCGCGTCCAGCGAATCCCAATCCGCATACGGAGACAGTCATGGCCAGAATGATTACCGATCGCCGATGGTTTGGTGTCCTCGTGTCCGGTGCATTGCTGGCGCTGGCGACCACAGCCCCGGTGTTCGCCCAGGACGCCGCCGCAACCGCCGCCGAAACCGACGCCGATGCCGACATGGCGACCCTCCAACCCGAAGGCGTCATCACGCCCGAGGCGCAGGCGGTCCTAGATCGCATGCAAGCCTCGTTCAACGGCATCAAGCGCTATCAGGTCACCGCGGAAATCACGCGCGACGAAGTGTTGCCGTTCGGCTACAAGCTGCAGCACAACGAATCGGCGCGGATGTGGGTCGACGCGCCCAAGCTGTTGCGGCTCGAGGTCAACGGCGACATCAAGAACCGCACCTATGTCTACGACGGATCGCAGCTCACGATGTCGGCGCCCGACCTCAACGTCTATGCCACGACACCGGCACCGTCGACGATCGGGGAGCTCGTTCAACGGCTGCTCGACGCCGGCGTCGAGATGCCACTGATCGACCTGCTTTACCAGGGCAACGCCGGAAGCCTCACCGATGACGTGCGCGTCGGGCTCGTGGTCGACGAAAGCATGGTGGATGGCGTGGCGACCGACCACCTCGCGTTCCGGCAACCCAACGTCGATTGGCAGCTGTGGGTGGAAAAAGGCGCGCAGGCGCTGCCGCGCAAGCTGCTGATCACCACGCGCTATGAGGTCGGCGATCCGCAGTACCAGGCGGTCCTGCATTGGGACCTGACGCCGCGCATGAATGCGAAATCATTTGTGTTCGTGCCGGCCTCGGGTGCCACCAAGATTCCATTCCACACCGAGTTGTTCGCTCGCGGAGGCGACCAATGAGCAGCCAACCGATGTTCCATTGCTTCGTTTCGCCTCGGGTCAGTGCACGCACCTGGCTGTTGGCCGCCTGCTGCCTGCTGGCGTCGCTCGCCATGATCGTTCCGGAAGACGCTTTCGCCCGGGGTGGCCGTGGCGGCGGGGGTCGCGGCGGTGGCGGAATGGCGCGCAGTTCCGTGAGTGGCGCCAGTCGCGGCGCGTCGATGGGTGGAAGCCGCATGAGTTCGGGAAGCCGTGCCAGCGCCGGTAACCGCATGAGCGGCGGAGCCGGTGGAGGCAACCGCACGGGTTCCGGAAATCGCGGCGGCGCGGGGGCAGGCGATCGCGCGGGCGGCGGAAACCGCGCAAGCGCAGGCGACCGCATGAATGGCAGCAATCGTGGCAACGGCGGTAACCGTGTCAATGGTGGCGACCGCGTCAACGGCGGTGATCGGGTCACTGGCGGCGACCGCGTCAACGGCGGTGATCGGGTCAACGGTGGTGACCGCATCAATGGCGGTGATCGGGTCAACGGTGGTGACCGCATCAATGGCGGTGATCGCATCAACAATGGCGACGTCAACATCGATCGCGGCGACTGGAACATCGATGTCGACAATGACAACGGCTGGGGTTGGGGCAATGGCAACTATCCGGTTGGCGCCGGCCTCGTCCTGGGCGCCGCCGCGGTCGGCACCGCGATGGCCATCGGCTCGATGTACGCCTCCGTGCCACCGGGCTGTCCACTCGTCCACACTTACGCAACGCCTTACTACTACTGCGGCGGTTATTACTACCAGCAGCAGATGCAGGGCGACGACGTCGTCTACATCGTGGTCCAGCCCTGATCGGGCGGCATCGGGCGGTCGCACATCGGTCATGTCCCATGATTCCTCCGCGGCTGACCAGACCGTGCGCCGATGATGGCGCACGGTCCGATGAACACCGCGGCGGACGAACTTCCCGAACTCCCGGAAGCGCTGTCCCGATCGATCGAGGGCAAGGACAGCGGCACGGCCTCCACCATCCTGGCCGTGCACCGCAATCGCCTGTCGCTGCGGCAGACGGCGCTTGCGGACCTGCGCTCGAACCTCGCGAACGAAAGTACGCACCTGGCCTACCTGCGGATGACGATTTCGCTGGTGGTGTTCGGCATCACCCTCAACCAGTTCAGCCAGTTCATGCTGGACCAGCGCCGGTTCGCGCCCGGCACCGGACCGATACTGCGCAACACGGAACATGCCGGCGCCGGCATGGTGATCCTCGGCCTGCTCGTGGCGCTCTGGTCCCTGTATCGCTACTGGACCGTCCGGCAGGCCATCCGGCACGGCCACTACCGGCCATTCGATGTCGCGGTCGCGGTCCTGAGCCTGGTGCTGATCATTCCGGCAGCCATGACGGTCTTCTGGATATTCGTCCCGTAGCGGCGGCACTGCCTGCGAAGGCAGTACGGTGTCCGTTGCTGCGATCGGGCAGGGGCGCAGCAGGCGGAAAACTCATGCCGATGGTTTCGCGCGCGTTGTTCCCATGCCTGGTCTTCTGCGGCCTGCTCGTCCCTTGCGGGTTGGCGCGAGCCCAGGCCGTGCCGGCGCCAACGCCCCACGAATCCTGCGGCACCCGTCTTCCCGGCGATACCCGGCCGCGCATCGGCCTGGCGCTCGGCGGCGGCGGCGCGCGCGGCATCGCCCACATCAGCGTGCTGCGTGAGATCGAGGCGCTGCACATTCCGATCGATTGCGTCGCCGGCACCAGCATGGGGGCGCTCGCAGGCGGGTTGTATGCATCGGGAATGTCGGTGGACGACATGCAACAGTTAGTCGTCTCGACCGACTGGAAGCGACTCTTCGATGATTCGCTGGAACGGCCGGAGCGCTCGTTCCGGCGCAAGCAGGACGATCGCGACAACCTGGCCACGCTCGGCGTCGGCATTCGCAGGACCGGCCTCAGGATCTCGCCGGGCATGCTGCAGGGCGAGCGCATCCTGGCGATGTTCGAACACGCCACTTCGCGGGTCAGCGCGATCGACGACTTCGACCGGCTGCCGATTCCGTTCCGCGCCGTCGCCACCGATCTCAATACGGGCGAAGCCGTGGTGTTGAGCCACGGCAGCCTGGCGATGGCGATGCGCGCGAGCATGTCGTTGCCCGGGGTGTTCCAGCCGGCGGAAGTGGATGGCCGGGTCCTGCTGGATGGCGGACTGGTGAACCAGGTCCCCATCGATGTCGTCCGTGCGATGGGCGCCGATGTCGTGATCGCCGTCGACGTCGGGACGCCGCTCGCCACCATGGATCGCGACGCGAGCGTGCTGGACGTCGTGTCCCAGATCAGCGGGATGATGACGACAGGGAACACGCAGCGGCAGCTGATGACCCTGTCGCCGTCGGACATCCTCATCACGCCCGAACTGGGCACTGACGTCGCCACCAAGGATTTCACCAAGGCGCGCGAGGCACTGGCGATCGGCGCACAGGCGGCAGCAGGCGCGCGCGACCGCCTGGCCGTCCTGTCGCTGCCGGAGGATCGCTACGCAGCGGCGCGGCAGATGCGGCCGGAAATCCCGGCGACCGCGCCGCTCATCGAATTCGTGCGGCTCGAAAACGAAACTGCCTATGCGGACGAAATGCTGCTGTCGTACATGCAGATCCCGCTGGGGGAACCGCTCGACGCCGCGCGCACCGAGCGATCGCTGCTCAGGGCCTACAGCCTGGGGACACTGTCGAGCATTACCTACGAAGTGGTGCATGAAGACGGGCGCACGGGTGTCCTGCTGCGTGCGCGGTCGAAACCGCAGGGACCCAACTACGTCCAGGCCGGGCTGTCCGCCAGTACGGATTTCGAAGGCTCGTTCGAAGGCAACCTGAGGGCGGCCGTGCTGTTCTCGCCGCTTTCGCCCTATGGCGCCGAGGGCCGCATTACCGTCGCGATCGGCAGCGAACCGGCGCTGAGCGGCGAGTACTTCCATCCGCTCGATCCGGCCAACCGTTACCTGCTGTACGCAAAGGCAGGCTACGACAATCCAAACATCGCGGTGTTCAACGACGCCGGTGACAACGTCGCGACCTACGACGTTCGTGCGAAGGGAATCGAACTGAAGGCTGCGCGCGAGTTCGGCAACTACGGTGCTGTTGCCGTCGGCGTGCAGCGCGCTGCAGGGCGAGCCAAGGTCGAGATCGGTGATCCCGGCCTGCAGGCATTCGACTTCGACCAGGGCAACCTGTTCGCCAACGTCACGATCGACCGGCTCGACAGCCTGTTTTTCCCGCGGGACGGCTACTACGCGATGTTGGGCTATACCGTTTCCCGCGACTGGCTGGGAAGCGACAGCGAGTTCGACCAGCTCGATTTCGATTCGCTCGGCGCGAAAAGCTTCGGCAAGCACTCGCTGCAGGTGGGCGGGCGCTATCACGCCACGATCTCGGGCACGCTGCCCGTGCAGAGTCGCTATCGACTGGGCGGCCGCACGCGCCTGGTTGGATTTCGGCTCAACCAGCTGACGGGCCAGGACTACGCGGTGCTGTTCGCGGGCTATACCTACCAGGTCGCGAAATTCCTCGGACGGTCGGCGCTCGTGGGCGGAACGGTCGAGTACGGCAATGCGTGGGAGCGGCGGCAGGACATGAGCTTCGGCGACGGACTTCTAAATGCCAGCCTGTACGCGGGTTTCGACTCCTGGCTGGGGCCGATGTTGTTCGGCCTTGGCTGGCGCGAGCACGGGGATGGCGTCATCTTCCTCGAAGTGGGTCGCCCGTTCTAACGCAGGGCGCACAAGCGCGGGACGAATACCGAAACCACCAACGAGCCGGGAGGCACCATGGCAAACGAAATCATCCAGGCGAGCGAAGACGGCGTCGTCCACGCCCGGATCAGCGGCGTGATGACGCCGGAAGACCAGCGGGCGCTGGAAAGCCTGGCAAGGCGACTGATCGACGCCGGCCAAAAAATCACCCTGCTGGTGACCCTGGAGGACTTCAATGGATGGAAGAAGGACACCGCTTGGGACGACGATCTGGATTTCCAATTCAACCATGGCAATGACATCGCCAGGATTGCCATCGTGGGCGACTCCCAATGGCGGGACCAGGCATTCCTCTACACCGGAAAAAGTTTCAGGAGCACCGAGGTCGAATTTTTTACTCCTGAATCCCTTGACGCTGCCAAGGCCTGGATTTTGCAATGACCAGCCCTGCAAGGTGTTGACGGACGGACAGGGCGGAAGCAGTAGAGGCGGGGCAGGGCGCCTGTTTTCCTTCGTTGCCACACCGCCAAAAAAAGCCCCGCATTGCTGCGGGGCCCGGTTTAGATGTCACTTGACCCGTCGCTGCGACTATTGGCCTCCCGCCACGCCCTTGTCCTGCAGCAGGTTCACGGTCACCTTGCGTGCGCCGGCATTGCTGCCGCTACCCGCGTCTTCGGCAACGCCCATGCCGTCGGATGAAATCACGCGCGCGGGCAACAATCCGCCCATCTTCTGCAGGAAATCCTGGACAGCGGCGGCACGCGCCTTGCTCAACGCCTCGTTCTTGGCGGCGCTACCGGTCGAATCGGTGTAGCCGGTCGTCGACACCAGATAGCCCTTGGTGGCTTTCGCTTTTTCGGCGAACGCCATCAGGTCCGACTTGCCCTGCGCGGAGAGCGCAGTGCTGCCGGAAGCGAACGTCACATCGATCGTGGCCAACGTATCGTGGCTGCCAAAGTCGTTCATGCGCGTCTTGTTGGCTTCGACCTGTTCATTGGTGGTCGCCATCCCGGCATGGATCTGCTGCGCGGTCTTGAAATCGCTTGCCTTGAAATTGACCTGCGTCGCGGTAAACCCTGAGCCCGCGGCGACGACGTCGGCACTGATCGGCAGCCCCGGAATCAATGCCGTCTGCTCGACCGTCGAACGTTGCCCGCCGACCAGGCCGGAAACGGACTTCACCGTGGTATCGGGTGTCAACGTGATCGTCTGGGCGGCGTTGTTGGCATCCTTGATGGTGATCGTGCTGCCGTTCACGGCCGTGATCAGGCCCTTGATGTTGCTCTTGTCGCCGTCCGCCCCGAAGGCCGGCATTGCCATCAGCAAGGCCGCGGTCGCGCCGGCCAGAAGCATGTGGTTCAAACCCTTCTTGATGCTCATTGAACCTCTCCAGTTAGGAAGTAAAGAGCCGCGCAGTCGAATGCAACGTCCAGGGGCGTCCGCCAAAGCCGCGGCGCGTGTCGTGGCGTGATACCCGGAAGGCTCAACCAGCAGGAAGATCCTGCCGGCGGATAAGGATTTTGTCGGCAACCGCCTCCACCGGACATTGTCATACGGGGCGATCCGGTTGCCCCTTGGTGCAGTCGGCTCACGGTGACGCTGCTTGCAGGTGCGTTCGTTGAGGCGGCTCGCCGAGGGCAGGCACTCCAAGTGGAAGAGGCAGGCACGCGACGGCGAACAGAAGCGACACGGGACAGGTCGCCGCAGCTGCTTCCAATCGCGATTCGGATGTAAGCGGCTCACAAGGGCGCCAAGTTGCTTTTGTTGATGGCGTCGATTGCCATGTCGTCAATGATTTGCGTGTAAGCGGTCACCATCGAGTATGAAGCGTCGCCGCAACAGCGACGATTGCGGAGCTGCACGAGACACGCATCGTCGACAGCGTCAACTGCATGCATGCCGTGCCGGAATCGCGTATCTCGTCCGATGGCGTCGCGGTGCTGAAACCCGGCAGCATGCACCTGATGCTGATGCAGCCGCGCGCACCGCTCAAGGCTGGCAGCAAGGTCGTCGTGTCGTTCGCCTTGTCAAATGGCGAGGAGCTGCTGGGCGAGTTCGAATTGCGCAAGCCTGACGCTTTGTAACGGGTTGCCATCGGCCTCGTGTATCGGCCCTGTAACAACTTCGCGGCCGAAGACGTCAGGGCAAGGTAGCAGGATCAGTGACTTGCCTCGTCATACGCGGTGCTGCGCGCTGATTGCGACTGCCGAGTTTCATGTCTGCAACGTTTTTGCAGATTTTTCGGCCAATCACGGTCACGCGCAACCCGAGTGCGACAGGCACGCGTTCGGAATCCGTTCCCCTTCAATGCGTTGGGTGCCAGCCCTTGCGGTTGGCACCAAACCTGCAATGGGGTCGATGCGTCGCCGTTGTTGCCCGGGCCTGGGCGAAGCGGCGCAATTACCCCAAGGAGAACAACAATGCGCATTCGCAAGAGTTTGATCGCAACAGCGGTACTACTGGCACTCGGTTTCTCGGGACAGGCATGGTCCCAGCAGAACGAGCGCGGCCCCGGTGACAACAACGCGGTGTATACCGAGGGCTACAACGGCAACAACCGCGACAACACCACATCCACGACCACCAGTTCGTTCAACACCAACCAGGCCATTGCCACCACCAACCTGACCGGCATGGTCAGCGGCAACAGCGTCTACGGCATCGGCAACGTTGCCACCAACAACGGCAACGCCAATGGCGGTGACGGCGGCGCGGCCGGCACGGGCTATGGCGGCAACGCCAACGGCGGTTATGGCGACGGCGGCGACGGCGGCGATGGTGGCAGCGCTAGCGCGAACAGCAATCGCGATGGCGATTCTGCCAGTGCGAGCCTCAACGGCGCGCTCGGCCTCGCGGGTTCGGCGGACGATACCAGCGCACGTTCGCGTTCACGCGAGCGCGGCGCCGGTGCTTCCAGCGCGGATTCCACCGCGACCGGCAACTCCAGCGCGACGGCTGACGCCACCGCGACCGGCGGAGCATCGACCAGTTCGAACTCAGGCAGTAGCGGCGCGGCGACCGCGAGCGGCGGTCGTGGCGGCGACGGTGGCAACGGCAACGGCGGCGACGCCACGGCCGGTGCGGGTACTGGCGGCAATGGCGGGCGTGCGGGCGATGGTGGCTCGAATACGGCCGACGCTGGCAGCTTCGACATGTCCAACGCCATGAACGGCTCGTCCAATGCCGCCGCCGGCATCATGGTGGTCGCGCAGAACAGCGGCGCTTCGTCGCTGATCCAGCAGGGCATCACGGTGCAGGCCAACCTCAACGTCGGCGGTCCCTGAACCAGGTCCGATGCACTGCGGTATTCCCCTGTGCCGCGGCGCATCGTTGTTGTGCCCGTGCACGTTGCCACGTCTTCGTGCACGGGTTTTTGCCGTTCCGGCTGCACGATGCGGCCGATCGAACGCAGGAGATCCACGATGCGACCCCTGACGCGCCAACTCGCTTTGCTGTTCGTCGCCTGGGCGGCATCGGGCGCCAATACCGTGGCCGTTGCCGCCGGCCAGGAGGTCGCGCCTGCCGCCATGGCGTCCCCTGAAAGCGCGGAGGCCGCGACGGCCGCATCGCCGCGGGAGGTTTCGCATATCGGCACCGCGCTCGGCAACGACGCGCTCGACGATCTGCGCGGTGGCAAGTCCGTGGTCGACACTGAAGTCCACAACGACGGAAATGTCGACGGCAACATTGCCGATGGCATCGTCAGCGGCTCGAACCTCATCGGCGACGGCGCGTTTTCCAACAATGCCGGCATCTCCACCGTGATCCAGAACAGCGGGTCCAACGTGCTGATCCAGAACGGCACCGCGGTCAACGTCCAGTTCATGGATCCGACACCGTGAAAGCGGCGATGGCCATCGCCGCACTGGCCGGCCTCTTTTCGCTGGCGTACGCATGCACGGCGCATGCCGGTGCGGTCAGCGTGCGCGTGCCCTACAGCGGAAGCTATTCCATCCGGCTGACCAGCCTGAAGGAAGCGCGATTCAAGACCACCGTGGCGCAGCGCTACGACTTCAGTTGCGGTTCGGCCGCGACTGCGACCCTGCTGACCTACCAATACGGCCATCCTGTCACCGAGGCCGATGTCTTCCGGCAGATGTATGCCGACGGCGACCAGGCAAAGATCCGCAAGCAGGGTTTTTCGCTGCTCGACATGCGGCGTTATCTGCACTCGCAGGGATACGAGGCCGACGGCTTCCAGTTGCCGCTCGACAAGCTATTCGAGGAAGGCCTGCCGGCGATCGTGCTGCTCAACGATCGCGGCTACCGGCATTTCGTCGTGGTCAAGGGCCTGCATCGCGGTCGCGTGCTGGTCGGTGATCCCGCGCGCGGCACGCGCGCCATCCCGCGCACGGATTTCGACCGCCTGTGGGACAACCGCGTGCTGTTCGTGGTGCACAACCGCCGCGAGTTCGCCGGATTCAACCAACCCCGCGACTGGCGCACGGCGCCACCGGCACCGCTGGAGCTGGGCGTCTCCCGCCAGGGCCTGCAGAACATCGTCATGCCGCGGCGTGGCCCGGGAGACATCTAGCCATGAGACGGATCACCAGCCGGATCCTGCTCATCGCCGTGCTGGCGCTGGCGGGCGTGGGTTGGCCCGATGCATCGCATGCGCAGGCGACCGTTGCGCCGCAGCGGCTTGGACCGGAATGGATCGCGGTCAAGCCGGCCACGCTCGACGCCTATCGCGGTGGTTACGAAATGCCGTCCGGGCTGCTGCTGTCCTTCGGCATCGAACGTGTTGCCTTCGTCAACGGCCAACTCGTCTCTTCATTGCGCATCAGCATCCCGGACATCCGCAACATGACCGCCGCGCAGGCGCAGGAACTGGCAAGGCTCAACGAGACACAGCTGGTGCAGGTCGGGGCCGGCAACGTCTTCCATGGCGCAGGCAATGGCGGGCTGGTCATCCAGAACACGCTCGACGGGCAGGACATCCGTGCCCAGACCACGCTCGATGTCGGCGTCAATACGCTCGGTCTGTTCCAGGCGCTGAACATCGGCGAGGCCATGCGGAATGCATCGTCCACTGCGCCGGGTGCGCCGTAGGCGCGACGGGATCGACCAGGAACATCAATTCGCAACCGCAACGGGATGACCATGGAACGGACAACAGGAAACGCCATCCACCGGTTGCTGCTGGCGAACTGCGTGTCGCTGGCGATGGCCGGGCTGGCGCAGGCGCAATCCATGCCGGCGGCGAATGACGATGCGCAGCGCCTGCGACAACTCGAGGCGAAAGTCGATGCGCAGAACAGGCAGATCGAAGACCTGCGCCAGTTGCTGACCGAGCAGCAGCGGCACGTCGACGCGTTGAGCCAGGGAATGCAGGCACGGCAGCTGGACGCATTGCGGGCACGCGGAACCTCGGGCGGTGCGGCAGCGCCGATCGCGCAGGCGCCCGCACAAGCAGGCACGGGATCTCCGGACAGCGACAGCATGGCGACCGAATCGTCGGCGCAGGCAGGCCCG
>Ga0193753_10003805_pt1 | contig 11015 bp, 8 predicted proteins | sample H1c2metaG_FD_144925 | JGI IMG/M metagenome (GOLD analysis project Ga0193753, IMG submission 144925) | Soil microbial communities from a riparian zone of the East river system, Colorado, United States - H1c2 | ecosystem: Environmental > Terrestrial > Soil > Riparian zone | place: USA: East River... | reverse complement strand
TCCCATTACGGCTTTACCTACTTCGTTACGCGGATTATTGACCGTATAGTCGGGCGCCCAGATCTTTTCGAGCGCCAACAGATCGTTCCGCAGCAACGCATCGACCTCAGATTGTTCGAGGCTTTTGATCTGCTGGACGAGAGCGTCGTCCTGTTTCGCACTTTGCCCCGAAACCAGGCCGGCAGCGACCCCGATAACGATCATTATTATTAGCACCGATCTCATTTTATTCTCCTCAAACGTGACGCTATTAGAAACACGGGAAATGTAGCACTCCCATCAGCTTTCGACAAACGGATGTGGCCGGAGACCGCAGGCATTCGTGGTGGCGAGTCGTTCGGCATCAAGATGTACTCGCAGGCACGGATGCCTGCGGTTCCGGCGAGTGGGCTTTATTTTGAGATTCGGGCTAAAGAAGTTATAGTCGATTTTCGGCCCGGTGGCAGTTTTTTCCGGGAGAAGCACAATGATCGAAGGCGATAGTAGACATGAAGTTCTTACGGCGATTTTCACCCAGAAGCCTGGCTGGAAGGTTCGAACGGTTTCGTTCGCGCTCTCGCCGCAGTCTGTCTGATTATCGTTTCTACGCCTACCTCGCAGTCCTCGGCCCGGGCATAATCGCAGCAAATTCAGGTAACGACGCAAGCGGAATCGCTACGTATTCTACGGCGGGTGCCGCATACGGCTATTCCCTTCTCTGGGTTTTTATCCCGATGACCATCGGCCTCATCGTCGTGCAGGAAATGTGCGTGCGGATGGGCGTCGTTACAGGGCAAGGGCTCGCGGACCTGATACGAGAGCAGTTCGGCGTACGTTGGACGGCCCTTGTAATGCTTGCTCTGCTGATCGCGAACGCGGGCGTTATTGTTTCCGAATTCGTCGGCATCGCCCAAGCTTCGGAGCTGTTCGGCATCCCGCGTTTTTTCACGATTCCTGCCGCCGCCGGCCTGATCTGGTGGCTGGTGGTAAAGGGATCGGCAAAACGCGTCGAACGCGTATTCCTGCTGATGTCATTGGTCTTTTTCGGCTACATTATCTCCGCATTTCTTGCGCGCCCTGATTGGGGAGAGGTCGCCAACGGATTTACGCGGCCTAATTTTAGTTCTGACGCAGGCTATCTTTTCACCATCGTCGCTCTTATCGGCACGACGATAACGCCGTTCATGCAGGTCTATGTGCAGTCCGCCGTTGTCGAAAAGCGAATGGATGCAGAAGAACTGAACCTTGCGCGTACGGACGTTGTCGTCGGAACTCTGTTCGCGTGTCTTATTTCGGCGTTCATAGTTATTTGTACGGCGGCGACACTGAACGCAGTCGGCATTACGACTGTCGATTCCGCCGCAACGGCCGCCGAATCGCTGATTCCTGTTGCCGGACATTACGCAAAATATCTTTTCGCGATAGGGCTGCTCGGCGCCGCGATGTTGGCGATGGGCGTATTGCCGCTGGCGACCGCATATTCGATCAGCGAAGCTCTCGGCTTTGAAAAAGGCGTATCGCGTTCGTTTCGCGAGGCCCCGATCTTCCTGGGCGTATTCACCGCGCTGATCCTGCTCGGTGCGGTCATTGCGATGATCCCCGGCATTCCGCAGATCAATCTGCTCCTGATAACACAATGCGTCAACGGCCTGCTGCTGCCTATCATCCTTATCGCCATCGTAAAACTCGCAAATAATCGAGAGATCATGGGCGAACATCGAAACACGCTCGCGTTCAATATTGTTGCCTGGACAATAACGGCAGTTGTCTCTTCCCTGTCGCTTCTGTTGATTGGCAAGACGATTGCTGATATGTTTTAGCACCATAGCCTATGGCAGCCGCCGACTTTTACAAAAAAGCCTTTTATTTCCTTGTAGTTGCCGGATCGATCACATTGATCCTTATTCTGCTGACGTTTGCCGAAGAATGGGGCCACGGTTATTTGATCGCGCATTTCCCGTTCGATCTTGATGTAAGAGGCCACCTTGTCCCGAGAACCGTCGGCACCGAAGTTCCAGATATGATGATGGCGACGGGCATCTCTCTGGTCGAGAATATTCTTCGCATCATAAAGATCGTTCTATGGATGGTGCTGGTGATCACGGTCATCCGCATGCTGACCAGTCTCATTTTCGAGACGCTCCTGCGAAATTCATCTCAGGCGGAAATAGCTTCGCTCGCGAAAACCGTCCTTTCGATCATCATTTACATCGTCGCGTTCTTTATCATCTTTCAATCGCAATACCCCGAGATCCAGCTCGCGCCGTTGTTTACCGGATCGGCGATCTTAGGAATCGTCGTCGGCCTTGCGCTGCAGGATACGCTGGGAAACCTGTTTGCCGGAATAGCATTGCAGGCGGATCAGCCGTTCCTGGTGGGCGATGTTGTCTATATTTCAAATCGCGGCACAGGCATTGTCGAAAGCGTTTCGTGGCGCGGCGTAAAGATCCGGACGTTTCAGAACAAGCTGCTTGTTATCGCTAACGCCGTGCTAGGAAAGGAAACTATCGAGGTCGCGCCGCAAAGTAATCTAAACGCGCGACTCGTAAATTTCACCTCGGTCTATACGACGTCTCCGGCGAAGATCGCGCAGATAGTTCGCGAGGCGATTCGGCAGGTCGAAAATGTCTCACAGAAGATCAGGCCGGTCGTTCGCATCCGTAATCTGGGCGAAAGCGGCGTCGAATGGGAGGTCAAATACTGGCCGGAAACCTATGCGCAATATAACGATACCGATGCCGTTATCCGCCAGCGGATCTGGTATGCATTTCAACGCGAAGGCCTGCACTTTGCCTACCCGACGCGCACGATACAAGTCGAAAAGAAAATAGAAGAGGTCACGTTCGACGATTACGTCCACGCGGCAAGCGAATATCTGAACCACGTGCCGATATTCGCGCCGCTATCCGATGAAGAGATCGGGAAAGTCGCAGAGGCGTCGTCGCGCAGAATTTTTGCACCGGGCGAGGTGATAGTCCGCAAGGGTCAGGAAGGCGGTTCGATGTTCGTGATCGTACGCGGATCGGTGAAGGTGCAATTGCCCGGAGACGATGGGCCGCGGACCATAAACAATCTCAAAACCAACGACTTCTTTGGCGAGATGAGTTTGCTGACCGGTGAGCCGCGTACGGCGAATGTGATCGCCGACGAGGAAACGGATGTGCTTCAAATACGCAAGGCCGCGATCAAACCGCTGTTCGAAGCCAACCCGGAATTGATGAAAGCGATCTCTGAGATAGTAGAAGAGCGCCGGGAATTACTCACTGAAAAAGCGGAAGAGACGGCCTCAAACGTCAAGGCCGAAAATGGCGTGATACGATCGATAAAGAAATTCTTTGGAATGAAGGATTAGGAAACGTTCTTGTCGTAGATATCGTGAAGAACGTCAGAGATAGGCTGTCGATTAGCATATTCGTCTTCCTTAGAACGCTTGCCCGAACGCTTTTGGTTATGGTCGTCGTTTCCGTGATCGAATGCCGCAAAGATCGTCGCCGGGTTTGGGCCGTGCTCTGAGTTTGCCGGATGACCGTTGCGGCTTTCCGAAAACATCTCGCCTTCCGCATGGCCATTAAGGCGGATCGGCTCGCCTGTTGCAAATGCAGTTCGGCTCTGTTCGAGAAGAATTTTTCCACGGACTTTTCTGGCACGTTCAAGTGCACGAACCGCAGCCGACGTTAATGGTGCATCGGCAGGTTCGCGTTCTATCTTTCGCAGGATCTTTACATAGCTGCGCAGCTCCGGCGTGGGGAAAACATACGCGGATTCGTCAGCGGAAGGGTTTTCGACTATCTGGCCTAAGTAGGAAACGGCGGCTTTATGATCGCCGAATTTGTTGTACAACGCTCCGAGCGTGAACTTGACCAAGGGTGGGGCCGCGCTCATTTTGCGGACGATCTCTTCGCCACGGTCGATCGTTTCCTTTAACTCAAAACCATACCATCGACGGTCGTCATCGCGAAGAATTTCATTTGCCGAAAGGTAAAATTCAAAGATCTCGCGCGTTTCGTTTTTCGACCCGACCGCGAACATCTTAATAACGAAAAATGCGAATATACCGAAGAAAAATATCACAAAGACGGGGACATTAGTGACCACCAGCATCGACGCGATAACAACAAAGGCGAGAGCATACTGCCCTTTTTCCTTGATGGCATTCGGAAGATTCTTTTGGAGTTTATTATCGCTCACTCGGGTTCTACTGCTTCGACAACGTCATCCGCTTCTTCTACCGGCTTCTTCTTTTTCGGCTTTTTCTCACTTTCCTTTTCCGCATCGCCATTCGTGCGATGTTCTTCGGGCCGAACGGCATCCTTCTCGTTCTTTTCCTTCTTAAACCCGAACTCTGCCAGAACATCCATGACTTTATTGGCGACCTTGTAAGGAGAATTGAACATAAAGGACAGCGTGTCGGACAAAGCGATCGCCTCTAGCTGGACTAGCTCAGAAATTTTCTTTTCGAGCGGCAGTTCCGCAAATTCCTTGCGATAGGTTTCTTCTTTTTGTGCCTGCGTCTGCTCCTCGGCGGCGGTTTTCGATTCCTTAGTCATAACTACAACCTCTCCCGGTTTTTCTATCTTCGCCTGGCACCCAAGCCGTTCGTCTTTGGCGTGCTTATTTGCGGAAAAATATTCCTGTTCGGCCGAGGTTTGCGATGAAAGCAGGTCGACGCCTTTTGAGACGCTCACCGCGCAAAAATGAACTTTTTCCGCCAGTTTGCAATCGTCCTCAAAGCGAATCCCGGACCGCTTTGCAGCATCCAGCAAGTAAGTGCCGACGGCAACAATTCCCGAAATGCCCTCGCGTTCAAAATTGATCTCTACATCTGACATAATCAATGACTTCCGACTACAGATTTGACACGCACCCGCGGCTGAGCGCCGGACGGTGCCGTGGCGTGCAGTTCGCTTGCCTTTGCGTGACACTCGGCACAGACGCCCCACATTCTCAGGCTATGATGCGATAACTTGAACCCGAATTTGTCCGCCATTTCGTCCTGCAGAGATTCGATGCCTTGCGAAAAGAATTCGATGACCTTTCCGCATTCGGTACAGATCATATGATCGTGATGATCGTGATTAAAATGATGCTCGTAATAGGTCTTGTTATCGCCAAACCTTACTTCGCGCGCAAGTCCAGCCTCGGTCAAAAGCTTTAGCGTTCTGTAAACCGTCGTGTGGCCGACCGTCGGATCTTCCTTTTGAACAAGCCAATACAGGTCTTCGCTCGTCAAATGCTCCTCGGTGCGAAGAAACATTTCGAGGATCACATCCCGCTGCGCGGTCTTTCGCAAACCGGCTTTTTGAATATGATCGAGGAAGATCTTCTTCTCCTGTTCAAATTCTTCCTTTTTCTTAGCCATCGTACTAATAGTTTATCACCCGTGTTTTTGTTTAGCTATCAAAATTGCCTCAGCGAAGTCGGGCAAGGCGTCTTCGCCCCGCATAGCTATCTCGATGGACCGCTGTCCGAGCAGAAGATATATTTCACGATCTTCGTCCGAAATACGGCCTTCGAATGCAGCTAGATGGCGTTTGAAAGCGTCGATATCACCGCGTGCAAACGTGCCGGTGAGAGCGTCTTTCGCATCCTGAATTTTCAGATTTGCCAACGTGCTTTCTATTAACGGCATCAGCACCGTTTTTGCCTGAGCATTGCTCATCCCGCACTTTGACAACATTTCAGTCGCTACATCTATGAGTGCGACCAAATGCCCGCAGGCCGTTACGGCGGAGGCATGATAGAGAGGTTTGTCTGCGGTCTCAATTGAAAACGAACGTCCGCCGAGTTGCTCGACCATTAGTTCGGCGACCGCGAGAGCATCTTTATCTCCCTCGATGCAGAAATAGCTGCCCGAAAATCTTTCCGCTCCGATCACAGGGTCGCTGATAGAGACGAGTGGATGGATCGAACCTGAATAGACACCTTTGTCACGAAGCGGACTGAGAATGTCGGACGAGAGCGAACCGCTAGTATGAAATGCAACGACCGGACGCTTATCGAAACCAGCGATCTTTTCCGCGATCACTGCAATTTCCGGATCGCCTGACGCAATAATGAGGACTTCGGAATCGATCTCTAACAAGTTTTCCCAAGATGAAAGTTTTGGTTGGCGAGACAATAAACTAGTTACGTTTCCGATGGCTTCCGTACTGCGATACACAAGAGTATCAACAGCAAATCCAGCGCGGTCGAGAGCAATTGCCAATGCCCCGCCGACACGTCCGACGCCGATGATCGAAACAGTTCTCACACTCGTTAAATTAACGTCTAACCAGAGTAAATGCAATGGAATACAGCAGCTTCGCGATCTCCGCGTCTGTCTCAGCGATCTCGGCGTTCAAAGTCATTTCAACGCAGAGACCGCCGAAAAGGACGCCAGAGAACACAGAGGAGATTGTCCGAAAAGGCGGCCTCTTTTTTTGGTGTAAAATTTGATGTGCGGCATTCTAACCGTTTTCTTTGTTCCGTGTTTTTCTGTGTGTTCCGTGCTTTCTGTGGTTCCCGCATTCTGAATTAACCACAGAAATCACGGACTGCACGGAAAAACACGAACAAAACTGAGGGTTAACTGACAACGGCGACATTCTCGGAAACCATTATTTCAGGCAATGCCGTTCGTCGGGGTGAGGTGGAACGGTCATCTTCCAAAAGATCTTCCTGCTGTCCGTTTTTTGAGTAGTTCGGTTCCAATAACTTTAAAGCGGCTTTAAGTAGATGTATTTGCGATGCGTCGAGTTTTGCGGGGAATGCGTTTGATCTGAGCGCTGTGGTTATCGGCGAGGCATTGTTTGAATTTTCGCCGCTTCCCTCTTTGTCGATCGCATCGATCGCCGGAATTAACTCAGACGCTCGTTCAATGATAGATCCTCTGACAATGTCCAGGGCAATGGAAAGAGACTGCTGAAAATCGTCCGCGATCGTTTCCCACGACGAATGGAGATTTAAGCTGTATGAACAATTGCAGTATGGCTGGGTCTTTAGATTTTCGGCCGTGTCTCCCGAGCAGTTCAATTCACCCAAACGCTTTCGCCTGCGAAGAACATCGCTGACTTCCCTGATATTCGAGCCGACGCTGTCCACGAGATTTTCGAATTCCCACCATGCATCGCTTCGGAGCAGGTCGCTGACCTGAGACTGAAGATGATGCGACTTCATTACCGAATCGTGTTGCGAAACAAAATGTTCCGAAAACTCACGTTGGAACTTTGTCCACAAATAACCTATCTCTCTGGCGTTCGAATCGCTCGGCCCCGCATCGAAATGTTCAAGTGCGTATAGCAGCGTCTCACGGCAAGTTTCGACCTCTTTGTTATCGGTCGGTTCTGCGATCGTCACATACGTCAGCACTTTTCGCCGCTGTTCAAAGCCCCGGACATAAGAATCTACGATCAGGAGTTCTTCATTTGCCCGGTGAAGATGATCCGGCTCATCCAGAAAAGCGTCGGATATTCGTCCGAGACATTCCTCAAGCGAAATGGAATCGGTGATGAAATTTCTGATGCTTCCCGCCGCCGAACCGAGAGTATTTGTCGATCGCCCCGCCATCCGCCATACCTTGGTGTTGATGGATTCCGGCGGAAGCAGGCTGAATGCCGACAGCACGCTCGCCGAATCCCAATTCTGCAGCCACTCTCCCAAGGCTTCCTGGATGAGTTTTTTTTCGGTGTCCAGATTCTTGAAATCTTTGCCGCCAGAAAATGCAGTGGCCCATTTGACTAGTTTCTTTGCCGAATATGAGGTTTCCTGCGGGCGGGCGAGGCCGACGATGTCGTCCCAGATTATCTTTAGATCGAGCGAGCGTTGGTTGATGCGGTCGCCTTTCGACGTGACGAACTCGATCATTCGCTGCGAAACCATCGCCGCCATAACAAGCTGCTGAGCCTCGCGGACTAGTCCGTACGGCGGCTTTTTCAACTCGGCATAAATCGAATTTAACGTCGCCCCGTTCTTGCCGCCGCCATCGACGAGACTTGCGATCGAACGCACCGATTCAAGCTCGCTCAAAGTCTGTTCACCGGCGGGAAGATAAACGCTGTCGGTTAGCTTGACCAACCCGAGCGGCAACGCAAATGTATGGGCCAACTGCTGAACTTCTCTAAGCTGCTGTCGCGATCCGCTGTAAAGATCGGAGACAAGAGACGAAACTTCCGCCAAACCAAGACGATTCAGGAAATACGGATGCTGCGGATAACGCACCTCGAACAGCGGTTCGAGCATCAACGAGAACATCTCGCCGAACGATGGGGCAACACGGGCTTCCTCGGTAAAATTATAATCGAAATTGTCGATGACAAGGCGACCGTCTTCCAGAAATACGCGGTTAAGTATTCTGTCAAGAATAACCGTATGCGAATGAAGCGACGCCCTTATCTGCTCGCCATATTCCTCACGAAAGGCCGTGTCCGTCGCCAGCACCTGAAATCGCAGGATTGCGTCGATCTCATCGCGTTTTAGTTCCGCAGGTTTCCAGATCACACGCGGAATGTCATTTAGAACCGTATCCGTTTTCGCGTCGCCTTCGGAAAGGTCGATCATCACTTCCCAATCGTGAAGATTGTCTCCGCTCGGATCTTCAACTGAAGGCTTTGAGTTCTTATCGACCCAACTGACCCGACCGCGACGCAATCCGCCGCGCCAGGACAATTGACACTCCATCAGATCCTTTCGAGATCCGTCGAGAGCGAAAAATGTGCTGTCAGAGAAACGCTCGTGAAGCAGTCGCTGCAATACATCGTTAACAGTCTTTCTGTCGATCGAACCTGCTGCTGCGTCGAGAGCTTTGTTTAACTTGTCCTTGCTGCTTACCTTTAGTCCGTAACGTACCTCGCGGCCTTCTTCGGAATAAACGCGAACGTCTTCGGGCAATGCCGCAGCGAACATCCGGATCAACTCTTCGACAGTGCGGGCCGCTTTTTGCGGATCGTTCTCATCGAAGATCAGCATTCCCGAGCTTATCTCGCCTGCTGTCGTTCCCTGGCCTTCGAGCGAAAGCAGCAGAAGAGCTTTTAGGATCAGCTTTGCCTGCAAACGCTGCATTACAGGTATTTTTGCGACTACATCGGAATTCAATCTGTCGTAGGCGGCAAAGGCATCTTTGAGATCCTCGATCTTTCTAAGTTCCTGCTCGGCACTGTCGAAAACTTCGTCGAGTGCGATCAGCGAGTTTGCCGGACGGCCAAGGATCCTTTCTCCGGCGTCAGACGCGAATCCGAGCAAGGCAAATCCGTGAACATAGAGCCTGACGAACGGGGCGACCTCAAGGATCGCGGGATGGAGCGGATATAAGGCGGAGAATTTCTGCTCGCTCCAGCGAAAGGTCGGCATAACCTCACGAAAATATTCATATACATCGTGAAGCACCGGCCGCATTTGATTGTTTTTCGGAAAAACGTAGGTATCGACGACCTTATACAAATGCTCCTGGTCAAGATAATCGATGGTGAATGATCGAACGATAGCCGAGTTCGTTCCATCTGCACCGGCGATGTCGTCATCGAGAGCGACGCCGACAAAGGCGTTCATCGTCTTTATCGCGTCTGCGATCTCGGCAAGCAGTGGGCCGTCGTCACGCGTGACGCGCGAGCCTCGCTCCATCGCCGTGTCGATCAGCAGCAGAAATGGAATATCCCCGGCTTTTGCCTTTGCAACGGTGAGAATATCGGAAACGCCGCCAGGCAATGAGTTACGGTCGATATCAAAACCCGACGCGACAGCGTCTTTCAGTTCTTCGATAACGGAATCGCGAGTTCCGCGCCGCAAGTAGGCGACCGGATAACGTCGCCGCAGCAATGCCTGAGCACCGGCTGCGACATGCGAATCGGAGATCTTTGTCCGCAATTCCGGGTGAGCGGCAATAGCTCCCAATGTGGCCAGAAAATGGCTTTTGCCGACACCGCGATAGCCCGCGAGGGCCGAGGCGTTGCCCTGTCCATCCTGAACGCCTGCAACCCGTCATGGACTGCTGCAACTCTATCCAGCCATTTTGCCATCAATTCAGACGTTCCGTCAGTGAAATGATAGCCGACAAGCGTCTGCATTGGATCGCTTGTAAAATCCTGTAAACTCAGGAACTTACGGACTTCGACAACGTCCTTTACTTTTTCCTGAATACGTTTCATTCGGTCATCTAAATATCGAAAAAAGGGTTATTATTTGAGGATTGGAAGGCGGTTTAACGACAATACGCATTGCCGGACGCCGATGCGGGACAGTCTCCTGCCGAGATTATTGTAGCAATAAACGATGTTTAAACCAAGTTTTTTGTAGTTTATTTAACGATTTTAGCCGTTGCAGATTTTTTTTGACCATCACAACTTTGTATTTGTTTCAGGCATCATAGAAATGTTGCTTTACCAGCGTTATTGAATATATCATTTAGAGAACCTTATTCGGTTCGTTCCCGGAGGCTTAAAGTGCAAAGTAATTTCCTCAAAAAAGCGAGTTCAGCGATCGCGATCGCATCTGTCAGTTTTGCTTCGTTCGTTCTTCTTCCCGTATCCGCTATTTCGCAGAAAACCGATGATAAAACTACGGCATCGGCGAAAAATGATGATAAAAAGAAGAAAAAGGATGAGAAAAAGCCTGATGTTGCGGCTCAAAACACCGACCCAAAGTCCCTTTCGCCTAAAGATGATCCGAATCAGATAGGCAACCGCAAGATCAATAACGGCTCTGACAAGTTTTTCGGCTGGTTGGGCGGATCGCAGGAAAAAGAGATCGCTATCGGTCGTCGGCTTGCTCTTGAAGTAGAGCAGCAGGCCAAACTCGTCGAAGATCCGATGATAACGGAATATATTAACCGCGTCGGGCAGAACGTCGTATTGCACTCTGACGCGAAAGTTCCGTTTACCATAAAAGTGATCGACAGTGATGAGGTGAACGCATTTGCCCTGCCGGGCGGCTTTTTCTTTGTGAACAAAGGACTTATTCTTGCCGCTGATAACGAGGCGGAACTAGCCGGAGTGATGGCACATGAGATCGCCCACGTTGCGGCGCGTCACGCGATGGAGAATCAAGGCAAAGGAGCGTTGATCAAT